>Ga0208440_1000719_pt1 | contig 9989 bp, 4 predicted proteins | sample Colrivmet1547B02_FD_187644 | JGI IMG/M metagenome (GOLD analysis project Ga0208440, IMG submission 187644) | Estuarine microbial communities from the Columbia River estuary - metaG 1547B-02 (SPAdes) (version 2) | ecosystem: Environmental > Aquatic > Marine > Intertidal zone > Estuary | place: USA... | reverse complement strand
ATTATTCATAGAAAAGATTGGCCAAATTGGAAATGGCAAGATACTATTGGTGATATTTCTGAAGACATGAAATTTATACAACCAATGACAATGAATCCATATGCGCCACACACCGACACAATGGCTCTTCCATATTACGTGGTATGTCATTGGACAAATAAATGGGATTTTTAATCATGGATTATTTAAAAATATTAAATGTACTTAATAATACTGGTAATAAAAAACCAGTAGAAAAACCAGTCACTGCGGGTACTCAAAAAGAAATTAAAGTATCTATTGTTATATCGACAACTGGTGATTATATACCAAATATTGAAATTGAATCTATTGCAAAATGCTTTAGACCATATCATAAATTAGTATCTATATACATTCTTCATACTAATAGAAAAGGTCTTAAAGGTCAGGCGAATGAAATTATGGGCATTAGCCCTGTATTAAAAAGAATTGTTAATCCAAATCATTTTAATATTAATCTAATTGATGATATTTTACAAGATACTGCAGATTATATTATTTATTCTAAGGATGATGTGATTATAAATGCACATCCATTTATTTATGGTGCTATAAAATTAATGGAGTCCGATAGTTCAATTGCAAAAGTTGATTCTAAATCGTATCCAAGTCAATATACTGAATTATCAGATATTTCAAATAGTAATGGTATAGCGTACCATCTTTATAAAACAAATAAATTTTCAACACCTGGTGAAAAACCAGGTAGGATTATAAATATATCAAACTATAAAGGTTTTGATTTTAATCCAGGTGTTTTAAGACGTGAAGCATTATCTATTTTACCAAAAGATCATGTTTTCTTTTATGACCTAAATGCATTCATGGTACAAAATAATAAAAGAGCAGTTTGTTTAAATCAAATTGGTTTTGAAAAAAAAGATTGTTCAACAAATATGAAAACGTCTTTTATTATGCAATCATTCCTTGGAGATTATCCTGGTTCTAGAACAAATTCCGTCCCAAAATTTCATAGAGCAATTGAATCTGTATTAAATAATAAAAACAGTGAAATTATTGTTGTGTCCGATGGATGTGTTATCACGGATAATGAAATTAAAAAATATGCAGGGAATGATAGAGTTAAATATGCATATGTGAGTAAGACAAAAAATAGAATGTATGAATCAAATGATAATAAAACATTCTTTAGAGGTGTGCCAAGACAGGTTGGTATTGAATTAGCAACTGGTGACCTTATTACATATATGGATTCTGATGATTATATGATGCCAGGTGCAACTGAAATTATTACAGCAGAATTTTATAAATCAGACCTAAAGCATTTATTCAATATTGCATGGTATGACCATGAAAAAAGTATAGGATACCATGTTGAAATGAAAGGCCATCATTCTTATCCAGAAAGAAATCTTAAGTTATTCAATAATACTTTTATTGAAGCGGGTATTCAAGAAGGTAATATTCATTTTGCACCATGGTTGCATGTGCATGTACCAGATATTGATGTGAAATGGAAAGATGTATATGGTACAATAAGTGAAGATGTTGTATTTGTAAAAGCACTTATTGAAAGTCTAAATTACACATCTGGTTTTATATCAATACCTTATTATGTAAGGTGTCATCTTAAAGATTATTTTGATGTTTAACAAATATCTGGATAACCATAAGATCTACAGTATAAATTAAGAGATACCTTTACATCAAAAGGCATCTTCTGTAATTGCTCTTTTAATTCATCTGTAAGACCAGCATGTGGCCTTGCATTTTGAACGCCAATATTATCTGGCCTTTTAATGTCTAATCCACGCTCTTTTAAAAATTCAAAAAGCGCTTCGGATTGGTCTTCGATTCTATATGTAAAATGCGGTTTCATGGCTCTAATCATGGTATCCCATGCAAGTATGGAACGCACTGCAGTTTCAACAACATTTTCAGATTCTTTAAACTTACCAGCATGCATTCTAAATTCAAGAGTTTTACTTTCAGTATGTACAATTGATGGTATAGAATGTAGAGGATTTCTTACATTATAAATAATAGTATTAAATCTAAATGTTTGCTTATCTAACCCACTTGCTATAAACGGTTTGTTTTTTAATTTTGTTGCAAACTGCCAAGCAACAATTCCGTCTTCTCCCATTTTTTCATGAAGAACATTTAACCCCATGCTTTGTAAAAGTTTTGTAGTATATCCAGTACCTGTTCTAGGATGACCAACGCCTAGTATTAGTTTATCCTGGGGTAGTGATTTCAATAAAGCTTCCTCCATATGGCTAATATATGAATTTAATATATGATCTTTGGAATCATCGGATATATGGTACCAAGTCCATGCAACTGAACCCTGGATTGATTCAATTTCTTCTTCAATTTTTTTAGCATCATTTTGAATTTTATCAACATGCTCCATATAAGCATCGTCCAATTCAACCCCTAATTTAATAGCAACAACAATTATTCCAGCCCAACTATTGGTATCACTGGCTTTAATAGCCATATCATAAAGATTAAGCAGATTTGCCTTTTCAGTCAATGGTAAATCAGGATCCATTCGGTCTGGATGACAAAGCACAACAATCTTTCTAAACAACTTTTTAAAAAGAGGATCTTTATCCACTTCTTCTTTTTGTTCTTTTTCGTCCGCGGCTTCTTTTGCCATTTCTTCAACCCTTTTACTTTCAAAAAGATCTGGTCTTTTCTTGGCTGCCAGCGCACTACTGAACTCTGAACCAATATGTGATGCCATCTCACGAAGGTATTCTAAATCTTCTAAAGAAGATTCATACCTTTTGAGCATTCTTTTAAATTCAAGTTTCTTAAGATTGTCGGCACCCATAATTATTCTTTATATATCTAATTTTAGGCACCCGGCCCTTTATTTATAAAATGTACCCAATATGTACCCGGACCCAAAATGTTTCGTTTGATACACATACAATAAGATTAAGGCACTCTTTATAAAAAAGACTATTTTTACTGGTATATGGTAAACAATGCCCTTATTTTTTTGTATATATAAGACAGTGAGAAAAGTCTCACACAAAAACTAAATTAAATATATTAATCAGTTATGTCTCAGATTAAAATCAAGCAGATTGAAGGTTTGCAGGATATCCTAGACGCTATTATTGTATCGATCACTTCCGGTTCCGTGAAGTCGACGTTTACTCAAGTAGCTCATGGATTTTCCGCGGGTCAAATCGTTGCGTATGATGGCGGATCTTGGGTAATAGCGGATGCCTCTACCGAGGATACACTAGGTAGAATCGTTATCGAGTCGATTGTAGACGAAAACAATTTCGTCGGCGTTCAACTTGGTAAAGTTACTGTAAGCACTTGGGACCTTACCCCAGGTGCTTTTTACGTAGTGGACGATTCGGGTACGGGTAATCCAGCGCTATTTACTACAAATGATGCTTATACATACAGCAATCCTGTCATGCAGGCAATCGACAACACAACTGCACAAGTCCTTCCATGGAGACCTTCGGTCGGAAGTGGATCGGGATTGGAGCAGGGTGTACAGGTACACGAAAGAGATTTGGTTCCAGCCCCAACGTCTGGCAATTATTCTCCAACAGGTATCTTAATCCAATTCACACCATTCTCTGATTCAGCGGTGGACGTCCTAGTAAATGGTCTAGGTCTTTCAGAAGCTGACGGTGATAGGGATGCAGCGCCAGTTTACTTCTCGGGTGACGGTGGTGCAACGGCTAGACTAATTGCAGATATCCAAGCGGGCGACGAGCTTTATTGGAATGGCGCAATTGCTGGCTTTGAACTAACAGAAGATGATCTAGTTGACATCATCTATGAAAAAGCACAAGCAGTATAAACAAAATAAAGATAATAAGCAATGGCAATACCTTTAATTAAATCAACCGGTACTTCAGGTACAGCTGGTTCATCGGGTTCATCAGGTTTTGATGGTACTTCAGGAACAACTGGAACTTCAGGTTCATCAGGTTCATCAGGTACAGCCGGAACTTCTGGTACAGCCGGAACTTCGGGATCTTCGGGTTCTTCAGGTTCATCAGGTACGGCAGGTACTTCTGGTACTGCGGGCACTTCTGGCTCATCAGGTTCTTCTGGCTCTTCTGGCTCTTCTGGTACAGCGGGTACTTCAGGTACAGCTGGTACTTCAGGTTCGTCTGGCTCATCGGGTACTGACGGTACGGACGGTTCATCAGGTTCTTCTGGAACTGACGGAACTGACGGTACTGACGGTTCGTCCGGTACAGACGGCACAGACGGTTCATCCGGCTCTTCAGGCACATCAGGTTCATCAGGTTCTTCGGGCACTGATGGTACTGATGGTTCTTCAGGTTCATCAGGTACTTCAGGTACTTCAGGTACAGACGGTACATCTGGTTCATCAGGTTCTTCTGGTTCATCAGGTACTTCAGGTACTTCAGGTACAGACGGTACATCTGGTTCATCAGGTTCTTCGGGCACTGATGGTACAAACGGTTCATCAGGTACTTCAGGTACTTCAGGTACAGACGGTACATCTGGTTCATCAGGTTCTTCTGGTTCATCAGGTACTTCTGGTACTTCAGGTACGGATGGTACTTCAGGTTCATCAGGTTCATCAGGTTCTTCGGGCACTGATGGCACAAACGGTTCATCGGGTACTTCAGGTACTTCAGGTACAGATGGCACTTCAGGTTCATCAGGTTCTTCGGGCACTGATGGTACAGATGGTTCATCAGGTACTGCAGGTACAGATGGTACTTCAGGTTCATCAGGTTCTTCGGGCACTGATGGTACAGATGGTTCATCAGGTTCATCGGGTACTTCAGGTACTTCAGGTACAGATGGCACTTCTGGCTCATCTGGTTCTTCAGGTACAGATGGTACAAATGGTTCATCAGGTACTGCAGGTACAGATGGTACTTCAGGTTCATCAGGTTCTTCGGGCACTGATGGTACAGATGGTTCATCAGGTTCATCGGGTACTTCAGGTACTTCTGGCTCATCTGGCTCATCTGGTTCTTCAGGTACAGATGGTACAAATGGTTCATCAGGTACAGCTGGTACTTCAGGTTCATCAGGTTCTTCGGGCACTGATGGTACAGATGGTTCATCAGGTTCATCAGGTTCTTCGGGTACTTCGGGTACTTCAGGTACATCTGGTTCATCGGGCACTGATGGTTCATCAGGTTCTTCAGGTACAGATGGTACTTCAGGTACAGATGGCACTTCAGGTTACTCAGGTACTTCAGGTGTAGATGGTACACATGGTTCTTCTGGTACTGATGGTACAGATGGTTCATCAGGTTCATCTGGTTCATCAGGTACTTCAGGTACTTCAGGATCATCGGGCACAGACGGTACATCAGGTACAAATGGTTCTTCAGGTACAGATGGTACTTCAGGTACAGATGGTTCATCTGGTTCATCTGGTTCATCAGGTACTAATGGTTCATCAGGTACTAATGGTTCATCAGGTTCATCTGGTTCATCAGGTACTGCAGGTACTTCAGGTACTTCTGGTTCATCTGGTTCATCAGGTACTAATGGTTCATCTGGTTCATCAGGTACAGCAGGTACTTCTGGTTCATCTGGTTCATCAGGTACTAATGGTTCATCAGGTACTGCAGGTACTTCAGGTACTTCTGGTTCATCTGGTTCATCAGGTACTAATGGTTCATCTGGTTCATCAGGTACTAATGGTTCATCTGGTTCATCAGGTACAGCAGGTACTTCAGGTACTAATGGTTCATCTGGTTCATCAGGTACTAATGGTTCATCTGGTTCATCTGGTTCATCAGGTACTTCAGGTACAGCAGGTACTTCAGGTACTTCAGGTTCAAGTGGTTCATCTGGCTCATCTGGTTCTTCAGGTACTTCAGGTACAGCAGGTACTTCAGGTACTTCGGGTTCAAATGGATCATCTGGTTCTTCAGGTACAGCAGGTACTTCAGGTACTTCAGGTTCAAATGGTTCTTCGGGTGTTAATGGCGCAGGTTTTGTTGGCGCAACACTAGAAGGTGATGAACTTATTCTAGAAAACGATCTACTAGGTCCAATTAATGTTGGTACAGTAGTTTATAATGGTACTGCGGGTACAGATGGTACTTCAGGTTCATCTGGCTCTTCAGGTACTTCAGGTTCAAACGGCTCATCTGGTTCTTCAGGTACAGCAGGTACTTCAGGTACAGCAGGTACTTCAGGTACTTCGGGTTCAAATGGTTCATCTGGTTCTTCAGGTTCAAATGGATCATCTGGTTCTTCAGGTACAGCAGGTACTTCAGGTACTTCAGGTGTTTCTGGTTCTTCAGGTTCATCTGGTTCATCAGGTTCATCTGGTTCATCAGGTTCATCTGGTACAGCAGGTACTTCAGGTTCATCAGGTACTTCTGGTTCTTCAGGTTCATCAGGTTCTTCGGGCTTTGATGGTGCTAAATCAGGTACACAAGATCCAAATGGTGTCGTAACAGGTTCATTCATCGGTCAAATCTATTTCCAAGCTGATGGTCAGGTATGGGAATGGAATGGTTCTGGCTGGAATTCAATCGGCGATTTAAACGGAACTTCAGGTTCATCAGGTTCTTCGGGCTTTGATGGTGCTAAATCAGGTACAGAAAATCCAAATGGTGTCGTAACAGGTTCATTCATCGGTCAAATCTATTTCCAAGCTGATGGTCAGGTATGGGAATGGAATGGTTCTGGCTGGAATTCAATCGGCGATTTAAACGGAACTTCAGGTTCATCTGGTTCATCAGGTTCATCAGGTTCATCAGGTTCATCTGGTACTTCAGGTGTAAATGGTGCTAAAGGTGCAACAGGTGCTCAAGGTGCTTCAGGTACTTCAGGAAACTCAGGTACTTCAGGTTCATCAGGTTCATCAGGTACAGCGGGTACTTCAGGTTCATCAGGTTCATCAGGTTCATCTGGTACTTCAGGTGTAAATGGTGCTCAAGGTGCTGTAGGTGCTCAAGGTGCTCAAGGTGCTTCTGGTTCATCAGGTACATCAGGTACGTCAGGTTCATCAGGTTCATCTGGTTCTTCAGGTGTTAATGGTGCTCAAGGTGCTACAGGTGCTCAAGGTGCTAATGGTTCATCAGGTACATCAGGTACATCAGGTTCTTCAGGTGTAAACGGTGCTCAAGGTGCTCAAGGTGCTAATGGTTCATCAGGTACATCAGGTACTTCAGGTTCATCTGGTTCTTCAGGTGTTAATGGTGCTCAAGGTGCTACAGGTGCTCAAGGTGCTAATGGTTCATCAGGTACATCAGGTACATCGGGTGTAAATGGTGCTAAAGGTGCTACAGGTGCTCAAGGTGCTCAAGGTGCTTCTGGTTCATCAGGTACATCAGGTACTTCAGGTTCATCAGGTTCATCTGGTTCTTCAGGTGTTAATGGTGCGCAAGGTGCTTCAGGTACTTCAGGTTCATCAGGTTCATCAGGTACTTCAGGTACTTCAGGTACTTCAGGTTCATCTGGCTCATCTGGTTCTTCAGGTGTTAATGGTGCTCAAGGTGCTCAAGGTGCTGCTGGTACATCAGGTACATCAGGTACTTCAGGCGTTAATGGTGCTCAAGGTGCTCAAGGTGCTAAAGGTAATACTGGTAATACAGGTGCTCAAGGTGCTCAAGGTGCTGATGGTTCATCAGGTACATCAGGTTCATCAGGTACTTCTGGTGTGAATGGTGCTCAAGGTGCTACAGGTGCTCAAGGTGCTCAAGGTGCTGCTGGTACATCAGGCACATCAGGTACTTCAGGTGTAAATGGTGCTCAAGGTGCTCAAGGTGCTCAAGGTAACACTGGTAACCAAGGTGCTCAAGGTGCTGCAGGTACATCTGGTACATCAGGTACATCTGGTTCTTCAGGTGTTAATGGTGCTAAAGGTGCTACAGGTGCTCAAGGTGCTCAAGGTGCTCAAGGTGCTTCTGGTTCATCAGGTACATCAGGTACTTCAGGCGTAAATGGTGCTACAGGTGCTCAAGGTGCTCAAGGTGCTCAAGGTGCTTCTGGTTCATCAGGTACATCAGGTACTTCGGGTGTAAATGGTGCTCAAGGTGCTCAAGGTGCTCAAGGTGCTCAAGGTGCTAAAGGCGCTACAGGTGCTCAAGGTGCTCAAGGTGCTGCTGGTACATCAGGTACATCAGGTACTTCAGGCGTAAATGGTGCTCAAGGTGCTACAGGTGCTCAAGGTGCTCAAGGCGCTACAGGTGCTCAAGGTGCTCAAGGTGCTGCAGGTGCTCAAGGTGCTCAAGGTGCTGCAGGTACTTCAGGTGTTAATGGTGCTAAAGGTGCTACAGGTGCTCAAGGTGCTACAGGTGCTCAAGGTGCTCAAGGTGCTACAGGTCCACAAGGTCTTGGTATCACTAATGCGGAAATCCAAGGACAAAATCTTGTTCTAGATACTGATTACGCAGGTGTTGTTAACCTAGGTACAGTAGTAGGTGACGCCGGTGCTACAGGTGCTCAAGGTGCTGCAGGTACTACAGGTGCTCAAGGTGCTACAGGTGCTCAAGGTTCTAACGCAGGTATTACTTCATACACTGGTAACGTTAACGACCGCATCCTAACATCTTCAGGTACTGAAGGTATCCAAGGTGAACAATATCTAACTTTCAACTCTTCAAGAGTCCTTAACTGGAACGGTGGAGCTATTAAGTTCGATACTACATCTTATTCACAATTAACTTCGCTTCTTATCACAGCAGGAACTATGGTTCCTGACGCAAGCATGGGCGATCCAATGCCAATGATGTGGGATAATTCATCTCCAAACGGTGTTGGTTATCAGGCATCTTCTCTAAGATTTAAGTCTGACGTTGAAACTCTAGCATTTGATCATGACGCGTTCATGAACCTAGACGCTAGAGAGTTCACATGGACTGAATCTGGAAAGAGAGACGTTGGTTTCATCGCTGAAGAAGTGGTAGAGTTCGATACTAAATTGGGTGTCCGTGACGGCCAAGGTGGTTACATCTCTATGCACTACGATAAGATGACGGTATACTTATTCGGAGTAGTTAAGGAACTTTACAATAAAGTAAAGGAACTTGAAAACAGAATTGATTCTCTGTAATATTACTTAAGGGGCCAGTTTCGGCTGGCCCCTTTATAAAACAAAAAGCTAATATAAAATGGCAATTTCAAACGAAAATAGAATTTCGCTGAAAGCTCTTAGTGATTTTAAAGCAAACTTTAAGTTTGCTGATCTTTCAGATTTGTCGGAGATCAAGAACAAGTTCGCTCCAACAACTCAACAATCAACAAGACTTCAACAATCAAATGACGAGTCATATGTCAAGCTATTTAAGTTAGGTCCAATTATTCAAGATTTGATCGAAGCTCAAAAAGCTACAGAAGACGAACTACTTCACCTTCGCCAATTCGTTGCAGAACAACTAGGTGAATCGGGCAATACAACAGAGCTTCCACCTCTTGTATACGCTATTAACGACCTAGGTGAAAAAGTAGTAGTTTTTGATGCTAACGGTAGTTTACCATCTACGGTAAGAACTATTCAACCAAGTGGTGGTGAATTAATAATTTCTGGTGACATTAATGTTACTGGTACAATTAAAAGTAATTTAGTTTTTCCTGATAATTCTGGTGGTATTGTATTCGACGGTGATGCTTCAAATACTTTTATTAAAGCAGATTCTCAACCAACTGAATCTCTACAAATTTCAGCACATAAAGATGTATATGTACAATCTAAAGTTGGAGGTGTTTATCTACAACCTTTAGGTACTGGTACCGGTGTTTATGTCGGTGAGACAAAAATCATGGATACATCTGGTAATTGGGTTGGTCCTTCTTCGGGTCTAGTAGGTGCTGCAGGTGCTAATGGTGCTCAAGGTGCTCAAGGTGCTCAAGGTGCTAAGGGTAATACTGGTAATACGGGTGCTCAAGGTGCTTCTGGTTCTTCAGGTACATCAGGTACTTCAGGTTCATCTGGTTCTTCAGGTGTAAATGGTGCTAAAGGTGCTACAGGTGCTACAGGTGCTCAAGGTGCTCAAGGTGCAGGTGGTGCTACA
>Ga0208440_1000718_pt1 | contig 10006 bp, 7 predicted proteins | sample Colrivmet1547B02_FD_187644 | JGI IMG/M metagenome (GOLD analysis project Ga0208440, IMG submission 187644) | Estuarine microbial communities from the Columbia River estuary - metaG 1547B-02 (SPAdes) (version 2) | ecosystem: Environmental > Aquatic > Marine > Intertidal zone > Estuary | place... | reverse complement strand
CTAGAACAAAGGTTTTGAATGATGGCGTGACTAACTTAAATTTGAGAGAAGTGAAGCAGCTTATTTATGACTTGCCTGAACTATTCAGAACGCCTTTTAATTTATATTTTGAAGGGTATAAGTATAATGAAATTGCAGATGAATTAAATGAGCCCTTAGGTACTATTAAAAGTCGAATTCACTTTGCTAGAAAAATATTAAAACAGAAAATTCAACGATACTAAACTATGTCCAACCCTTCTAAAAAAGCATTAGTGATTGGTGCTGGTTTTGCCGGCATGTCAGTAGCTACTTTTTTAGCAAAGAAAGGATGGTCAGTTTCTGTTATTGAAAAACATAATTTGCCTGGAGGCCGTGCTAGAAAATTTGAAGCCCAAGGTTTTACATTTGATATGGGTCCAAGTTGGTATTGGATGCCCGATGTATTTGAAAGGTATTTTGCAGCCTTTGGAAAAAAAGTTTCCGATTTTTATAAATTAAAAAGACTAGACCCCTCTTACCGTGTTTACTTCGATGAAACCCATTGGGATATGCCTGCTAATTATACCGAACTAGCAGCTTTATTAGAAAGCGTAGAACCCGGTGCAGCCAAGGCCTTGGACCAGTTCATGGAAGAAGCTAAATTCAAATATGATATAGGCGTGGGTAAACTAGTGCATCAGCCAGGTATTTCTTTAAAAGAATTTATAGACATTGATTTAATCAAGGGTGTTTTTAAATTAGATGTATTTCAATCTATGAAAAAACATGTAGCGCGTTTTTTCAAACATCCTTATATTCAAACCTTAATGGAATTTCCGGTTTTGTTTTTAGGAGCCCTTCCACAAAATACACCTGCCTTATATAGTTTAATGAACTATGCCGATATTAAAGGAGGCACTTGGTATCCAGAATTGGGGATGTATAGTATTGTACAAGCAATGTATGATACCGCAGTAGCGCAAGGCGTTACTTTTCATTTTGAAGAAGAGGCTTTACAAATTGAGATACTCAATGGAGTTGCTAAATCTTGTTTAACTAAATCAAGTGTAACAGGTGAGCAAAAGCATTATGAATTTGAAGTAATCATTGGTGCTGGCGATTATCATCATATTGAAACAAAATTAATAAGTCCTAAATATCAGTCCTATACAAATAGTTATTGGGATACGCGTACGATGGCGCCTAGTTCATTATTATATTATGTGGGATTGAATAAAAAATTAACGGGTGTCACGCATCACTCTTTATTTTTTGACACCGACTTCGGCCTTCATGGTAAAGAAATTTATACAGAACCTAGTTGGCCAACAAAACCTTTGTTTTATGCTTCTGTTCCTTCGGTAACCGATTCTACCGTGGCGCCAGCAGGCAGTGAAAATTTATTTTTATTAATTCCTGTGGCTGCAGGCTTGGAAGGTGATACCGAGGAAGTTCGAGATAAATATTTTAATGAACTTATAGTTCGTTTAGAACAAAGATGGGGTCAATCAATTTCGGATAGCATTGTATATAAAAGGTCCTTTGCGGTAGCTGATTTTAAGAGTGAGTATCATTCTTTTAAAGGGAATGCCTATGGCCTTGCTAATACCCTATTACAAACAGCTATTTTAAAGCCTTCTTGTAAAAGCAAAAAGGTAAAAAACTTATATTATACAGGGCAGTTAACTGTACCTGGGCCAGGTGTGCCGCCTAGTTTAATTAGTGGGGAGGTGGTAGCGGAGCTGATTGAAAAAAATTATATAAATTTGCAACCTAGAAATGTCTGATTTAAAACTATATAATGAAGTCACTGGTTTAAGCAGTAAAACAACTACGCTATTGTATAGCTCTAGTTTTTCTTCTGCTATTAAATTACTTAATGCCGATTTACGTCAGCCTATTTATGATATTTATGGTTTTGTAAGATTTGCCGATGAAATTGTAGACACTTTTCATGGATTTGACAAAGCAACATTGCTTGCGCAGTTTAAAAAAGATACTTATTTGGCCTTAGAACAAGGCATTAGTTTAAATCCCATTTTGCACCGTTTTCAATTAACCTACTCAAAGTATAAAATTGATCCTGCCTTATTAGAAGCCTTTTTAGTAAGTATGGAAATGGATCTAAACAAGCAGCAATATGATTTAGCTACTTATCAAACCTATATTTACGGAAGTGCGGAAGTGGTAGGCTTAATGTGCTTGCATATTTTTTGTGAAGGGGATATGGCTCAATTTGAAAAATTGAAACCGGCTGCAAAACATTTAGGGGCTGCTTTTCAAAAAGTAAATTTCTTACGCGATATTAAAGCCGATTTTGAAGGCCTAGATAGAATGTATTTTCCTAACTGTGATTTTTCAAAATTTACCCAAGCAGAAAAGGAAATGATTGAAGCCGATATTCAGGCCGATTTCGAAAAAGCTTTACAGGGCATTAAAATGCTTCCGCTGAAAGCTAGATTTGGGGTGTATGTGGCATTTAAATATTATTATTCTTTGTTTAAAAAAATAAAGAAAACGCATCCGGAGGCTATTTTGAAAGCAAGAATTAGAATTCCTACCCCTGCAAAAATATTTATTGTGGCCAAGGCCACACTGCGTAGTCAGTTGAATTTGTTGTAATAAATTTGTTATATCGTTTAATAAAATTGAACTTATGATTTTTATATTAGTGGCTTTACTTACTTTTTGTATTATGGAAGGGATTACTTGGTTAACCCACCGTTATGTAATGCATGGTTTTTTATGGTACTTACACGAAGACCATCATCAGCCTACAGGTCATTTTTTTGAAAAGAACGATGCCTTCTTTTTAATATTTGCTATTCCAAGTATGGCCTGTATATTCTATGGCAATTTCGTAGGCCCTATATGGATAGCGGGTATAGGAACAGGTGTAGCCATGTATGGTTTTGCTTATTTTATTGTACATGAGGTAATTATACACCAAAGAATTAAATGGTTTACAAAATCGAATAATAGATATATTAAAGCTATTCGTTGGGCACATAAAATGCATCATAAGCATTTGAACAAAGAAGATAGTGAAAGCTATGGTATGTTAATCGTTGCCAAAAAATACTGGGATAAAGTTCGTCGAGACGAAGCCTTACAAAGCAATGACTAATGCTATCCATACTAATACTGAAATAGCAAGCTACGATTATATTATAGCCGGAGCCGGTGGGGCGGGTTTATCTTTATTGCATTATTTAATGCAGTGTTCAAGTTTAGTTTCAAAATCTATTTTAGTCATTGATAAGTCATTCAATAAAACCAATGACCGTACTTGGTGTTTTTGGAATAAAGATGCCAGTGCTTTTGAAACTTTAGTTAAAAATCGTTGGGATACTATTTCCATTCATGCTCAAGGCTTTGATAAAGAACTACCTACTGCACCTTTTTCTTATAAGATGATCCAAGGGATCGATTTTTATAATGCCGTTCTTAACAAAGCAAAATTAAAGTCTAATATTCATTTTCAAGAAGCCACTATAACGAGTATCTCAGTACTAGATTCGTTAAGTACATCCAATGCTATTAATGTGAACACTGAAAATAGTAGTAAAAATATAAATAGTAAAGAAAGTATAAATAAGAGGGCTAAAGTAGAATGGGAGGGAGGGTCTGCTATGGGGAGCTATGTTTTTTCTAGCTTACTACCTTTTCAAATGAATCAAATAAATACTGCTGCTGCTTATTCTAATTCATTACAGGCAGGTACTTCTTCAAATAATAAAGCCCCTTTTTTATGGCAACATTTTAAAGGCAGGGTAGTGCAATTTGACGCACCCGTATTTAATAAAGCTATAGCGAAGCTGATGGATTTTAATGTGCCTCAACAAGGGGCCACTGCCTTTATGTATCAATTGCCTTTAAATGAAAGGGAAGCCTTGGTAGAGTATACTATATTTTCTGAAAATGTATTGGGGATAGCAGAATACGATAAAGTTTTAGACGCTTATTTAGCTAAAGCCTTTCCTGGCGCTACTTATACAACTACACACCAAGAAATAGGGGCCATTCCTATGACACAAATTGAATTGGCTACTACGCAAGCGCCTATTTATACTATTGGCGCATTAGGTGCCGCTATTAAAGCAAGCACTGGTTATGCTTTTCAGTTTATTCAGGAGCAATGTAAAAATATAGTTGATCAATTAGACAAAGGATTACCTATTCAAACCAAGATACATAATACAAGACATCAATTTTATGATGCAGTACTACTTAATGTTTTATTTCACCATAAAATGGAGGGTGCTGAAATATTCAAACGCATTTTTGCCAAGAATGAAGCGGCTACTGTGTTTAAATTCTTATCCAATACTTCTAGTTTCCTAGAAGATATAAATATTATGCGTTCTCTGCCTACACATATATTTTTACCTGCAGCCATTAAGGTGCTTTTACGGCGGGCTTAGAGGGTTGATTCTTGTGTTAAGTTTCTTTTTGAAATTTTATTTTCCTTAAATTTGTTTTTTCAGCCACGTAGTACAATGGATAGTACATGAGTTTCCGAAGCTCTTAATCCAGGTTCGATTCCCGGCGTGGCTACAAAGCCTTTCACAAAGTGATAGGCTTGTTTATTTCGAGAAAATGTCGAAAGCTTGCTTTCGTAAATTTTTGAGAATGAACAAGCAAACAATGTAAATGAAATTTATATTGTTGAAAGCTTTGGGTAAATCCAATGCGTCTGGGAAGTCAACGAACAAGAAGACGCGCAGCGTCTGATGAATATTCACAGTGAAAAATAGATTCGTAAATTATTTATTATCGAAATAAGGCAGTTCGTCGTTAGATACCGACTCTTTTTCTTGCCAATAAGCAAGGGATACAATATGTCCATCTGTCGTTTTTAACTGACGGCCAAAAATAGCATTGGTTGCGTTAAAACATAAATCGGTTACACCTATTGTAAATGTAGTGGGAGCAGGGGGTTCCATTGGTGCAGCAGTTGCTGGAGCAGGCGCAGGCGCTTCACCTTCCACTGGTGCTGCCACCGGTGCAGCAGGCGCAGCTTTTGGAGCAGGGCTGTCTACCACCACTACTTCGTATTTATTAAATTCCAATAAAGTTTTTAAAAACTGTACACGCTTGGGACTTGCATTTTTTTCTACAATGGCACATTTGCTTGTACCTAAGTCTTCAAATTCGTGGTTCTTATTAATAGCCATAATATTTTATTTATATACCAATACTTAATGAGTAAATATAATCGTACACTAAACTTGCTAAACCTGTAATAATAATACCTGCCATACAGATATACATGGCCAATTTAGTAATACCCGGAACGTTTAATTTTTGAATAGGTGCTTCGTTCTCATCCATGAATATAGCTTTTACCACTTTTAAGTAGTAGAAGAATGAAACCACCATATTTAAAGAAGCAAATATGATTAAGCCGTAATTGTCTTTAGCAGCACCTGCCATCATTAAAAATAACTTACCAAAAAAGCCTGCAGTAGGGGGCACCCCTGCTAATGAAAATAAAGCAATGGTTAATACCCAAGATAAAAAGGGATTGGTTTTATAAAAGCCCTTGAAGTCTGAAATATTTTCTTTACCCGCTAAAGCACTTACTACCGATACTACACCAAAGGCGGCAAGGTTAGAGAATACATATATTAATACAAAGTAAACCAGTGAAGCAGATCCTGCTTGAGAACTACCAGAAATACCAATTAAAATAAAACCTACTTGCGCAATAGAAGAAAAGGCAAGGAAGCGTTTAAAATTATCTTGTCTTAAGGCGAATAAATTTCCAATTAAAATAGTAGCAATAGATAATACCACTAACACACCATACCATACTGATGCAATAGGTGTAAATACTTTATATAAAATAGTGGTGAAAGTGAATAGTACCGCTGCCTTAGAGACCACCGATAAAAAAGCAGTGACTGCTACTGGAGCGCCTTCGTATACATCGGCTGTCCATAGGTGAAAAGGAACCGCCGATATTTTAAAGGCAAAACCAGAGACTAATAATATAAAGGCAAACAATTGCATGGGGTTATTACTAATATATGCGGTTAAGACATCAAAGCTAAGCGTACCCGTTGTGCCGTATAAAAAGGATATGCCCATTAATAAGATACCTGAAGAAAAAGCAGAAGACAATATCAATTTCATAGCAGCCTCTGATGACTTTCTTTTAGCTAAATCGAAATTAGCTGCAGCAGCCAAAGGAATAGTAGACATTTCCAGTCCTAAATAAAACATTAATAAGTTGCCACTAGATATCATAAAGAACATACCTAACAATGAAGTAAACAACAATAAATAAAATTCAGCCAACTGCTTATGATTTTTTAACCAAGCGTAAGACTGCATGGATATAAGAAGCATTGCAAGGTTTAGAATATTTTTCTCCAGTACAATAAAGGCATTGGTATTGAACATGCCATTGAAAATACCACCTTCAGTCATACCAAATAAACCTGCCGCTAAATTGATAAGCAATAAGCCATTGATTAAATTTAAAATGCTCTCGTTGCTTCTCTCCTTACCAATTTTAATAAATAGTAAAATAAATATAAGTAAGCTTAATAAAAGTTCCTGTCTTAGTAATATAAAAATGTTAGATGACATTATGCAAAATTATTTAAGGGTAATGGCTTTATCAATGTTAATCATTAAAAAATCGGTGGAAGGCATAATTAATTGATTGATTAAAAATGGTGCTAACCCGATAATTAAAATTCCTATAATTAATAAACCTGCAGCTAATTTTTCATTCCAAGTAGCATCGCTTAATAAGGCATGCTCATCAGAAATAGGGCCCATAATGGTTTTGCCTGTGGCGCGTAATATATATACGGCAGTCACTACAATAGATGCTGCAGATATTACTGTAGCAGCACGATATACGCCATCTGGGTTTTGCCAAGAGCCCATAAATACAGTCATCTCGGCCACAAATCCACTGAATCCTGGAAGTCCTAAAGAACATAAACCTGCAATCACAAATACAGTAGAGATAAAAGGCATGACTTTCAATAAGCCCCCTAATTGAGCCACCATTCTGGTATGTGTTCTAGAATAAATCATGCCAATGGCTGCGAAAAATAGGGCAGTCATTAATCCGTGAGAAACCATTTGAATGACAGCACCATTAATTGAAGTTTTATTCAACATGCCAATACCTAGTATCACAAATCCGCAGTGACTAATAGAAGAATAAGCATTAATGTATTTTAAATCGGTTTGCATCATGGTGGCAAAGGCACCATAAATAATAGCAATAGTGGCAAGTAAAATAATGATCCAAGAATAACTATGCGCTGCATCGGGCATTAAAGCCGCCATACGTAAACAACCGTAGCCACCTAATTTCATGGAGATACCTGCTAAAAACATAGAAGCCGCCGTTGGCGCTGAAGCGTGACCATCGGGCACCCAAGTATGAAAAGGAAATAAAGCTGCAAATATGCCAAAGCCTAAAAATAAAAAAGGGAAGAAGAATTTTTGAACCCCTAAGGAAATGCCCATCTTGCCTATTTCCACCATATCAAATGTGTTGGTGTTGTAATAAATACCCATTAAACCAACAAATACTAAGGCAGAACCTGCCATTAACATAAGCGCTAGTTTCATAGCGCTATTTTCTTTTTTACCACTACCCCAAATGCCTATTAATAAGAACTTAGGAATAACGGCTACTTCTAAAAAGAAAAATAAAGTAAATAAGTCTAAAGAGATAAAGAAACCATAAGCACCCATACTTAATAATACGAGTAAGAAAAAGTATTCCTTGCTTAATTTTTCCATAGTCCAAGAAACCAATATACCCGCCACTACAATAAGAGATGTTAATAAAATCATAGCTAGTGCAATGCCATCAATACCTATATGATAATTAATATTCAATGCTTTAAACCAACTGGTATTGGTTTCAAATAAATAAGTAGCGGTATTGCCTGCAGCCCTTTGATCCATATACAATTTCAACAACCAGCCAGCTGCGCCTAATTGTGCTAAGGATCCCACCAGTCCAATAACTCTTATTTGTGCTAGTTGCTTACTCAATAATATGAGTAGGGCAGTTAGCAAGGGTAATAAGATTAATAAAGATAAATTCATATAAATATTTTATTTCCAGATATAAATAAATAATACCGACAAGGCTATTACACCACCAAAGAAGTACAAGGCATAGTTTTGAACCTTACCCGATTGTAGTCCTTTAATAGCTGTTGAAATTTTCGCAGTGGTATTTCCTAATAATAAGATAAAACCGTCTACAATATTTCTATCGGCCCAAGCAATAGGTTGTCCTATAAGTGGGAAGACAATTTTTTTAGTGATAAACAAATACAATTCATCTACATAAAACTTTTTATAAGCAGCTCGGTAAAAGCCACCAAATAAGGCAACTGCTTTATCTGATTTTGTATTTTGATTTTTGTAAAAACTTGTAGAAAGCAAAATAGCTATTATAGATAAGCTTACAGGCGCAATAGAAAAGATCATATCAATATGGGTTTCTAAGGCAGCACCGTCGGAGGTAATAAATTGAGAGAAAGGAATGAAACCTACACCCACTGCACATGCGGCTAAAATAATTAAAGGCAGTTTCATTGTCCAACTACCTTCGCCATGGTCGTGTGCGTCATTATGCGCATGATCATGTCCAGCACTATGCGCTTTAGCAGGCGCTTCCTTACTCCAGAATATGTTAAAATATAAACGGAACATATAAAAACTTGTAAGCGCTGCAGTTAATAGTGCTACTCCATAAATTAATTTATTCTCATGGAAGGCAGCCGTTAAAATTTCTTCCTTACTAAAAAATCCAGCAAATGGAGGAATACCAGCAATAGCCAAACAAGCAATTAAAAAGGCAGCATGCGTGATAGGCATTAATTTTCTTAATCCTCCCATATCTTTCATTTCATTGCTATGCACCATATGAATTACTGCACCTGCTCCTAAGAATAGTAAACTCTTAAAGAAGGCATGCGTAAATAAATGAAACATAGAAGCCATATAACCTAATCCAGCTTCTCCACCATTTTTTGAAATACCTAAGGCAAACATCATATACCCAATTTGTGACATGGTAGAATAAGCGAGCACTCTTTTAATATCGGTTTGTGTACAAGCAATAATGGCTGCAAGAAGTGCAGAAAAAGCACCTACATAGGTTACGATAGTTAAAGCAGCTTCATCCATGGAGAAGATGGGAAATAATCTTGCCACTAAATACACACCTGCTACTACCATGGTAGCTGCGTGAATTAAGGCAGAGACTGGCGTTGGGCCTTCCATCGCATCGGGCAACCAAATATGCAAAGGAAACATGGCCGACTTTCCTGCACCACCCATAAATATTAGAGTAAGTCCCCAAGTAAGCATGCTTGCGCCTAAAAAGCTAGCACTGGTCATGCTTAAAAATTCAGGAGACTGAGCAGATGTTAATTTTTGAATCAATAAACCAATATCTAAAGTACCACCATAGAAGCCCATGATCATAATGCCTATTAAAAATCCTAAATCCGCAAAGCGCGTTACAATAAACGCTTTTTTAGAAGCAGCCACTGCAGAGGGTTTGTTAAAGTAGTAACCAATTAATAAGAAACTAGATGCACCCACTAATTCCCAGAACATATACACTTGAAATATATTCACCGATAATATTAGCCCAAGCATGGAGAAAGTAAATAAAGACAAGAAAGCGTAATAAGTAGCAAAGCGCTCTTCGCCCTTCATATAACCTAAACTAAATACATGTACCATTAAAGAAACTGAAGTCACCACAATAAGCATCATCACAGAAATAGGATCAACTATAACTCCCATATCAATTGAGACATTGGGGCTAAACTCCAACCAGGTGTATTTTAAAGCAATAATTTTTTGGTAAATTCCATTTACTTTTCCATCTACAAAAAAGTATTGTTTAGCTGCTACAAAAGAAAGTATAGTAGAAGTTAATAAGGAAGCGGTAGAGATAATACCTGCCGACTTAGCAAAGTATTTGCGTCCAAACAAACCTAGTACTACAAAGGTAGCTAGAGGTAATAAAGGAATCCAAAGT
>Ga0208440_1000709_pt1 | contig 10064 bp, 9 predicted proteins | sample Colrivmet1547B02_FD_187644 | JGI IMG/M metagenome (GOLD analysis project Ga0208440, IMG submission 187644) | Estuarine microbial communities from the Columbia River estuary - metaG 1547B-02 (SPAdes) (version 2) | ecosystem: Environmental > Aquatic > Marine > Intertidal zone > Estuary | place... | reverse complement strand
GGCCTTCCCTACAGTGAAGCAGACCTTGCAGTGGTACTTTGCCGATGCACGAGCTGGACACCTCGGAGATCTTGGGGTTCGGACGCGCGATATTCTGCCGGGTGAGCGAATCGGATGACGGTCTCTTCATGAGCACGATCCCTTGGCTTGGGCCTAGTGATCCATTCCCGGATCCACAAATACACAGCGATCCAGATCCCGAGGTTCCGGGACTGCTAGCAGTCAGCGAGCGGATTTTTGCTGGTCAGCTAGAGCGCGCGTATCGCAGTGGAATTTTTCCATGGTACTCCGTGCGTCAACCGGTCTTGTGGTGGTCACCCGATCCCCGCATGACCCTGAACCCAGCGGATTTAAAAATTAGTCATTCACTACGTAAATCTATCCAGCATTTTATGGACGACCCCTACGTGCAATTGCGTGTGGATCATGACTTTAGTGGCGTGATGCGAGCCTGTGCGACCACTGAACGCGCTGGCCAAGATGGCACTTGGATTACCCATGAGATTATTGATGCCTATAGCGCTCTGCATGAGCAAGGCTATGCCCATTGCATCTCGATCGAACAACACGCGAAGACAGTCGGTGGGCTGTATTGTGTTTGTCTTGGCAAAATGGTCTTTGGGGAGTCCATGTTCTCACGGGTGAAGGATAGCTCCAAGCTTGCTTTAGCAGCCTTATGTGCATGGTGCTACGATCATGGTGTGACCTTAATTGATTGCCAACAAGAAACTGCCCATCTGCGCTCACTCGGTGCCAAACCGCTGCCGCGCAATTATTTTTTGCAACATCTGCAGCAAGCACTATCTCAAAAAGAGCCTTGGCCTTGGAACTTTGATAAGACCGTTCTTCAGAAATACCTTATATGAGTCGTATTCAAGAACTTCCCATCACGGCCATTCAGTTTTATGCAACGGCACCCTATCCATGTAGTTATTTGCCTGATCAAATTGCTCGCTCTCAAGTGGCCACCCCTTCTCATGCGATTGGAGAGGATGTCTACAGTAATCTTGTGAATGCTGGCTTTCGTCGCAGTGGCTTATTTACATACCGACCCTATTGCGATGATTGCAAAGCATGCATTGCGACACGTATTCCGGTACAACACTTTCAGCCCAATCGCAGTCAACGGCGCAGCATGAGGCGTCATTCGGGTTTACAGGCGCAGGTTCTGAGTTTGGCGCATCATGAGGAACACTACCGTCTTTACCAGGCGTATCAGGCGCAACGCCATCATGGTGGCCAGATGGAAAATGACAATCAAGAGCAGTACATGCAGTTTCTATTACAAAGCCGGGTGAACTCACGTATCGTTGAATTTAGAGACGGGCCAGACGACTCTCATCCTGGTCGCCTCCGTATGGTTAGTATGATTGACGTTGTTGAGCATGGCATCTCTTCGGTTTATACCTTTTACGATGCCAGTGTGCCAAACGCTAGCTATGGTACCTACAGCATTTTGTGGCAGATCAATCAGGTTCAGCAACTCGGTCTTCCTTATCTTTATTTAGGCTACTACATTGCACAGAGTCCTAAAATGGCATACAAGATCAAGTTTGCTCCAATCGAAGGGTTGATCGATGATCAATGGCAAAACCTGAATCCTGCACCGCGCGATGATTGATTCCTATTCCCTTCTTCGTCCACTGCTATTCTCGATGGATCCCGAGTCGGCCCATGACTTCTCCTTTAATCAACTCGATCGTCTCGAGCGTTGTGGTCTGCTGAGTGGTTTGATTGGCAAGCCACTCATTAGACCAATTCAGTTATGCGGTATTGCATTTCGAAACCCTGTTGGACTTGCGGCGGGTCTTGATAAAGACGGCAAACATATTGATGCTCTAGCAAGCCTTGGATTTGGTTTTCTGGAAATCGGTACGGTAACCCCCAAGCCACAGCCTGGTAATCCTAAGCCTCGCATGTTTCGTTTACCAGAGGCAGATGCTCTAATTAATCGCATGGGATTTAATAATGACGGCGTGGATGCCTGTGTTGAGCGGGTCAAGCGCTCGCGCTTTTATCAATCAGGCGGTGTCATTGGCTTAAATATTGGTAAGAATGCCAGCACAGCCCTAGAGGATGCCAGCAAAGATTATGTTATTTGCTTAAACACTGTCTATCCGGTTGCTACTTACATCACTGCCAATATCTCATCTCCAAATACGAAGAACCTGCGCGATCTTCAAGGTGAGGTTCTGCTGCGACAACTCTTGTCTGCCTTGCATGACGCACGCAAAGCCTTAGCCGATCAATATGGGGTTCGTAAGCCACTCTTCTTAAAAATTGCTCCCGACCTTGAAGAAAATGATTTACGCTTGATAGCTGACCTCTTACTCGAGTTTGAGATTGATGCTGTGATTGCGACCAATACCACCATTAGTCGAACTCCCGTTTGTAATCTTCCCTATGGCAATGAAGCGGGTGGTCTCTCCGGATCACCCGTATTTAGCCTGTCGAATCAAACTATCCACCATCTCTTTCAGTATTTACAAAACCGGATTCCGATCATTGGGGTCGGTGGCATTCTCTCTGGGGAAGACGTTAGGCAGAAGATCGATGTAGGCGCCAGTTTGGTGCAACTCTATACCGGTCTCATTTACAAGGGCCCTAAACTGATTAGAGATTGTGTTCGCGCCTTTGAATAGGCATTTGATTTTGTAATGCCGCAGGTCACAACCCCTATTTTTGGATTACTATATCGTTTCACAATATGCAATAAAGCCAATATTCGCTACAATCACAGGCATGGATCGCAAAGCAACGAAGAACTCAGGAGAAGCTGGCAAGACCGCCATTCAGGTGGTCGAGCGCATGATGAACCTGCTCGATTGCCTAGCGGATCATGAAGAGTCTAGTAGTCTGAAATTACTCTCTCAACAGACAGGGCTACACCCTTCTACCGCACACCGTATCCTCAATGATATGGTTGCGTGTCGACTCGTTGAGCGTGGTGATGGCGGCACCTATAAATTAGGTTTACGCCTGCTCGAACTGGGTAATTTGGTCAAAGAGCGCTTATCCGTGCGTGAAGCGGCGCAACTCCCCATGCGGGTCTTGCATAAACTCACGGGGGAAACCGTGAACCTCTCCGTTCGTCAGGGTGATGAAATTGTGTACGTGGATCGCGCATACAGCGAGCGCTCCGGTATGCAGGTGGTACGTGCGATTGGTGGCCGTGCGCCTTTGCATCTTACTTCGGTAGGTAAATTATTTTTAGCAGCCGATGATGCCAATCAGGTACGAGCATATGCCACTCGTACTGGTCTTGCAGGTCATACCCGCAATAGCATTACCCAAATTGCTAAATTAGAAAGTGAATTATCGAGCGTGCGCCATATTGGCCATTCGCGGGATAATGAAGAGCTGGAGTTAGGGGTCTGCTGTCTGGCTGCGGGCATCTTAGATGACACCGGCAAACTGGTCGCTGGTCTTTCCTTAAGCTCACCAACCGATCGTATGCAAGCCGATTGGCTCAAAGCTTTGCAAGATACCGCTTTGCAAATCTCTAAGGGCTTAGGGTACAAAGCGCCGCAGTCTAATCCTAAGAAATAATTAATACAGCAAAGAATTACATCGTCAAGCGACGAATCGCCTTAGGCTCACCGGGTTGATAGCTTTCTATCCAATCTTTGACGCGCACTGCATCTGCAAAACGTGATTGTGTTCCCACAGAGTCTAAGAATACAAGGAGTAATGGCATTCCATTGACCTTGGCCTGCATTACTAAGCATCGGCCTGCCGCACTAATAAAGCCGGTCTTCTGTAAGCCAATCTCCATATCGCCGGCACGTACCAAACGGTTGGTGTTTAAGAACACCTGTGGTCTCTTATTAATCACCATGGTCATGTCTGGCCACACTGAGAAATCCCGAATTAATTTGTAGTTATAGGAAGCAATCAGTAAGCGAGCAAGATCCTCGCCCGTGGAGACATTACTTGCTAACAATCCCGTAGGGTCTGTAAAACTTGAATGGGTCATTCCTAAGGCATATGCCTTGTGGTTCATGGCTTCGATGAATGCGGGTACACCACCTGGATAATTACTGGCCAGCAGTTGTGAAGCGCGGTTCTCCGACGACATCAGAGCCAATAAGAGTGCTTCCTCTCGGGTCAGTTTGGTACCTCGTGATAAGCGAGACTTCGCATAAATTTTGACCTCGGCTTGGGTAATCGTTAAGACCTCATCGAGCGGTGCATTCGAGTCTAGTACTACCATGGCGGTCATTAATTTAGTGATAGAAGCAATCGGCAAACTCACGTCGGGGTTTTTCTCAAACAAAACCTCTTTGGTTTGTTGATCAATCACCATCGCCACACTGGACTTCAGACTCAGATCATCCTGTTGATTACGCAAACCCATCGCAGTCGCAAACGATGGGCGATCGGGGGCTACTTTTTTACTTTTAGGACGATTAACGGTGGTCCGAACTTGCTTTGGATTGGAGGGTTTTTGTTTCTTATCTTGGCTTGACTTTTGGGGCGGTGGCGATGACTGAGCTGCAACCGGTTCAATGGCACAAAGACTAATGCTAAGTACTACTAAGATCAAAATCCGGAGAGGGTGTTGGGTCCTTATCTGCCAACCAGATAAATTGGGCGCTACTGGCTTTTGCAATCTACGCAATGCTCTCAATCAAAGCCCCAAAATAGAGTACTAGAACATGATAATAAAGTTATTGGGTTTTGGGTGAACTATTTTGCTGATAATTGACTAAGATCACCGCAGTCATGGTTAAGCCTAAACCGGCAAGCATAATAAGACTTAAAGGCTCATCAAATAAGAACCAGGCCATCAACGCAGTGGTTGGGGGTGTTAGATACAAGAGGCTCGTCACTTTGGTTGCGGCGCCCTTCCGAATCAGAATAAACAACAAACTAATGGCACCGATCGAGGTGGGTAGGATTCCCCAGAGTAAGGCACCAATTACCGACGCATTCCAGACAACCTCGCGAGTCTCAAAGAGAAGAGCCACCACTAAACAGAGTACGGTTGAGATAGAAAACTGAATCATCGATCCTGCTCGCAAATCAAATTGGGGGCAATATTTTTTTTGATAGAGCGTGCCAAAAGTTATGGCAAACAGGGCGGCAATTGCAAAAATAAATGCTGCAACAGGGATATTTGCAAAACTTGTTTTCTCAGCAACCACCAAGGCAACTCCACCAATCCCTAAGAGCAATCCTAGCCATTGTTGGTAACTCACCCGCTCGGATACCCACGAAGCGCTCCATGCGGTCAAGATCGGTTGCAGGCCCACAATCAATGCCACCAATCCAGCAGTCATCCCCAAACGGACAGCACTCCATACGCCCATCACATACCCAAACTGCAATAGCGCGCCTGCAATAGCGATATGAATGGTTTGTGAGCGATTGGGCCAGACAGGCTTCCAAAATAGGATGATGATGCCCATCACAATCAGCACGCCTGTAAAGCGTATGAACAAGAAGGTAGCAGGCTCCATATAGGGCATGCCAAAACGGGCGATGATAAAACCCGTACTCCAGATAAATACAAAGATCGGCGCCGCTAAGGATTCAAGGGGGAAACGCTCTGACGCCAGACTCATAACTTATCGCTTCAATAATGAAGACGCAATTGTATGCTGATGCTCGGTAGCTATGCGTATTGTTTGCGCATGAATCAATACGGTTTTCTCAATTGGATTTGCATAGCCTCCTGCCATAGCGAGTGCTACTGCGATTCCTTCCTTGCTTACAAACTCCAATACCGCACGATCGCGTGCAGCCATCCCCTCTTGGCTTATTTGTAAACGTCCTAGACGATCTTCATAATACGGATCAGCTCCGGCTAGATAGATTAAAAAATCAATTTTTTGCTGACTTAAGTAGCTTAGGGCTTGATCAAGCGCTTGCAAATACGCAGGGTCTGTTGTGCCATCAGGTAAGGCAATATCAAGATCACTTACCTCTTTAGCAAAGGGGTAGTTCTTTTCTCCATGAATCGATACCGTGGTCACAGCAGGATCATTTTGCAAAATAGAGGCGGTGCCGTCCCCTTGGTGTACGTCAAGATCCAGTATCGCTATCTTCGAAAGATTTATTTCCTTCGCCATTGGGTCTTTTAAAAGGACTCGCGCAGCAATTGCCGCATCATTAAATACACAAAACCCCGAGCCCTTATGACGATATGCGTGATGCGTACCTCCGGCTAAATTAGCAGCAATCCCATCCACAAGTGCTGCCTTGCAGGCTGCTATGGTTGCTCCAGCCGAGCGCCGTGAGCGCTCTACCATTTTGACGCTCCAAGGAAAGCCAATCTCTTTTTGTTGCGCCTCACTTAAGGAGCCATTAATGACCGCTTGTAGATAACTAGGGTCGTGTGCCAATAAGATCTCAGAATCACTTGCACTCGGGGCCTCAACGAGGTCTAGGTTTGGAAAACCCAATACCGCATCACGCAACATTTTGTACTTGGCCATTGGGAATCGGTGCCCGTCAGGCAATGGCAAAACGAAATGGTCACTGTAGAAAGCTTGCAATCGGGTAATTTCACTATTTGTATTTAAGTTATTGATTATATTAGTTAATTTATATTAGCTTTGGGGAGAGTCATATTTGTTGCAATGCAACATAATTGGGTCTATAATCCACCCAAGTTGATTAATTAATCAATTCACCTTTTTAATAATCGGAGAGCCCTATGAACTTAACCCCAGAGCAAATTGCAGCTGTACAAAAAGCTAACTTAGAAACCTTGGCTGGTCTAACTAACCAAGCAATCCAGAGTGTTGAGAAGTTAGTTGAACTGAATATGCAAATTACCAAAAACAGTCTAAGTGAGAGCATGAGTAATGCGAAGAAGACTCTTGAAGTACGTGATATGCAACAGCTTATTGCACAACAAGCTGAAATGGTACAACCCATGGCAGAGAAGATGATGGCTTATGGACGCGATCTGTATGAAATCGCTCAAGACAACTCAACTGCTTTTGCCAAAACAGCGGAAGCTGAAATGGCTGCAGGCCAGAAGAAATTACAAGCCATGATTGATGACTGGACCAAAAACGCACCTGCCGGTTCAGACGCTGCAGTGCAAATGATGAAGCAGGCCATTGCAGCTGCAAACAATAGTTATGAGACCAGCCAAAAAGCTATTAAGCATGCTGTAGAAGTTGCCCAAAGCAATATGCAAAACGCAGCAGATACAGTAACCAAGGCTGCCACAAAAGCAGCAAAAGCAGCTAAGAAGTAATTTTGCGTTAAATGCTCGTTAAGAGCCACATCAGTTCTTAAGTAGACTAACCCCGCAATTTGCGTTGCGGGGTTTTTTATTGCCTAGCGTTTCTTAGAAGGTGGTAAATCCGTACAGCTGCCATGGTGCGCTTCGGCTGCTAAACCAATCGACTCTCCTAGGGTTGGATGCGGATGGATGGTCTTACCAATATCGACTGCGTCTGCTCCCATTTCAATAGCAAGGCATACCTCGCCAATGAGATCACCTGCATGGGTGCCGACGATACCGCCACCAATAATGCGATGCGTATTGGCATCAAAGAGTAATTTGGTAAAGCCTTCATCGCGACCATTAGCAATGGCGCGGCCGCTTGCCGCCCAGGGGAATAAGCCCTTCTCGTAAGCAATGCCTTGTACCTTACATTGCTCTTCGGTCAAACCAGCCCATGCCACCTCAGGGTCGGTATACGCCACGGACGGAATTTGTTTCGCATCAAAATAAGACTTTTGTCCAGCTGCTGCCTCGGCTGCAACATGACCTTCATGGACTGCTTTGTGAGCCAACATGGGCTGACCCACAATATCTCCAATAGCGAAGATATGGTTGATATTGGTACGCATTTGCTTATCGACCGGAATAAAGCCGCGTTCATCCAAATTGACACCAGCAGCATTTGCGTTAATCTTCTTACCATTTGGAGTTCTACCAACGGCTACCAAGACCAGATCATAGAGTTGCGGAGTGGCGGGTGCTTTCTCACCCTCAAAGCTCACTTCGATCCCATTCGGTTTTGCTTCGGCTTTCGTGGCGCGTGTTTTGAGCATGATGTTGTCAAAACGATGGGTATTCATCTTCTCCCAAACCTTTTCAAGATCACGATCAGCACCCGCCATTAGGCCATCCATCATCTCAGCAATGTCAAGGCGCGAGCCTAGAGCGCTATACACCGTTGCCATCTCCAAACCAATAATGCCGCCCCCAATCACTAACATACGCTTTGGAATACTCTTCAGTAATAATGCGCCGGTGCTATCCACGACACGGGGATCGCTCGGCATAAATGGGAGTGCAATTGGTTGGCTACCAGCAGCAATAATCGCCTTCTGAAAGTGGATCACTTCCTTCTGACCTGTGAGTTGCTGACCATCGCCTGTACTTAACGATACCTCGACATGATGAGCGTCGATGAACTTACCAAGACCACGCACAACGCTTACCTTGCGCATCTTTGCCATACCAGCAAGACCGCCCGTTAATTTTGCAATAACTCCCTCTTTATGAGAACGCAATAGATCTAAATTAATTGTGGGGGCACCAAATTCAATACCGTGCTTACCCATCTCCTTCACCTCGTCCATTACCGCTGCGGTATGCAGCAATGCTTTGGATGGTATACAACCTACGTTGAGGCAAACGCCCCCAAGAGTGGCATAACGCTCTACTAATAATGTTTTAGCTCCGAGGTCTGCACTCCGAAATGCGGCACTGTAACCTCCAGGACCCGCTCCTAAGACCAAGACCTCACACTCGTGTTGAACCGGTCCTTGATACGAACCAGCAGGCACGGGTATCGATACAGGAGGTTTGCTTGGTGGAGTAACTGGGCTTGCTGAAGTTGCTACTGGGGCTGAAGGACTTGCATGAGGATTACTACTGGTAAGTTCAATCTGCGCAATCACAGATCCTTTTGTAACCTTATCCCCAATCTTCACACTCACACTAATGACCTTACCAGCTTGATCTGCTGGCACTTCCATGGTTGCCTTATCAGACTCAAGCACAAGCAAGGCTTGCTCTTTTGTGATCTCGTCACCGGGCTTTACTAAGATCTCAATCACTGGGACATCGGTGTAGTCACCAATGTCTGGTACCACGATCGTATGTTGACTCATCGTGATCCCCTATAGAACTGCACGACGGAAGTCGGCAAGCAGTTGTGCAATATAAACATTAAAACGTGTCGCTAGCGCGCCATCGATCACGCGATGGTCGGCCGTTAAGGAGAGTGGGCAAATCAGTCGGGGTGCAAACTCTTTACCGTTCCACACCGGCTTCATCGCTGCCTTACTCACTCCTAAAATAGCAACTTCAGGGGCATTAATAATGGGAGAAAAATAAGTTCCACCAATGCCGCCCAGAGAGGAGATCGTAAAGCTCGCTCCTTGCATTTGATCCGGCTTGAGCTTGCCATCACGTGCTAAAGCAGCAAGTTCGGCGGTCTCACGAGCAATCTCAAAGATACCCTTTTGATCCGCGTTCCGAATAACAGGAACTACCAACCCATTCGGGGTATCTGCTGCAAATGCAATATGGAAATACTTCTTGAGGACGAGATCATCTCCATCTAAAGAGGAATTGAACTCGGGATACTTCTTCAGCGCGGCGACCGAGGCTTTGATCAAGAATGCCAGCATGGTGATCTTGCTACCCTGCTTCTCATTCTCTTTATTGGTTTGCACACGGAATGCTTCCAGATCAGTAATGTCTGCATCTTCGTGGTAGGTCACTGCTGGGATCATCACCCAATTACGAGCAAGATTAGCAGCAGATAATTTCTTAATGCGCGAGAGTGCTTGTCGCTCGGTCTGCCCAAACTTACTAAAGTCAACCTTAGGCCATGGCAAGAGATTTAGCCCACCCAAACTTCCACCGCTAGTTGCAGCCGGTGCGCTTGCACCACTCATCGCCGACTTCACATAGGCTTGAACATCATCTTGCGTGATGCGGCCTTTGGGTCCTGTTCCTTTGACACTGGTAATGGTGACCCCTAACTCACGCGCAAACTTACGCACTGATGGGCTTGCATGACTACCACTTTGACCTAGCTCTGCTGCGGGAGCAGACACGGGGGCTGGGGCAGGCGCTTGAG
>Ga0208440_1000693_pt1 | contig 10215 bp, 11 predicted proteins | sample Colrivmet1547B02_FD_187644 | JGI IMG/M metagenome (GOLD analysis project Ga0208440, IMG submission 187644) | Estuarine microbial communities from the Columbia River estuary - metaG 1547B-02 (SPAdes) (version 2) | ecosystem: Environmental > Aquatic > Marine > Intertidal zone > Estuary | place... | reverse complement strand
AAGGAAAGGAATGGAATAAAGCTGGTACAAAGTGTATTGATAAATGTCCTTCAGATAAAGAAAGAAATCTAGATACATGGAGATGCAGAAATAAATGTAAAGATAATGAAGAAAGGAATGACAAAGGTAAATGCGTGCAAGTAAAAGGAAAAGACTCACCATCTTCCCAACCAGAAAGTCAACAATCTCCTTTATCTCCAAAACCAAAAGTAAAATATGTCAGAAAGAATAAAGAATGCCCTGAAGGAAAGGAATGGAATAAAGCTGGTACAAAGTGTATTGATAAATGTCCTTCAGATAAAGAAAGAAATCTAGATACATGGAGATGCAGAAATAAATGTAAAGATAATGAAGAAAGGAATGACAAAGGTAAATGCGTGCAAGTAAAAGGAAAGAAGACCAAAATCACTCCAGTGACAGTAATTGAAAAAGACTCACCATCTTCCCAACCAGAAAGTCAACAATCTCCTTTATCTCCAAAACCAAAAGTAAAATATGTCAGAAAGAATAAAGAATGCCCTAAAGGAAAGGAATGGAATAAAGCTGGTACAAAGTGTATTGATAAATGTCCTTCAGATAAAGAAAGAAATCTAGATACATGGAGATGCAGAAATAAATGTAAAGATAATGAAGAAAGGAATGACAAAGGTAAATGCGTGCAAGTAAACGGCAAAAAGACTGTAAAATCTTCTAAATTAAAAAGCGAATTAAGTGCAGAATTTGTAGAAGATTCTGGTTCAGACTCGGGATTTCCTACAGATGCACAAATTGTGAGAGAAATAAGAAACATTCTACCAACATTAGAAAATCCAACACCAAGAATGGTTAGAAAGGCATTAGAGAATACCTTTGAAGTAGACATGGGGGAAAGTAAAACAAAGAAATATATAAACAATATAATCATTACAGAATATGAAAAATGGAGCTCAGTCCAAAGTATTAGAGAAAACTGAAATTAAAAATACAGAGATATATTAATGGAAAAATATTTTAGACAACCTATCAAACTCAAGAGAAACTCTTCATTGAAATTAAAAATTATAGAATGGTATACGAATGACGAATATAGTAATGAAGTCGATGATGACACTGATGACCCACCAAAGGAATACATTATGAGAATATTTGGAGTAACAGATGAAGGTACTAGTATCACTGCAAAAATCACTGGATTCCAACCATATTACTACGTCAAAGTAGGACCAGACTACTCTGTAAAGAAAAGTTTATATACCTTTGTAAATTTTGTCAAGAATCATTATAATCTAAAAAATTTACAAGGGTCACTAGTCATAGAAAAATGCGAATTAGTTGAATCAAAAGACATTTACGGATTCAACAATCAACATATATACAAATTTATAAAACTTACATTCAAGAATTATACAGCGATGATGCGCAGCAGATATATATTCAAGGAGCCAGTATTCATCCCTGGATTAACATCAAAAGACATAAAATTTACACTTTATGAAAGTAATTTTGAGCCATTTTTGAGGTATGCTCATATCAATGACTTACAGACAGCGGGATGGGTGAAAGCAAAAAAGTATACAATTACAAACAGTGAAGCGAATACACAATCGGAAGTATCAATAAAGCATACAGACCTTTTTCCAGACAACACTGATATGTCAGGTGCAAATTTCTTGCAAGCTTCATGGGATATAGAGGTATTCAGTGTAGATGGTTCATTTCCTTCACCATTTGTCAAGGGAAATGTTATTTTTCAGATAGCGACTACTTATAAACGTAACAAAGAAGATAAGATTATAAAACACCTTCTTACATTGAAGAAATGTGCTAAAATCGATGACGCTGATACAATTGTAGAGGAGCTAAAGACGGAATTAGACCTTATTAAAAGTTTTGCTCAGACTATCAAAGGAATGGACCCAGATATAATGTATACATATAACGGAGACTCATTTGATTGCATGTATCTTTATGAAAGAGCAAAATTATATGGTTTGGGACCTTATATTCTACAGATTTTAAGTAGGTTACAGTCAGTTCCATCAACGATGAAAAAAGAATTCTTTAGTTCAAGTGCATACGGGGACTCTGAATTAATTAGAATGTATATACCTGGAAGACTTAATTATGACTTGCTTATACACTTTAAAAGAGGAATGAAAAAGTATGCAAGTTACAAGCTTGATAACATAGCAGAATCTATTCTTGGTGAGAAAAAGAATCCAGTAAGTGTAAAAGAAATATTTTCATTTTACGAGTCTGGTGACCCAGAAAGAATACGGGAAGTGGGCATGTATTGTATCCAAGATACAGTCTTACTTCAGAAATTAGTAGACCAACAAATCATTCTTGAAAGTATCACTCAATTAGCAAATGTAACGTATGTTCCTATATCTTACTTACTCAGTAGAGGACAGACTATAAGAGTCTTGTCTCAATTATACCGTAAAGCTAGGCATATGGGATATCTAATCCCTCATACAAATTTCAATGATGAAACATTTGAGAGTATTATAACGTTAACGTCTCCGTCAAAATTTACAGTAGATACACCGATAAAATTTATAAACGGATTCAAAAGGTCGACTGGGACAATACAAGAAGTCATCTCTGGGATGAAGATTAAAGTTTCTACAAATACTGAAATTTCATCAGATGCTAGATTAGAATACAATGGGAAAATACTAAAGTACTCGTCGATTGTTGAATCGAACGAAGATGAAACATTCAGTGGAGCTACTGTTTTAACTGCAACACCAGGTATTTATAACAATAATGTTGCAATTCTAGATTTTGCATCTCTATATCCTACTATCATGATAGCCTTTAATTTGTGTTTTAGTACAATGGTACTTGATAAGAAACATGCATCATATGAAAACACAAATTATGAAAATATCGAGTGGGATGATAAGATTTTTGTAAAAATCATTCAGAAATGTGAAGGAATATATACAAGTGGGGCAAACAAAGGAAATGTATGCGGAAAGCCAGCATTTTTTGAAGTAGGGTTCAAGTATTATTGTCGTATACATGACCCGATAAAAAAGACAAGAGAAGAATCAGAAAAGTACCAAAAAAAGGATGTCCATTACCAATACTTTATAGTACAAAGTACAAAAGGAGTCATACCTTCACTTTTAGAGGAACTCTATTATACGCGCAAGACTATTAAAAAGAAGATGGCTGAAGCATATAAGAATAACGATATTGAGCTTGCTAATATTCTAAATTTCAACCAAATGGCAGTGAAAGTTTCATTGAATTCTACTTATGGATTCTTGGGTAGAGGCAAAGGAAATCTTGCATTAAAGGCTCTAGGAAGTATAGTTACGAGTATCGGTAGACGAATGCTGGAAAAGAGTAAAATTTATACAGAGACAGAATTTATACAATTTCTTCAAGAAAATAATATATTAAAGCATATAATCAGAGACATACCTTTAAACCTTTCACATATAGAACAGACTAAGATATTAGAATCTTGTAAAAGTGATTTTAAATGTGTATATTCACAATAATTTAATGTTGACCAAAATTGAAAACTTACCAGAGTCTTTACGAGAGTTTGATTGCAGTGGAAACGCAATACGATGGGTAGACAATGTAGACTATGATAGAATAAACTTTACAATTCTCGGGTATCAGAGTACTAAAAGACTTCAGAAACGTAGACGTAGAATTGCCAAAATGTCTTGTAGTATAATACAAGACTGTGTCAGAGATTGGATTTGGAAACCAATGTCTCGCGATTGTCAGATTGGTCTGAGACCAAGATTGGATATGGAATATTTAAATATGTAAAACTGAATTCTGCTTCATGAGCTCGAAATAATTAATGTTGACCAAAATTGAAAACTTACCAGAGTCCGTGCAAAAGTTTTATTGTTGGGCTAATCAAATTACCAAAATTGAAAACTTACCAGATTCTTTACAAAAGTTTTATTGTAATGATAATCAAATTACCAAAATTGAAAACTTACCAGACTCTTTACAAAAATTTTATTGTACCTACAATCAAATCACCAAAATTGAAAACTTACCTGAATCTTTACACGAGTTTGATTGTAGTAACAATCAAATTATCAAAATTGAAAACTTACCAGAGTCTTTACACGAGTTTGTTTGTAGTAACAATCAAATTACCAAAATTGAAAACTTACCAGAGTCCTTGCAAAAGTTTTATTGTTGGGCTAATCAAATTACCAAAATTGAAAACTTACCAGCGTCTTTACAAATGTTTATTTGTAGCTATAATCAAATCACCAAAATTGAAAACTTACCAGAGTCTTTACAATTATTTTATTGTTGTGGCACTCAAATCACCAAAATTGAAAACTTACCAGTGTCTTTACAAGGATTTGACTGTCGGGCTAATTTAATTACCAAAATTGAAAACTTACCAGCGTCTTTACAAGAGTTTGTTTGTTGGTCTAATCAAATTACCAAAATTGAAAACTTACCTGAATCTTTACAAAAGTTTGTTTGTAGTTCCAATCAAATTACCAAAATTGAAAACTTACCTGAATCTTTACAAAAGTTTGTTTGTAGTTCCAATCAAATTACCAAAATTGAAAACTTACCAGAGTCTTTACACGAGTTTGTTTGTAATAACAATCAAATTACCAAAATTGAAAACTTACCAGAGTCATTGCAAGAGTTTAATTGCAGTGAAAATCAAATTACTAAAATTGAAAACTTACCAGCGTCTTTACAAAAGTTTAGATATCGTGGAAACGCAATACGATGGGTAGACAATGTAGACTATGATAGAATAAACTTTACAATTCTCGGGTATCAGAGTACTAAAAGACTTCAGAAACGTAGACGTAGAATTGCCAAAATGTCTTGTAGTATAATACAAGACTGTGTCAGAGATTGGATTTGGAAACCAATGTCTCGCGATTACCAGATTGGTCTGAGACCAAAATTGGATATGGAATATTTAAATATGTAAAACTGAAATTTGAATTTTGTATATTATATGAATAAAATGACTATAAGTATAATAGGTCAACCATATAATACTGTTCCAGAATGTGGAATGTGTATATACCCAGACTGTCAGAAATGCCAAATCGATAGAATAGATATGCTGTTATTAACTGGATGCAAGGACATAAGAATGTTTGGCCATAATCCCAAATGTACACAGTATGTATGGGACGCTGTTAAACATAATTACAAGAATTTTTTTAATTTTAGATATTGAATATTTGGTATCGAAACACAAGCTTTTACATAAAGAGATTGGAATGACACAGATTTCGTGCGTACTGTTAATATGAAAATATATAATAATTACACCAACGAAGAAAAGGTTGATTACAAATTGAGAGTGTATATAGAAAGTTTATGTACTCTGTTAAAACTCCCACCAAACACTCTTCTAGTTGAGACAGCATTCAATGTAATTAATCTTGTAACAAAGGTACATGGGAACAAAAGGATGAAGTTAAAAGATACTATTATAATCATCTGTATCAGTAGAGAACTCTATGTAGACCCGATAGTGTTTACCGGAAGACTCAAGATTGAAAATAAATACATTTATTCCGCGTATAAACTTTTTGCAAGTATCCCTGAACTTAAAGATTACATCACTCCAATTGACTCAATCACATACATTAAAAGAGTATTTGACACCAATTCTGTCTGTAAAAATGACCACATACTGGAAAAGACTGAATTATTACTTGAAAAATGCAAAAAGTTGGGAATATTATCAAAACATACAGATATAACACAAGGAGTCTCATGTTTATATCACACTTTAGTGTCTAATGACTACACTGTAGATTTAGATGCGTTCTCCAAGTTGTATTCTGTATCTAAATCTACAATACTCAAAACTGTGAAAAAAATTAGTGATGCTTTTTAACATTTTTTTATAAACTGGACTACACTGTAGATTTAGATATATTTATCAAGATGCATCTCAAACTACAATACTCAAAACAGTCATTATTTGACTTTTTTTTTATAAACGAGTGTAATGGTCAACTTGTTTAGTATCGTCCTTATAATCTTGGCAATTCTTACGATTGCTTACGACTTTAAAAATCACACTAAAATAAGAGAAAACAAGAATTTTATCGCTATATCATTACTAGCATTAGCTTACGTTGCGTCATTTCAAAAAGAAGTTCAGGCCCCTCCTTATAGTAGTTTTTAAACACGTTGGTCCGGTAAAACTAAAACTGAACGTTGAGATTCTCTTTAGTCAGAAATTATGAGTAGAGAATCACATACAAACTCGTATATTCTCAACAATCAAAACAGCATATTTGATACAATAAGCGTAGCAAACAGTGACATCATAACAACTGGGTGGTCTTGTGGTATATGTAAGTCTATCAATAATAATAAACTCGTCATTTTGGATTGTCAATGTATACTTCATATAGAATGCATCGTAGAATCTCAATTAAAGGACTTGGCAAGTGTAGATGAAGAATTTATCTATAATGTAAAATGTAATGCATGTAATAAATGCATATCATTAGAAGATATGTGTAATGTCTACTCCAAATATGGAAATCTTGGTCAAGAGAAACTAAACCTTTTTACTGAAAAGGTAGGGGCGCTTGAAAATAAAATGCGAACAATAAGAGAAGAAATGAAGGTTTGTTTCGACTACAAATTCAAATTACTTGTAGCAAAGGAAAAGTCTAATCAAATTGCATCACTACTTCAGACACTTGTCTGAGTTTGTTACAGACATTTGTCAATAAGTCTATTAAATAAGTCTATCGTAGACTTTCTTTATATTATCTATAAAAGTCATAAAATTCCAAAGGTCTCTTCTTTGTTGAATTAGGATACTCTTACGTCGCTTAGTCAGTTCATGTTTGTTCAAGTACTTGTATAAAATGTCATTTTCATGACTAGTACAAGTATCTAATTTACAATATAATTGATTAAAACCTTCTTTTGCCTTGTACGCATTAAGCATATATCTAAGTTTGTATTCAGTGTAATCTAAAAATTGAGATGTATCACATTTATCTCCAAGTAAACCATCAAAATCTATGTTAATAAATTCCTTGTCAAAATCACACATTCTTAACATTACTTTGTAAAAGATTTCACCAATTAGTACATGGCATTCTGCTTGTATTCCGATAACTTTTATCAAAGTTATATTTATAAAGCAATGTCGAAAAAGGCTTTATTAGTAGGAATCAATTACACTGGTACGTCAGCCGCACTAAATGGATGCATCAATGACGTCACCAACATTAAAAGCATTCTTGAAAATAAATTCAGATTTACACAAGTGAACGTTATGACTGACAATACTATTGTCAAACCAACACGAGCCAACATTCAAGCAGCAATCGCACAGTTAATTACCGGGTTGAAAGCTGGAGACACTATTGTCTTTCATTACTCCGGGCATGGGTCTAGTGTAAATGACGCCAATAGAGATGAAACTGATGGAAAAGATGAAGTTTTAGTTCCATTAGATTATCAAACTGCTGGATTTATAAGCGATGACTGGCTTAACCAAAATCTCTGTACAAAAATTCCAAAAGACGTATTGTTATTATGTTTTTCAGATTGTTGTCATTCAGGGACAATGTTAGATTTAAAATACAACGTCAAGAGCCAATGTGCACCTAGAAATCCTCCAGTTACGCAATACACTTCGTCACAATGGACTGACTCATTCGCATTTAGTAATGAGCGAGGGATTGAATTAATTGGAAACGTAATCTGTTTATCTGGTTGCGAGGACCCAGACACTTCCGCTGATGCACGTATTAATGGAACATCCCAAGGAGCCTTTACAGCGTGCTTACTAGAATACTTAAAAGGACCTTCTGGAAACAGCATCAAACCAAGTGAAATGTTGAAATGCGTAAATGCACTTTTAGACTTGAAAAAGTTTAAACAGAATAGTCAGTTGAGTACAAGCAATCTTGGATTAATAGACAAGGTTTTGATTTTCTAGTCCAAATAAGAGACAATAACAGTTAAAAATATTATTAACTACATGTATTCAATACTTAGCGTAAACGTAATTTGGCCTGGTTCAACATTCAAAGTTTTAAATTTACATTCAGTAATGAAAAATACATTCAAATATATTTTTGACTTACGTAAAAAATCAGAATCAAGATATGCCTTAAAAGGAGCGCTAAATATTGATTTGTATCATGACATTCATATGTCTAACGCAAATTTTCATAATAAATTTGGACTTGAGAAACCAAGTAAAAGCGACTTTATCCTAGTATATTGTTATAATGGAATGCGTAGTAGAAAAGCAGAGTGGTATATGAGACAAAATGGTTATAAAAACACCTTCGAATTACCATTAGGTATAAGGAGATACACATTTGGTACAAGAAAATCACTCACCAAATAAAAATAATTTCAATGCCTTGTAATGTTGTTTGTGCAAGTATTGTTTTTCCGACACATCTGAAAAATACTGTTTTGGCTTTTTACAAAATGAAAAGACAGCCTTGTCTCTTATACTACGTGCAATTTGTAAATTTATGTAAAGTTGACGCTGCATGAAAAGAACATCAAGTCTACAATTTGGACACGACTTGTCATTACGGCACCACTTTGCAAGACAGTGCAAGTGAAATGTACATTTTAACATTTCACTTCAAATAATCACTTACTAATAGGAACTCAGTTTTAATGCTGTATTATATTGGTTAAACAAGTACTTTTTGCTCTGAAGGTCTTGTAACAAGTACGTCTTGATTGGTTTCGATAGTATCACATTAGACAATCTATTCTTGATGTACATGTAAAATGCAATATTCCTTTCACTTCTGGCTTTATTTGTAATGTTGTATAACCAATCTGTAATATATACAAATTGTCTACAATTTGGGCATGTATAATTCTTATTACACCATATCGCTAAACAGGTCAGATGAAAGATGTGTTTACAATGTTGTATCTCAATTAAAATAGAATCAGGTGGGTCAGTATTCAAGCATATAGTACACAACATTAATGTAATCGTGAAAAAAGTATTTGTATTAAAAGTCGTGATTCAATTTTTTTTTTGTACCTAGTATATAGTAAACATGACTTATTATGCAATGGCAGACTCTCGTACAATAACAGATTATAGACCATCGAGAGACATCAATTTAGAATTGATGAAGAAATTTGACATTAAAGATTACAATAAATATCGCTTTTTTATGCAAAAAAACGGAAACCAAGTTCTCGATTACCTCAACAAAAAACCATGCCCAGTGTGTAAGAAAACCTGAATGAAAAACCTTTAAATGCCCTATGTTATCTTACTTTTTATTCATTAATGGATTGTTATACTTGTCTGGAAACTCTGGGCGATTATATCTAATATCTTCATATATCAAACATTTATTAGGGTCTTGTTTGCATGTTGTTGCTGATTTATACACCCAACTCTGAAATTCCTCCCTATCATGAGGAATGCTCGACCCAGGAATTGTATAAAACTCTCTCTCTGAGCCATTTTTATCAAACAAGTCATTCACATCTCTTACAGCATTAGTACCCGCATAGAAATTTGTTTCAATCTCTTTGGCTACATTTGGATTCATTGCATTTAACGCTGGTTGTTTTGGTATTATCGTCCCATTTTCATCTACGTTCAAGTAGTCTCCCATAGTAGGATTCATAAATGGATTTTTTACACTTGGTGCGTTAACGGTTCGAGAGTCAACAACATTGAATCCTTCTTTATCCGTTTCTGAAGTCTTGTATATAATTAACGTTATCATCAATACAGCAATGAAAATAGTCATATAGATGTAATCAGACTTGTATAATGCAAGAGATATACTGATATAAAACGATAACCTAGTAATAGAGTTCAAATTCTCTTCAATAGACTGAGAACTATCTGGAAAAAAGTCCAATAGATTATCTATTGCAAATAAAACAGTCATATCATCTGCCCAAAACATTACACTTATACATTCACAATAAAAAAAATTTAAAGTAGTACTCTTTGTAGATGTTAATTCGGAAGAATTTCATGTCTTTTATGTCACTTTTTGTAATTAATAAATTTATATATTATTATTATTATTTTTTTTGTTGTTGCATGGGCAAAACCATATTCGAAGAACCCGTCAACTGATAAGAAGGGTTATAAACAGCTAAAAATATTATTAATTAATTTTACAATACAAGCATTCGCTATTTAAAGACAATCTCTATATATTTATAAGTTATATGGTAAATGAAAAAAGATGGGTTCCTAGTCGAGAGGCT
>Ga0208440_1000682_pt1 | contig 10315 bp, 9 predicted proteins | sample Colrivmet1547B02_FD_187644 | JGI IMG/M metagenome (GOLD analysis project Ga0208440, IMG submission 187644) | Estuarine microbial communities from the Columbia River estuary - metaG 1547B-02 (SPAdes) (version 2) | ecosystem: Environmental > Aquatic > Marine > Intertidal zone > Estuary | place... | reverse complement strand
CCATTAAAAAACGCATTTTCTTTAAAATGCCCTTCTTTTATAAATCCGTTTTTTTGTAAAACTCTTTCAGAAGCACTATTTCTTGGGTCTATTACAGCTTCTATAGAATGCAAATTCATTTCGTTAAAGCCATATTTCATTGCTATTTCAACTGCTTCAGAGGCAATTCCTTTTCCATGATTTTCTGAAAGTAGCATGTATCCAATTTCTGAACGAAAATCTTCAAATTTTGTTCTGTAAAAGCCAATAATACCCAGTAATTTGTTTTCGCCTTTAAAGGTAATTGCCCAATTTATAGCTTCATTTTTTTCAATTCCACTGTCTAATAAAGCAATATGTGCAAGAGCTTCTTCATTATTGGTTACCAATGGGCGAGGAATGTATTTCATCGTTTCTGCATTGGAACGCATAGAAAAAATTTCGCCAACATCATTATTGTCAACTCTTCGAAGGATTAATCTCTCCGTTTCTAATATTGGAAAAGGGGTAAAATTGAATTCTAACATAATTTGGCTTATAAAATTTCTATTAAATAATTAGTTTCAAATGTTTTGTTTACTCCAAGGATTTGAATTCCTTCTTTTTCTTCTAAATTCCCATTATTATCAACCGTGTCAGCGTATCCAATCCAAGGTTCAATACAAATAAACGGAGCTTGATTTTTCGTCCAAATCCCTAATGATGGAAAGTCATTATAGTGTACTTTTAAAAATGGAATCTTATTTTCAGTAATAGTAACCGATTTAGATTCTATAGTTTTAAATATTAATGCGTCATTTTCAAATAATGAATAGTTTAAAGGCAAACAATTATTTTCTAATGGCAATTTATAGGTAGTATTTGAAATCAATTCATTTTCCAATTTTGAAACGACTAAATTTTCTGATTTTTTAAACAGCAATTCGTAGCTCTCAAAAGGATTAACTAATGCAAATGCGGGATGGGCTCCTATTGAAAATGGCATTGAAAACTCATTGTTATTGATTACTATGAAATCAATTATTAATTGAGATTTGATTAAAGTGTAACTTATTTGTAATTCAAATTTAAATGGGTATTTTTCTAATGTAGCTGCGGTTTCTTTTAAAGAGAAAACTACTTTTTCATTAGATTGTTCTATAATATCAAAATCCATTTCTCTAGCAAATCCATGTCTTGGTAAATGATAAATAGAATTATTGTAGTTGTAACTATTATTTTTTAAACTACCTACAATTGGAAATAATATAGGGGAGTGCTTTCCCCAATAATCGGGATTTCCTTCCCAAATATACTCTCGATTGGAATTGTTTTTCAATGAAATTAATTCTGCACCAAAGGAGTTTATTGAAGCAGTTAGTTCTGAATTGGATAAGTTGATTTTCAATTGTAATTATTTTTTACAAAAATAGCATTTCTAGTTTTTACAAAGGTGAAACTTTCATTAATTTATGTTAAATATATTTTTATTTGAAGAAAAAATAGCAACTTTGAAATTCGAATTATTAGAAATTGTTCAACTCATTTGTAACAATAAAATAAATAGTTCGTCTCCATCTAAAAACATAAAATAAATGAAAAACAAATTTACTAAAGCGTTATTACTTTCAGCTTTACTTTTCGGATCAGCGATTGCATTTGCTCAGCAAACACCTGCAACTGAAACCAAAAAAGTTTCAAATTATAGTTATACGGATGCTTTTGCTCCGAATTTCTATACTAAAAATGGTACTGCAACTCGTTCAGCAAGTGGACAACCCGGTGAAAAATATTGGCAAAACAGAGCCGATTACCAATTAACAGCAAATTTAAATGACAAAACAAGTGAAATTGTTGGTTCAGAAACGTTGACTTACACGAACAATAGTCCTGATAAATTGTCATTCCTTTGGATGAACGTAGATCAGAATTTATTTAAAAATGATTCTCGTGGAAATGCTGTAATCCCTGTAAATGGTAGCCGTAACGGTGCAAGAGGAGAAAAATTTGACGGAGGTCATAAAATTAAATCGGTTAAAGTGGTTACGAATGTTGGCGGAAAAGTGGTTGAAAAAGACGCTAAATTTGAAATTAACGATACCAGAATGAAAATTTCTCTGCCTCAAGATTTGAATGCAAACGGCGCATCTGTTAAAGTTAAAATTGAATTCTCTTACATTTCTCCAAAATACGGTTCAGATAGAACTGGAGTTTTAGATACTAAAAATGGTAAAGTTTTCACTATCGCTCAATGGTATCCTAGAATGTGTGTTTATGATGATGTAAAAGGTTGGAACACATTACCTTACCAAGGTGCTGGTGAATTTTATTTAGAATATGGTGATTTTGATGTGAATATCACTGCACCTTCAAATCATGTGGTAGTTTGTTCGGGTGAGTTGGTAAATGCTAAAGAGGTGTATTCTGACAAACAACAAAAATTGTGGGCTGCTGCTGCAAATAGTGAAAAAACTGTTGTGATTCGATCTGCGGATGATGTAGCAAATGCAGTTTCAAACCCATCAGCAAAACCAACATTAACATGGCATTTTAAAATTAAAAATTCTAGAGACGTTTCGTTTGCTTCTTCTGCTGCATTTATTATCGATGCTGCTAGAATTAACTTGCCAAGTGGAAAAAAATCACTTGCTATTTCTGCTTATCCTGTCGAATGTGAAGGTGATTCAGCTTGGGGGCGTTCAACAGAATATACAAAAACATCAATTGAAAATTACTCAAAAAGATGGTTTGAATATCCTTATCCAGCAGCTACAAACGTAGCAGGAAATGAGGGTGGAATGGAATATCCAGGAATCGTTTTCTGTGGATGGGAATCCAAAGGGGAGGAATTATGGGGTGTTACTGATCACGAATTTGGACACATTTGGTTTCCAATGATTGTGGGTTCAAACGAAAGATTGTTCGCTTGGATGGACGAAGGTTTCAATACATTTATCAATTCGTTGAGCTCTGTAGATTTCAATAATGGGGAATACAAATCTCCAGTTACTGATATGCACCAAATGTCGGAAGCATTCACAAGACCTTCAATTGAGCCTGTATTTACTGCTCCAGATTGTTTTAAAGAAATGAATATGGGTATGTTAGCCTATTACAAACCTTCTGCAGGATTGATAATGTTGAGAGAACAAATTTTAGGTAAAGAACGTTTTGATAACGCTTTTAAAACCTATGTTGCAAGATGGGCTTTCAAACACCCAACTCCAGATGATTTCTTTAGAACTATTGAAAACGTTGCTGGGGAAGATTTAAATTGGTTTTGGAGAGGTTGGTTTATTAATAACTGGCGTTTTGACCAAGGAATTACCAAAGTTAAATATGTAAAAAACAATCCAAAATTAGGAGTGGTAATTTCATTAGAAAATCTAGAGAAAATGCCTCTTCCTGTTATTTTAGACATTAAGTTTAAAAGTGGGGATGTAAAAAGAGTTAATTTACCAGTTGAAATTTGGCAAAAAAATACAGAATGGTCATTTAAATATGATTCAAATGAGGAAATTGACACCATTACTTTAGATCCTGATCATGTTTTCCCAGATGTAAATAGTAAAAATAATACATGGACTCCAACTGCTGGTGAATTAGAAAAAGACGTTATTTTAGATCCTTATTTTGGAACTTATTCAAGTACTATGATTCCTATCAAAATAGCAATTTCTGAAGAAGATGGTTCGCTTGTGGCTAAAGCTACAGGTCAACCTAGTATTCCACTTGAAAATGCAGGAAAAGACAAATTTACTTTTGAACAAGCTGGTTTAACAGTTCAATTTAACGAAGCTAAAACAGAATTAAATTTAATGATTAACGGTCAAACGTTCTTATTTACAAAAGACAAATAATAGTTAATTATAATTCAAAAAAAACACCAACAGTAATGTTGGTGTTTTTTTTATATCTTAAGCTGGAATTTGCTGACTCAAACAATGCAGCGTTCCAAATCCCCAAATTAAATCAATGGCGCTAATTCCTATAATTTCTCGATCTGGGAAACAATCAGCTAGAATATTTAACGCCACTCTATCATTCGAATCATTGAAAGTTGGCACTAAAACACATTTATTTAATATTAAAAAATTAGCATAACTTGCAGGTAATACAATTCCGTCAAAATAAATTCTTTTTGGCATAGGTAATTCCACTATGTTTAGTGGTTTTCCATTCTCTAATTTTGCGTTTTGCAGTCTTTTTAAGTTGTCTTGTAGCGATTTGTAATTATTGTCTTTTTTATCAGATTCTACTATAGTTACTACTGTATTTTCATTTACAAAACGACATAAATCATCAATATGACCGTGGGTATCATCGCCTTCAATTCCGTTTCCTAACCAAATAATATTGGTAATTCCAAGGTATTCTTTGAAAACAGCTTCGTAATCGGCTTTGGTAAAATTAGGATTTCTAACTTGAATAGCAGGATGCATCAAGCATTCTTCAGAAGTAATTAGCGTTCCTTTTCCGTTGGTTTCAATCGCGCCACCTTCTACAATAACGGGTTTTCCTTTGTAAGTAACTTGTTGGACCGGAATATCTAAAAATTTTGCCACCATTCTCGGAACCCATTTGTCCAATTGATAGTTTTTGTATTTTGCCCATCCATTAAAATTGAAGTCTAATGCTTGCCTTTTAGTTCCATTTTTTACAATAATTGGACCAGAATCACGCATCCAACTTCTATTTGTTTTATGTATTATAAATGAAACTGCTTTGATATTAACTTCTGCAATTTCAAGCATTCCGATAACTTTGGCTTTCAATTTTTCATCGGCAACAACCAAAACAACCTCTTCAAATTTGCTTACTTTTTTGATGAATTCTACAAACGCCCATTGAATCGCCTCGTATTTTCCTGGCCAATCGTTACCGTTATGAGGAAAACAAAGTAAAATGCCTTGTTGCTTTTCCCATTCTGCAGGAAATCGTCTTGAATTTGTCATTATTCTATGGCTCTTTTATTAATGTCTTCAAAAGCATCTATCCTTCTATCTCGTAAAAATGGCCAATTTTGACGTACATTTTCTTGTAAGTCCAAATCTACTTCTGCAATCAAAATTTCCTCTTTATCGTGGGAGGCTTGTGCCAATATTTCTCCTTGTGGTCCAGCTATAAATGATGATCCCCAAAATTCAATCCCAGATGTATTTGGTAAATATTGTTCCAAACCAATTCTGTTGGCAGCTGCAACATAAACTCCATTTGCAACAGCGTGACCTTTCATCACATTCATCCATGCACCGTGTTGGTTTTCACCATATTGTTCTTTTTCCAATGGATGCCAACCAATAGCCGTTGGATAAAATAACACTTCAGCACCTTGCAAAGCCGTTAAACGAGCCGCTTCAGGAAACCATTGGTCCCAACAAATTAGCGTTCCTATTTTTCCTTTATTGGTAGGAAAAGCTTTGAAACCTAAATCGCCAGGGGTAAAGTAGAATTTTTCATAAAAATGAGGATCGTCTGGGATGTGCATTTTACGATACAATCCAGCTTCAGATCCATCGGTATCAATAATATAGGCGCTGTTATGGTAAATTCCAGCCATTCTTTTCTCAAAAAACGGAACAATAATTACTACTCCCAATTCTTTGGCTAATTCGCTAAAAGCGATAAATGAGGTACTATAAAGTGGTTCTGCTAAAGCAAAATTATCGACATCTTCACTTTGACAAAAGTAATGACTGCTATACAATTCAGGTAACGAAATCACTTCGGCACCCATTTTTGCCGCCTCACGAACCCAAGAAAAACATTTTTTCAGGTTGTTCTCGGCAACATCATTCAAATTTAATTGTACAACCGCTATTTTATATTTATTATTTGCCATAGCTAAAATTTTAGACTGCAAAAATAGTTATTTTTATAAATAGTACTTAAAAAAATGTGTCGAAAGTCAAAAGTCTTAAAGTTGAAAGAAGCAACATATTTAATAGTCTTCTTACAGATTCACAGATTTTCTTAGCGTTCTTTGCGGAAACCCTGAACTCTATGAGTTTAAATATTAGAATCTAAACATCTTTTAGCATCTTTATTTCCATAAACTACGCCCTAATCAAACTAATTTAGATAAATTTGTAAAGTCACAATTCATCTAAATTGCTATGAGTATTTTTAATTCCATTTTTGGGGAGCCAAAACCCAATTCTAATTCTTCTAATATCAACTGGATCCAATTGGAGGATTTAGGACAAATCAATGAAATTATTACGCTTTCTGAAGAAATGCCTGTAATTATTTTTAAACATAGCACGCGTTGTAGCATTAGCAGAATGGCTTTGAAGAATTTTGAAAATGAATACGATTTAGGTGAAAATGTTGCGGCTTATTTTCTTGATTTAATTTCTTTTAGGGATATATCCAATGAAATTGCCTCTCGATTTAATGTGGTGCACCAATCGCCTCAATTATTGTTAATAGTAGGAGGGAAGTCGGTTTATGATGTTTCCCACAGTTCCATCGACGCCCAAGAATTAAGATCAAAAATACAATAACTTGAATAGTACTAACTATATTTTAAATACTGAATTTAAAGGAATCGTTTATAGCGAGAATGAAATCAGTTATAAAGAATATGAAAATTGCGCTTTTATAGATTGTAATTTTACCAATTGTATTTTTCTTGCCGCCAGTTTTATCGATTGTAAGTTTGTGAATTGCAATTTTAACGGTGCTAAAATCAATCATACTTCCTTGAGAACAGTTTATTTTAATAAGTGTAAAATCAGTGATGTGAATTTTGCCATGATTGACAAATTTATCTTTGAAATTCATTTTAAAGACTGCAATTTAGACTTTTCTAAGTTTTATGCTTTGAAGTTAAAAGGAACCACATTTACCAATACAAGTCTTGTAGCCGTTGACTTTATGGTAGCCGATTTAAGTGAAGTGGTATTTGAAAACTGTGATTTATATCGAAGTGAATTTGATAAAGCAATTGCTAATAAAACAAACTTTAAAACGAGTTTCAATTATACAATCAATCCAGAAAAAACTAAAATTAAGAAAGCTATTTTTTCTTTAGAAGGGGTAAAAGGATTGCTTTACAAATATGATATAATTGTAAAATAGTTAGCTGAGTTTTTTTAGCATTTTGAAATCTTCCATAAGGTAACCAAAATCCAATTCGATATCTTCTTCACCAATGCACTCAAAACCTATTTTAGTGTAAAAATCAAAGGCTTTATTAAACCGATTTACATTTAATGAAATTCCGTTTTGATTGAGCTGATTCGCTATTTTTTCAATTTCAGAAATCAGTAATTTTCCCACGCCTTTTCCTTGTGCTTCAGGAAGTATATAAATTTTGTGTAAACGAACGATTTTCTCCCCTAAATAATCAGATTCATAGGATGCAAAACCCAGGCAATTGTTATTTTCTTTAGCTAATAAAAAATGATGGTTTTTATGGGTCAGATTATCATTTAGAGTGGCATCGCTATAGAATTTCTCTAACATGTAATCCAATTGTTCTTTGGAAATAAAATCGCCGTAAGTGTGGGGCCAAGTTGTATAAGCAATTTCTCTAATCGTCTTAAAATCGGATGAACTGGCTTCAGAAATTACTATCATTTATGTAAATGCTATAAGATTTATCCGTGCATGGTTTCACGTTTTCCATAATTTTCAATTATAGAAGCTTCAAATTCTAGCCATTCGCGCCATCTTTTTTCAACGTCAATTCCTTGACCGTATTTTCTGGCATAGGTAATAAAAGTTGTGTAATGTCCGGCTTCGCTTTCCATTAAATCTCTGTAGAAATCAGACAACTCTTCGTCTTGAATATTCTCAGAAAGTACTTTAAATCGCTCGCAACTTCTGGCTTCTATCATTGCCGAAAACAACATTCGTTCTACAAATCCTGAAACACGACTTCCAGTATTGCTTTTCTTCATGTATTGCGCCAATTCACCAACGTATTCATCTTTTCGTTCTCTGGCTAAAGTCAAACCACGCTTTTTGATGATATTGTGAACCATTTCAAAGTGCTCAATTTCTTCTTTGGCCAAAGCCAACATATCAGAAACTAAATCGGGATATTCAGAATTGATGGTAATAATTGTAATTGCGTTGGATGCCGCTTTTTGCTCACACCAAGCGTGGTCAGAAAGAATTTCTTCAATATTGTTTTCCACAATATTCACCCATCTTGGATCGGTAGGTAATTTTAATCTTAAAACTGACATATATTTTAGTTTAAAGTTTAACGTTCAAAGTTTATAATTGAGATAAACCTTAAACATCAATCTATTTTTTTAGAATACGAACATTGCTCTTTCTCCCATCATTTCGTTTACTTCATCTGCAACTTGCTCAATTACAGCTTCATCAGTGTGATTCATTAAAACCCTATCGATCAATTCAACGATTGTTTCCATATCGCTTTCTACTAATCCACGAGTAGTAATTGCTGGAGTTCCAACTCTAATTCCAGAAGTGATAAAAGGAGATTTATCATCAAATGGAACCATGTTTTTATTTACTGTAATTTCAGCTTTTACTAATGCGTTCTCCGCTTCTTTTCCTGTAATATTTTTATTTCTAAGGTCAATTAACATCATGTGATTATCAGTTCCACCAGAAATTAAATGGTAACCTCTTTTTACAAATGCTTCCGCCATTGCTTTGGCATTTTTTTGAACTTGTAGTGTGTATCTAAAAAATTCATCAGTTAAAGCTTCACCAAATGCAACTGCTTTAGCAGCAATAATATGCATTAATGGACCGCCCTGATTTCCTGGGAAAACGGCTAAATCCAGTAAAGAAGACATCATTCTAATTTCTCCTTTTGGAGTGGTTAAACCAAATGGATTTTCAAAATCTTTCCCCATTAATATTAAACCACCTCTAGGACCACGAAGGGTTTTGTGAGTAGTTGTAGTAACAATATGGCAATGAGGAATTGGATCATTCATTAAACCCTTTGCAATTAAACCAGCAGGATGAGAAATATCTGCTAATAATAGGGCACCAACCCTATCAGCAATTTTTCTGAAACGCTCAAAATCCATATCTCTACAATAAGCTGAAGCTCCTGCGATGATTAATTTTGGTTGTTCTTTAATTGCAATTTCTTGAATTTTATCATAATCAAAACGGCCAGTTTCTTTTTCAACTCCGTAAAAAGAAGGTGTGTATAAACGTCCTGAAAAATTTACAGGAGAACCATGAGTTAAATGACCACCGTGAGACAAATCGAAACCTAAAATTTTATCACCTGGTTTCAAACAAGCGTGAAAAACAGCCGTATTTGCTTGAGATCCTGAGTGAGGTTGAACGTTGGCATATTCTGCTCCAAAAAGTGCTTTGGCTCTATCAATTGCAATTTGTTCTACTACATCTACTACTTCGCAACCGCCATAATATCTTTTCCCAGGGTATCCTTCTGCATATTTATTGGTTAAACAAGAACCTGCAGCTTCCATTACTTGGTCGCTTACAAAATTCTCTGATGCGATAAGCTCAATTCCGTGAATTTGTCTGTCTTGTTCTTCTAAAATTAGGTCAAAAATTTCGTTGTCGTGTAGCATTTTATAGTAGTTGTTAAATTTAACGCAAATTTACAAAAAAAAGGTTTGTATAAATTCTAGTTTATGATATATTTGGTACATATTTTTCAACAAACTAATCAACATTAAGATGCCAATTACAGCAAATGATCCAAATAGAAAATCATGGTTAGAAGTAGCCATAGATAGCGATTTTCCAATTCAAAATATACCTTTTGGAGTTTTCTTAACTCGTGAAAATGTAGTAACTGTTGGGACTAGAATTGGTAATTACGCCATTGATTTAGGCGCTTTACAACAATTAAATTATTTTGAAGACATTGAATTGACTGATGATATGTTCATGCAAGACACGTTAAATGATTTTATTTCCGATGGTAAAAAAACGTGGAGATTGGTACGAAATAGAATTGCAGAAATTTTTGATGTTAATAATCCAAAGTTGCGTGATAACGATAAGCATAAAAAAGTTATCATTTTCAATATTGATGAAGTTGAAATGCAATTGCCAGTTTTAATTGGTGATTACACCGATTTTTACTCAAGTAAAGAACACGCTACAAATGTTGGAATGATGTTCCGTGATCCTGAAAATGCTTTATTACCTAACTGGTTGCATTTGCCTGTGGGGTATCATGGTCGTAGTTCATCGATAATTCCATCTGGCATTCCTGTTCACCGCCCAATGGGACAAACTTTACCCGCAGGGGAAACTTCACCTGTTTTTGGACCTTCACGTTTGATAGATTTCGAATTGGAAACGGCATTTATTACTACTGATGTAAATGTTATGGGGGAGAACATTCCTATTCATGAAGCTGAAGATTATATTTTTG
>Ga0208440_1000680_pt1 | contig 10326 bp, 10 predicted proteins | sample Colrivmet1547B02_FD_187644 | JGI IMG/M metagenome (GOLD analysis project Ga0208440, IMG submission 187644) | Estuarine microbial communities from the Columbia River estuary - metaG 1547B-02 (SPAdes) (version 2) | ecosystem: Environmental > Aquatic > Marine > Intertidal zone > Estuary | place... | reverse complement strand
GACACGCCAAGCTCACCCATTGCCTTAAACCAGATGTCTTCACACTTGTGCGTGATCTCGGTCCAGTCGCGACTTTCTCGATTCGCGCGGTCAATAATTTTGTCGTCAATGTCGGTGATATTCGACACCAGTCGAACCTGCACGCCTGACCACTCCAAGTAACGCCGCAAGATGTCGTACACCAAAGTGGCTCGACCATGACCCAAATGCGGTGGCCCGTACACAGTTGGACCGCACAAATAGATGCCCAACTTGCCTGGCTCTCGCATTTTCAGTTCGCGCACATCGCGCGTAACGGTGTCGTACAAATGCAGCACGGGTCAAGCCTAGAGGCGCAACAAGATGCCAAGCCCAGTTGCGCTCCAATACAGTTGAACCGCGATGAACGTCCCCGAAAAGCCAACCCTCGACAACCTGGAATCCTCTCTCATCGAAAAATGGGAGCAATCGGGCGTCTACACCTTCGATCGCAGTGCATCGCGCGACCAAGTATTTGCCATTGACACCCCACCACCAACTGTCAGCGGTTCGTTGCACATGGGACACGTATTTAGTTACACACATACCGACACCGTTGCCCGCTTTTGGCGCATGCGCGGCAAGAGCGTGTTTTACCCAATGGGGTGGGATGACAACGGATTGCCAACCGAACGACGAGTTCAGAACTACTTCGGCGTGTCGTGCGACCCAAACGTTGCCTATGACCCGAAGTTCACTCCGCCATTTCGTGGTGACGTGCCCAAGGATCATCGCGCAGTAGCAATTTCGCGTCCGAACTTCATCGCGTTGTGTGTCGAACTAACGCATCAAGACGAAAAGATTTTTGAAGACCTATTCCGCAGGCTTGGACTGTCGGTCGACTGGTCGTTGTTGTACACCACCATCAGTGACTACGCGCGTCGAACAAGTCAGGCTGCATTCATTCGCAACCTGTCTCGTGGTGAGGCGTACGCGCAAGAAGCGCCAACGCTGTGGGACGTCGACTTTGGCACAGCAGTTGCGCAAGCCGAACTTGAAGACCGCGAACGACCTGGTGCGTATCACTCCATCAACTTCGCACGAACTGATGGCACAGGCAACGTCACCATTGCCACTACTCGCCCAGAATTAATTCCGGCTTGCGTTGCACTCGTTGCTCACCCAGACGACCCGCGTTATCAACCGTTGTTTGGAAAAACTGTGCGCACTCCATTGTTCGATGTTGAAGTTCCTGTCGTTGCACATGAACTTGCTCAAATCGACAAGGGCACCGGCATTGCCATGATTTGTACATTCGGCGACCTCACCGACGTCATTTGGTGGCGCGAACTGAATTTGCCAACTCGGCCAGTGATTGGTCGCGACGGCCGCATTGTTGCCGACATGCCTGACTGGATTACGTCAGCAACAGGAACTGCAAACTACGCAGCACTCGCTGGAAAAGGCGTGAAGCAAGCGCAAACAGCAATCGTTGACATGCTGCGCACAAGCGGCGACATGAACGGCGAGCCAGAGCCAATTACTCACCCTGTGAAGTTCTTTGAAAAGGGTGACCGCCCACTCGAAATTGTGACCAGCCGTCAGTGGTACATCCGCAATGGTGGTCGCGACGAAGTACTGCGTGCTGCATTGTTGAAGCGTGGCGACGAGCTTGCATGGCACCCCGACTTCATGCAACACCGCTACACCAACTGGGTTGGCGGGCTGAATGGCGACTGGCTCATCAGTCGTCAGCGTTACTTCGGAGTTCCGATTCCGTTGTGGTATCCACTTACCGCCGCAGGCGAACCCGACTTCAATAACCCAATAATTCCGAGCGAATCAGACCTGCCGATCGACCCAAGTTCTGACATTCCTGCTGGCTTTACCGAAGCACAACGCGGAGTCGCTGGCGGATTCATGGGCGAACCAGACGTCATGGACACATGGGCAACATCGTCGCTCACTCCGCAAATTGCGGGCCGTTGGATTGACGACCAGAAGTTGTTTAACAACATCTTCCCGATGGATGTTCGCCCACAAGCTCACGACATCATTCGTACGTGGTTGTTTGCCACCACCGTTCGTTCGCACTTCGAGCACAACATTGCACCATGGAAGAACGCTGCGTTGTCAGGATGGATTCTTGATCCAGACCGCAAAAAGATGTCGAAGTCAAAGGGCAACGTCGTAACACCAATCGATTTGTTTGAGCAGTACGGCAGCGATGCAGTTCGCTACTGGGCAGCAAGTGCTCGTCCTGGAGTTGATACCGCATTCAGCGAAGACCAAATGAAGGTCGGCCGCAAACTTGCGACAAAATTGTTGAACGTCACCAAGTTCGTACTCGGCTTTGGTGAGGCAAACCCAACTGCAACTCCAACAGAAGCAGTTGACATTGCCATGCTCGCTCGACTTGCATCAGTTGTTGACGAAGCAACTACTGCATTCGAAACATATGACTATGCACGGGCGCTCGAGAAGTCCGAATCATTCTTCTGGTGGTTCTGCGACGATTATGTAGAACTCGTGAAAACTCGCGCTTACTCGGAAGGCGCAGGTTCAGATTCTGCACGTGCAGCGTTGCAACGCGCACTCAGCACTCTGCAGCGATTGTTCGCACCGCACATTCCATTTGCAACCGAAGAGGTGTGGAGTTGGTGGCAAACCGGAAGTATTCACCGTGCATCGTGGCCAACACGTGCAGATTTGCTTGGCGGAACTTCGACTGTTGAAGCAACCGAAGACCTGCTGGACGCGGTATGTAACGTGCTCGCTGTCATTCGCCGCACCAAAACCGAGGCAAAAGTTTCACAACGCGCCGAAGTTGAACATGTGCTCGTCTCTGCAACTGATACTCAAGTATCACTTTTACAATTGGGTCTCGTTGACTTGCTGAACGCTGGCGTTGCTCAAAAGATTGAGTTCGTCGCGCATGCAAGCGAGCACATTTCAACAACCGTTCGCTTGTTGGCCCAATGACCAAATACCAGCGCCCGCGCTCGCATTATGCGGTGCTGATATTCAACATTGCAATTGCCGCTTCATTGCTCATCGTTGGTGGTGGCCTGTTGTATGCAGGCCAGCGTCTAGGCGCTCGTCAAGTTGTCAGTTTGAATCGTGGCGACGGTGTAGCCGTCAACGAAGACGCCAATATCGCTCCATCAGACCAATGGAACCTCAGCGAAGGCGACCTCGAGGCAAAGAACTTCCTGCTCACCGGCTCCGATAATGGCAGCTGTGTAGATCCAAATTCCCCTTATGCAGGGGCTTTTGGTGACCGCACATCATTCGGCGAACGCAGCGACACCATCATGATTATTCGGGTCAACCCGAAGGACAACCAAGCCGCATTTCTCTCGTTTCCACGCGACCTGTGGGTGAAGATTGCAGGATCAACACGATCGAACCGAATTAACACTGCATTCGAACGCAAGAACCCCAACACGCTTGCTGACACCATTTATCAAAACTTTGGAATCAACATTGATCACTACGTCAACATTGACTTTTGCGCCTTTAAAGAAATCGTGGATGCCGTTGGCGGAGTAAAGGTTCCGTTTCTCTACGAAACCCGAGACAAGAAAACAGGTCTGTACGTTCCAGCACCGAGTTGCTTTGAGTTCAGCGGTGATCATGCACTCGCTTATGTGCGTTCACGCTCGGGTTATTCGTATTTTGACACCGCAAAAAATGCATGGGTTGCAGATGGAACTTCCGATCTCGGGCGAATTAGTCGCCAGCAAGACTTCATCCGCCGTGCAATGCAGCGTGCGCTCGACAAGGGATCATCAAGTCCCAAAGTTGCAAATCAACTCTTAAATGCAGCATTAAAGAACGTCATTACCGATGACCGGCTTACTCCTATCACCATGTTGCAACTTGCTCAAGCAATGCGCAATTTGAACACCAGTGGAATTCCTACATACACAGTTGAAAGTTCCGGTCAAATGATTGGTGACCAAGCTGTACTTGTTCCGCGAATTCAAAACGACACCATGCGCGAAATTCTTGCGCTATTCCAGGGCAAAGCAAGTTTTGCAACACCGGGTTCTGCTGCGAACAATCCTTCGCCGGATACCACTTCTGCTGAAGGTGCCATGGGAGCAATCATTTCTACGGTTGCCTACCTGAATGCACAACCAAGTAACGGTGTTACTCCAACAACAATTCCTGTTGTTGCACCAGAACAAAACTCGTACGGCATTTCGCCACCAAACGACCCAAGCTGTCGTTAGTCAAGAACGCGACGCATTGCGTCGGGAATATCACTTGGCCCACTCACCGTTGTAAAACGGGCTCCAACAGAATCTGCAAACACTCTCGCCTCTGCATCATCTTCTAACGGCGCAATGATTACAAGTTCGTCCAATGACTTCGCTGCGGCTCGCGCATCGCCATCAACAGTTGCTCGACAATCAGACAACAGCACAGTGATTCTCCGTGATGCTCGTGAGCGTGCAAGTTGTTCTCGTGATGCATGCAATGCCCCAGCCAAGTCGGTTGTGCCAAACCCACGAAGCGCAAGCACGGTGTTCACCACGTCATCGCCAGACTTATGAACGTCTTGTGACTTCGCCGCAATTACGTCTTTTCCGAATACCAGCACGCTGTAGTCAGCTGGCTCACGGGCAGCAATAGAGGCTGCAGCCATTGCCGAATTAGCAAGTGGCTTGCCGCCCATCGAGCCACTGCGGTCGACCACAAGACTGATTGCTGTGCCTGGTCGTAGCCATCCGCGCACACGTAATTCATCGGCATCTACTACACGAGTTGCGCGCAATTCGTTTAGCGCATCCAAGCTTGCATCAATATCAATGTCGCCAGCATCGGGTTGATATTTGCGCAGCGACATTTTCCCAATTCCGCGCGGTCGAGGTTTTCCACTTTGTGCCAGTTCAATCAAAATTCGTCCGGCCAGTTTTCGTGCGAGTTCACGTAATGCAGGGTCGGTTGCAGCTGTTAAGTCGGCAAGCATCGACAACGTTTCATCTGGCGAATTCTGCATCGCCTCATCGAAAGCAACTTCGTCAAGTTCGCCAACTTCAGGAGAGATCTCTTCAAACCCTGAGTGCTTCGACAATTCTTTGCGTGATGTGGTGCGCTTGCTCGCCTGTTGCGCTGCCTGTTCGGCCTGCGCACCTTCTTTAACTAACGGGAGTTCGTTGCCCCAGTCGGGGCGCCAGCTTTTCCCGCGTCGCCGTCTTCCGCTTTCACGCCAAACACATCTGCGAAAATTTCACTAATCACTTCTTCTGCGGTGCGCACACTTCCCTCGCGCAACTTCACCCGACCTGTAAGCGCCACAAGCGCGCTGTCTAATCCAATTGAGGTGGTTTCGACCGACGCATTACGCATCGCCGACAAACTCGCAGCAACAACTGCCGTATCAATTGCACCACGAACCGATGAACCAAAACGCAAGTCGGAATGATTCCGCGTACGTCGTACCATTTCCACTACTTGGCCAACCCAGTCGCGCGACACCTTTGACTTGCTGTTCTGTTTCGTGGTTTCGCGAATCACGATTTCTACTTCGTCTGCCGCACTTTGATATGTCATTGCAACGCGGCACACGCGGTCGTACACCGCACTCGAAATACGTGCTGTGCCCACAGCATCAAACGGGTTCATTGCCGCAACAAGTCGGAAACCAGCAGCGCTTTTCACGGTGCCAAGTCGTGGAACCGTAATTTCACCTTCGCTCATCACGGTGATGAGCACGTTCAATGTTTCTTCTGGAATGCGGTTGATTTCTTCTACGTACAACAACGAACCATCACGCAATGCCGACACCAGTGGTCCATCAACAAACACATCCGCGCTGTAGCCATCCGTCAGCACTCGCGCAGGGTCGAAGTGTCCGACTAAACGTGCTGGAGTGAGTTCGGCATTGCCTTCAACAAAGGCGAACCCAACGCCAAGTGCTTCGGCAACAGATCGTAAAAGCGTTGATTTTCCTGTGCCCGGAGGGCCTTCCAACAAGATGTGGCGACCACCATGCAATGCAGCGACGACAAGTTCTAGTTCGCGCGCGCGACCAACAACCGAAGCTGCCGAAACGCGAAGAACGTCGCTTGCCGACGCTGCTGCCATGAGTGTGACTAACTAGTCGAACTTAATAACGCCACGGATGTTTTCTCCGTCGCGCATTGCTCGGTAACCCTCGTTGATGTCGCTCAGTTTGTATTCCTTGGTGACAAGACCGTCGAGGTCGAGCTGACCTTCGCGATACAGGCCCATCAACTTTGGAATGTCGGAACGTGGGTTGCCCGAACCAAACAGCGAACCAACCAACTGCTTTTCCATCAAGGTGAGATCGAGCAAGCTCATGCCTGCACCAAACTCTGCTGCCGGGTGAATGTTGGTTACAACAACACGACCACGTTTTGCGGTGAGTGCCATTGCTTCGTGAATAACAGCGCCGTTACCAACGCCCATGGTCATAATCACTTTGTTGGCCATGGTTCCCCATGTCAGTTCTTGCAACAGAGGCAACGCTTCAGCCATCGAATTTGCAGTATGTGTTGCACCAAACTCCATTGCCTTCTCACGCTTGAACTCCACTGGGTCAATTGCAACAATGCGCTTTGCACCAGCAATACGAGCACCCTGAATTGCGTTGGCACCAATTCCACCGGCACCCACAACGACAACTGTGTCGCCAGGTTTTACTTCTGCTGCATACACGCTTGAGCCCCAACCGGTAACTACACCACAACCGAGCAAACATGCGCGGTCAAGAGGCACATCTTTTTCAATCTTGATGCAACTTGCTTCGTGCACAACCGTGTGTTCAGCAAACGTTCCAAGGAGGCACATGATGCCAACGTCTTTCCCACCGGCGTGGTGACGCGATGTCTGATCACTAATTTGCTTTCCTGTTGCCATATACGCACCAAGGTCGCACAAGTTTTGGTGACCAGTGCTGCAGCTCACGCAACGACCACATGACGGAATGAATCCGAACACCACGTGATCGCCCGGTGCCAACCAACTGACATTCGATCCAACTTGTTGCACAACACCAGCGCCTTCGTGACCACCGATAATTGGAAGTTCAAATGGCAAGTCGCCAGTAACCACGTGCTCATCGCTGTGGCACATGCCGGAAGCCGCAAGCTTGACCAACACTTCGTTTGGACCCGGCGCATCAAGTTCAATTTCTTCGATTGTCCATGGAGCATTCAGCTCCCACAACACTGCTGCCTTCGTCTTCACACTGACCCCCTCGTCATGGTCGCCAAGCGCAGGGTGCGCCAGCGAGTTACTGGCTCTATTGTTGCCCAGCCATCGGCGCTGACGCTACCCCGAGCCCGCTGCCTGAGTACTGTGGACGGTGATGGACACCACAGCACCACTAGCCGTTGATACCGCCCAGGCCCAGACTGCAAGCCACGACAGCGTTTCCTCGGCAACCACCACACCGCACATCGTTGAAGAACTCCTCGTTGAGGAAATTTCCATCGACGGCATGTGTGGCGTGTACTAACCAGCAGTCATTTCACCATGACCGTCACCCTGGATTCAGCGTGTGAGTTGCACCCTCAAGTTGCACTTCGCCCAGAACCATTCGGCGCACTTGCCTATCACTACGGCAATCGCAAACTTGTTTTTTTAAAACACCCAGACGTCGTTGCCGTGCTTCGCGATGTTGCAGCACACGACACACTCGCCGACACATTGGTTGCACACAATGTTGCACCAGAGCGTTGGAATTCATTCGTGAGCGCACTCAGTTCACTTGAGACATCGGAGATCATTCGTGTCCGTCAGTAACTTAACCACACAACTCAAAGGCGGACTAGACGCACCAATTTGTTTGACATGGGAACTTACCTATGCCTGCAACTTGCAATGCATCCATTGTTTGTCCAGCAGCGGTCGACGTGACCCACGCGAACTTGACACCGACCAAGTCAAGAATGTGCTTGATCAGTTGCGTGACTTGCAGGTGTTCTACATCAACATCGGTGGTGGCGAGCCAATGATTCGCAAAGACTTCTTCGAGATTCTTGAACATGCCGAACACAACAACATCGGCGTGAAGTTTTCGACCAATGGCACGTACATCACTGCAGAAAATGCGCAGCGACTTGCCTCCATGAACTATCTCGATATTCAGATCAGCATGGACGGCGTAGACCGTGCAACGAACGATGCCGTGCGCGGTGAAGGTTCGTTTGACACATCTATTGCTGCCATGAATTTTTTGCGTGATGCAAACTTTGGTCCGTTCAAAATCTCTGTTGTCATGACTCGGCACAACGTTGATCAACTAGATGCATTCAAGCAACTTGCCGACAGCTACGGCGCGCAACTGCGAATCACTCGCTTGCGTCCTGCGGGCCGGGGTGCAGACACATGGAATGAACTGCACCCAACCCAAGCACAACAGCGGCAGATCTATGACTGGCTTATTGCGCACGGCGACAATGTGCTTACTGGCGACTCGTTCTTCCACCTGAATGCATTCGGTGAATCACTTCCTGGTCTGAACTTGTGTGGAGCTGGCCGTGTGGTGTGCCTCATTGATCCAATTGGCGATGTGTACGCCTGCCCATTCGTGATTCATGACCAATTCAAAGCAGGTTCAGTACACGACGAAGGTGGATTTGCTCACGTATGGCGCAATAGCGATTTATTTCTGTCACTGCGCGAACCAGAGTCGGAAGGCGCTTGCACGTCGTGTGGCAACTATGACTCATGCCAAGGCGGTTGCATGGCAGCAAAGTTCTTTACTGGTTTGCCACTCGATGGCCCAGACCCAGAATGCGTAATCGGTGCCGGCGAATCGATGCTGAAGAACGCAACCGTGACCCTCATTCCAAAACCGAGCATGGACCACTCGCGTAAGGTTTCGGTAACAGTTGGGGGAACTAAATAATGGACTTTTCACTGAATGGCGTTGAACCGATCTATGTCGCGGGCGCAATTATCGTGTCCTATTTTCTAGGCACTATCCCGAGCGCACTCATCGTTGCTAAACGAGGTGGCGTTGATGTGACCGCTGAAGGTTCTGGCAACCCGGGAACGTCAAACGTGATTCGTCTTCTCGGTTGGAAGTACGGCCTCGTGGTATTTGTAGCCGACGTATTAAAGGGTTCGGCTTCGGTGGGAATTGCGTACTACTTGACACATACATATGGAGACAATCTGAATGTTTCCTATCTTGCCTATGCGTGTGCTTACGCTGCCGTGCTCGGACACACGTTCCCTGTCACTCGCGGCTTCCACGGAGGCAAAGGTGTGGCAACTGGTGGTGGGACGATGTTCGTGCTGTACCCAGTAATGAGCGCTGTGCTGTGCACGTCTTGGTTCGTGATCCGCAAACTCACTGGCAAGTCGGCGGTTGCATCACTCGCCATCACTATCGCCGTTCCTGTGTATGTCATAGTCACCGTTGGGTTCGGTGAACCCGATTCGTGGCAAATCGCAGCCGTACTCGGACTGGTTGGCATGATCATCATTCGCCACCTGCCAAACATTCGACGCATGCGCAAGCACGAGGAACTCGCCGCGTAAATTTCTCGCGCACCCAGCAACATGATCCCGTTTATTACTGATTTCTTTAACGGGCTGAAGGATTTCTCGGACTCGTATTGGTTCTACGTCATTATTCTCGCAATCGCGATTCTTGACTCTGTATTTCCAATCGTTCCTAGCGAAACTCTGGTCATTATCGGTGGTGTAAGCGCTGGGTCAGGATCACTGTCACTCGGTTTGGTAATGGCCTGCGCTTTTGGCGGAGCGTTCATTGGTGACCACCTGTCGTACTTTCTTGGACGACGTGCAAGTGATTCGATTACTCGGCGCTACGAACGAACCGAAAAAGGAAAGCACCGACTTGCGAGCGTGATTCATCAAATTCATGAACGCGGAGGCATGCTGCTCATAACCGCGCGTTTTATTCCGGGTGGAAGAACGATTTTGACACTGGCATGTGGAATTACCAATCAAGAACGCAAGTGGTTCACGGGCTGGATTATCGCTGCTGCCGCTATCTGGTCAACATATGCATCGTTGCTGGGTTTTATTGGCGGCAAGACCTTCGAAGATAACCACACGTTGGCGTTCATCTTCGCCTTTGGCTGTGCAATCGGTGTTACTGGTGTAATTGAACTTGCGCGTTTCATTTTGAAAAAACGCAAGTCACAATAAGGCATGCCCAGTTCGCCAACGTGGCCCGAAGTTCCACGCAATGCATGCGTGGTCATTCCCGTTGGCTCGTACGAACAACACGGTCCGCATCTACCGCTTGACACCGACACTCAAATTGCAACGCATCTGTGCACCACTGCTGCACACGGCATTAACTACGTCGTAATCGCCCCACCTCTATCAATTACTGCAAGCGGCGAACACGCC
>Ga0208440_1000650_pt1 | contig 10528 bp, 12 predicted proteins | sample Colrivmet1547B02_FD_187644 | JGI IMG/M metagenome (GOLD analysis project Ga0208440, IMG submission 187644) | Estuarine microbial communities from the Columbia River estuary - metaG 1547B-02 (SPAdes) (version 2) | ecosystem: Environmental > Aquatic > Marine > Intertidal zone > Estuary | place... | reverse complement strand
CTTCGACTTTATAGTCGATCTGGATCGCGTTGTAGATCTCAGGGACCTTATCGACGGGGAATTGGACGTCGACGACGGCGCCGAGGACCTGGGTGATCGTTCCTTTAGTGCTCATGATATTTGTAGAAGTTGGGTGAGGAAATTACTGGGCGGCGGCGCCGGCGGTGAGCTCCAGGATCTCCTGGGTGATCGCGGCCTGGCGGGCCTTGTTGTATTCAAGGGAGAGGGCGGCGCCGATCTTCTTGGCGTTGTCGGTGGCGGCCTTCATGGCGACCATGCGCGCGCTGAACTCGGAGGCCTTGGACTCGAGGACCGCCTGGTGGACGGCCTGCTTGAAGAAGAGGGCCGGCAGCTGGTCGAGGATCGCGGCGGCGGAAGGCTCGAAGAGCATGTCGCGTTCGTCTTCCTCGAACTTCGGCTCGGGCAGGCCGAGCTTGGCGCGGAACTCGCGGGCCTGGTTCACCAGGCTGTCGGCCGGCAGGAGCTGCTGGACGCGCGGGGTCTGCACCATCGTGTTCTTGAAGTGGGCGAAGAGGACCTCGACGGTGTCGACCGTGCCTTCGGTGAAGGCCTTGAGGAGGTACTCGGCGGCCGGGCGGACTTCGTTGAAGCTCGCGCGGTCGGTGACGGGGAAGTCGGCGAGGACCTTGCGGCCCGAGCGGGCGAGCGCCTGGGCGCCCTTGCGGCCGATGCAGACGAAGACGGCGTCCTTCTGCTCCGCGGCGAGGCGGATCAGGTTGCCGTTGAGGGCGCCGGCCATGCCCTTGTCAGGCGTGACGAGGAGGATGCCGCGGACCTTGACGTCGCGCTTGGTGAGGAGCGGGTGGGAGAATTCGCCGACCTTGGCCTGGGCCGTGTCGAGGATCTCGCCGAGGAGCTCGGCGTAGGCGCGGCCCGCGCGGGCGGCGTCCTGGGCGCGCTTCATCTTCGACGAAGCCACGAGCTGCATGGCCCGGGTGATCTGGCCGGTGCTCTTGACCGATTTGATTCGGTTGCGGATCTCGCGGAGTCCTTTGGGCATGGAGCGGGGCGGTGGCTAGGAAGAGGAAAGCTCCGAGGCTCAGGCCTTGAAGCTGCGGCGCCAGGTCTCGCAGGCGGACTTCAGCTCGGCTTCGCCGTCCTTCTCGATCTTGTTGCCGAGGCGGATCTTGGCGAGGATGGCGGGCTTGGCGGTCTCGAGGTGGGCCTGGAGGGAAGCGGCGGCGGCCTGCACGGACTTCACCGGCATGTCGTTGAAGAAGCCGTTCTGCATCGCCCAGATGATGCCGCACTGGATCTCGGCGGACTTCGGGGCGGTCGGGGGCTGCTTGAAGAGTTCGACGAAGCGGTCGCCCTTATCGAGGATCGCCTTGGTCTTCTCGTCGAGGTCGGAGCCGAACTGCGCGAACGCCGCGAGTTCGCGGTAGTTGGCGAGCTCTCCCTTCACCTTGCCGGCGACCTGCTTGAAGGCCTTGATCTGCGCGGCGGAACCGACGCGCGAGACGGAGAGACCGACGGAGACGGCGGGACGGATGCCCTGGTTGAAGAGGTCGGTCTGGAGGAACACCTGGCCGTCGGTGATCGAGATCACGTTGGTCGGGATGTATGCGGACACGTCGCCGGCCTGCGTCTCGATGATCGGCAGCGCGGTGAGGGAGCCCTTGCCGGCGAGACGAGCGGAGCGCTCGAGGAGGCGGGAGTGGAGATAGAACACGTCGCCCGGATAGGCTTCGCGGCCGGACGGACGCTTCAGGATGAGCGAGATCTGGCGGTAGGCGGCGGCGTGCTTGGAGAGGTCATCGTAGACGATGAGCGCGTCCTGGCCGTTTTCCATGAACCACTCGCCGATGGCGGTGCCGGAGAAAGGAGCGAAGACCTGGTTGGCGGCGTTGTCGGCGGCCGAGGCGGCGACGACGACGGTGAATTCCATGGCGCCGGCCTTCTCGAGGGTGCCGATGGTGCGGGCGATGGAGGAGTTCTTCGTGCCGATGGCGACGTAGATCGAATACACCGGGCGGAAGTTGGCGTCGCCGGAGGCGAGGCCGACGCGGTTGGCGTTGGCCTGGTTGATGATCGTGTCGATCGCGATGGTGGTCTTGCCCGTGGCGCGGTCACCGATGATGAGCTCGCGCTGGCCGCGGCCGATCGGGATCATGGCGTCGATGGCCATGATGCCGGTCTGCATCGGCTGGTCGACGGACTTGCGGGGGATGATGCCCGGGGCGATCTTCTCGACCGGGTAGCGTTCGCTGGAGGCGATGGGGCCCTTGCCGTCGAGCGGGTTGCCGAGGGCGTCGACGACGCGGCCGAGGAGGCCCTTGCCGACGGGGATGGAAAGGAGGCGGCCGGTGGTCTTGGCTTCCATGCCTTCCTTGAGGCTGGAGATGTCGCCCATGATGACGCAGCCGACGGTGTCTTCGGCGAGGTTGAGGGCGACGCCCTGGAGGCCTCCGGGGAGTTCGATCATCTCGTTCATCATGACGCCCGAGAGGCCGTCGATGGAGGCGACGCCGTCCGCGAGGGAGACGATGGTGCCGACGTTGGACTTGCCGGCGCGGGTATCAAGGCCGGCGATGGCTTTCTGGATCTGGTCGATCGCGTTGCTCATTGTGTTTAGTAAAGCGGGTTAAGGTTGGAGGAGGAGTTCAGGAAAGGGACTTGGCGAGGGTGGCCAGGCGGAGCGAGGCCGAGAGGTCGGTGACGTCGTCGCCGACGCGCACGCGGAAACCGCCGAGGAGCGCGTCGTTGCGGCGGGCGACCGGGCGCACCGGGCGGCCGAGGGCCTTGGTGAAGTGCGCGGCGATGGCGTCAGCGTCGGCCGTCGAGAGCGGGCCGGCGTGCTCGATGCGGGCTTCGCCGCGGGTGAGCTCGCGACGGACGTTGGCGAGGTAGGCGCGGAGGAGCGGGCGGAGCGTGTGGGCCGGGCGGGACTTCGCGAGCGCGGCGAGCACGGCGCCCACGCGGTCGGACGAGACGGCTCCGCCCTCGAGGGAGAGGGCGAGGAGGCGCTTGGCTTCGGCTCGGACGGAGGCGGCGGACATCGGAAGAAAGCGGGCTTAGCGGGCGAGCTGCTTGACGGCGGCCTCGTTGAGGCGGCCGCGCGTGGCGTCGTCGAGGTTCTCGGCGAGGACCTTGGAAGCGGTCTCGACGACGAGACGGGAGACTTCGCCGCGGACTTCGGCGAGCATCTTGACGCGGTCGGCTTCGATGGCGGCCTTGGCCTTGGCGATGACTTCGGTCTGCGCGGCCTGGGCTTCGGCCTTGGCGGCTTCGACGGCGGCCTTGGCGGAGTTGCGGGCTTCGGCGAGGATCTTGGCGGCTTCGTCCGAAGCGGCGTTGAGCTTGGCATCGGAAGCCTGCTGGGCTTCGGCGAGGCGCCGGGTCGCGGCCTGGGCGTCGGCGAGGCCCTTCTCGATGAGGCGGTTGCGCTCTTCCATCTGGCCGAGGGCCGGCTTCACGGCGAAGCGGTAGAGGATGAAGGCGAGGATGGAGAAATTGACGAGCTGGACGAGCAGGTGCGGCAGGTCGACGCCGAAGCTGCCGAACAGATTCATGATGTCGGCGACGGGGCCGTGGGATTCGGCGGCGCCATGGGCGGCGGCGGGAGCGGCGTGCGGCGCGGCCTTGGCGGCTTCGGCGGCGAGGAGGGCGGAGAAGAAGGTCATGATGAGGACTTTGAAAGGGAGGTTGGGATCAGCGCTGGGAAAGAGAAGTGGCGGGCCCCTCGCGGGGCCACGCCACGAGACCGGTTACTTCGCGAGGAAGATCGCGTAGAACGCGACGGCTTCGGCGAGAGCCATGCCCAGGATGGACTGGACGAGGATCTTGGCGGAGGCGTCGGGATTGCGACCCACGGACTCTACGGCCTTGGCACCGACGAGACCTACGCCGATGGCGGCGGCGAAGCAGCCGACGGCGGCGGGGAGGGAACCAGTGATTTCAGCGATGATCATGTGTGTTGTGTGTTTGTTTTTTCCTCAGCGCGCCGCCGGGGGATTCCCGGCAAGTCACGCGCCTCGAAAGCGAAAGGTTCAGTGGGCGTGCTCGTCGTCGTGGCCGCCTTCGTGGTTGCAGATGAGGCCGATGTAGACGGCCGAGAGCAGCGTGAAGACGAAGGCCTGGATGACGCCGACGAGGACTTCGAGCATGCCGGCGAGGGCCGGGACGACGTAAGTGGAGACGACGCCGAGGGTGGAGGGATCGGAGAGGGCGTGGATCAGGTTCTCGCCGCCGAAGACGTTGCCGAAGAGACGGAACGAAAGGGAGAGCAGGCGGAAGGTGATCGAGACGACTTCGATGCCGCCGACGGCGAAGAAGATCGGGATGAGGAGCACCCACATGAGCATGCCGACTTCCTTCTTATCGGACTTGTTGCCGAAGAGGTCGAAGACGAGGACCTTGAAGCCGGCGTAGCGGAGGACGAAATACGTCCAGGCGACGAACGAGAGCACGGACAGCGCGAGCGTGGTGTTGAGGTCCGAGTTGGCCGGGCGGATGGCGTCCTGCCAGCCCGCCTCGGTGTGGAACTTGATGGTGCCGACCCCGGGGAGGAGGCCGCTCCAGTTCATCAGGAGGATGAAGATGAAGAAACCGCAGAGCAGCGGGAAGGTCTTGCCGATCATCTTCTTGCCGACGATCGGTTCGAGCGCGTCGCGCAGGCCCTGCGCCATGCCTTCGACGACGCCCTGGCCCTTGCCCGGAATGAGCTTGGGGGTGCCGACCGCCAGACGCACGCCGACGATGATCAGAGCCGCGACGATCCAGGTGGTCAGGATCGAGTTGGAGATGGGTATGCCGCCGATATTGAACAGGTCGGTGGCGGACTGCTTCACGCCTTCGGAACTGGCGAAAACGAGCGCGGGAGAGAAAAGACCAATGAGGGAAAGCGAGCGCATTTAGACGCGAAAGAGTATTGGTGAACGATTCCATCGGCGGGGGTCAACCCTACGCATCCCCCCTGACCCAGAGTAAGCCCGCTAAGGCCCCTATCATTAGAGTTTCTAATCATCGTTCCGGCTCAGGGGGACAGCCGCACGATCTCCCATTTATCCCCCTTGAGCGTATAAACGAAGCGGTCGTGGAGTCGGTTCGTCCGTCCCTGCCAGAACTCGAAATGCTGAGGGATCAGGCGATATCCGCCCCAGTGCGGGGGCCGGGGGACCTGGCCTTCGGCGTGCTTGGCTTTGAGCTCGGCCAGGCGCGCCTCGAGGACGGATCGGTCGGCGATGATATCGCTCTGGTCCGACGCCAAGGCGCCCAGCTGGCTACCGTAGGGGCGACGGGCGAAATAGGCCACTGACTCTTCCTCTGAAGTCTTTATCAATGAACCAGTTATGTGAATCTGACGTTCCAGGGCAAACCAAGGGAAAAGTAGGGTCACGCGGGGATTGGCCGCAATCTCGGCCCCCTTCTTACTATCGTAGTTGGTGAAGAAAGAGAACCCGCGCTCATCGGCGGCCTTGAGCAGCACGGTCCGGGAGGAGGGGAAGCCGTCCAGGCCGTTGGTCGAGAGGACCATCGCATTAGGCTCCACCACGCCGGCGGTCTTGGCCTGATCGAACCAGGCTTTGAACTGAGCCAGCGGAGCCTCGAGCAACTCGTGACGGTCGATCCCGTGGGCGGCATACTCTTTACGGAAGTCCGAAAGGTCCATGGCCCCATCATGAAAGGGTCGTCGTCGCGCGCAAGCGTTAGCGCCCTTCCCTCTCGCCAGTCGAGGTCGCCGGCTCACTTTAGCAGCCGTGAACTTGGTGCTGATAACCCCCGAAGAAGCGGCGACCGGACTCCCCTCCGACGACGCGCGTGCCCACCACCTGCGCGAGACAGTCGGGCTCGCCGTCGGCGGTTCGTTTCACGTCGGCATCGAGAACAGTATGCGCGGCATCGCGACGATCACCGCACTGGCGCCGAAGCTCACGTTCTTGGTCGCCTGGGAAAAAACTCCGCAGGCTCGCCTGCCCCTCACGGTGCTCGTCGGACTCCCGCGTCCGCAGACCGCGAAGAAAGTCCTGCACGACCTCGCGAGCCTCGGCGCGGCGCGCATCATCTTCTTCGAGTCGGCGAAAGGCGACCCGGGCTACCTCACGAGCTCGCTCTGGAAAGACGGCGAGTGGCGCGAGCATGTCCTCAAAGGCGCCGAACAGGCCTGCTCGACGCTCGTACCGGAAGTCACGCGCGTCGGTTCGCTCGCCGAAGCGCTCGTCGGCCTCGATGCGAATGCGTGGAAACTCGCGCTCGATCCTTACGAGGCCACCGGCGCGCCGGAACTTTCCACCTCGGCCAAAGCGGCGGTGCTGGCGATCGGACCGGAACGCGGCTTCGCGGAAACGGAACGCGCGACGCTCCGTGCCGCGGGCTTCGGCTTCGCGCATCTCGGCGACCGCATCCTGCGCGTCGAAGCCGCGGCCCTCGTCGGCGGCGCGCTCATGCTCGCGCAGCTGCGCGCCTGGGCGAAGCACCGACCGGTCGGCGGCTGATCACTCCGCGGCCTGGCGGAGGAGCACGGACGCGGCGGGCTGGCCTTTGCCTTTGCCGATCACCTTGCGCAGCTTCCATCCCTCGGGCACCGGGACTTCATAGCCGCCGGGCGCTTCGAGGATCACGCGCACGTGCGCGCCCTCTTCAGCATAGCTCACCGCCGTCGCGGCGATCTCCGCGCCCTTGGTCTCCCACAGTTCCCAGGGCGGATCTGCGAACACGAGGTCGAAGCGGCCTTCGGCCACGCCGGGCTTGGTCGCGTCGCCGGTGATCTTCGTGAAAGGCAGTTCCGCCAGGCCCATCGACTTCGCCACCGCGGCCGCGTTGGCCGTGAGCTCCGCGCCGATGCGCTGGTCGACGCACGTCGCGCGCAAGGCGCCGCGGCTAAGCGACTCGAGTCCGTAGGCGCCGGTGCCGGCGAAGAGGTCGAGCACCGCCGTGCCCGGGACGAACGCCGCGAGTGAGTTGAAGACCGCTTCGCGGATGTAATCCGTGGCCGGACGCACGCCGCCCTGCGTGGGGACGCGGAGTGGGATGCCTCGAGCGATGCCGCCGGTGACGCGCATGCGTCCAAGTTCGCGCGGCCGCGCGGAAGGTCAACGGCGTTCGGCGCCGAGGACCTGTCGTTCGGGCGACCAGCAGGTGGTACGTCCGCCGACGTCCTCGCGGACGAGCGGTTTCTTCGAGCGCGGACAACGGCCGCCATCCTTCCAGCGATGGTTGAAGAGCCAGGTGTCAGGCGGGTCGGACCAATCCTTACCGATGACGTCCATCGCCTCGGCGCAGACCTCGCGTAAGGTCGCGTGGAGTTTGCGGACGGATTTAGGTCCGAACGCGCCGGCCTTGGCCTGCGGATGGAAGCCCGCGCGCCAGAGCACTTCGTCGGCCATCCAGTTGCCGATACCGGGGAAAAGCTCCTGCATGAGGAGCACCGGCTTGATCGCCGTACGCGCACGTCGACGTAGGAACACCTCGACGACGCCGACGGTGAACTCCGGCGAAAGGATCGCCGGCGGGATCTTTTCCCACCACGGCGGAACGCCCTCCCCTTGCCAAAACAGGACGCGGCCGAACTGCCGCGGGTCGACGAAGACGAGTTCCTTGCCGCCGGTCATCGTCAGCTTGAAGTGATCGTAAGGCGTCGGCTCGCGGTCCGCGTCGCCCGCTTCGAGCCGACCCGTCATCCCGAGGTGCACGCCGAGCCAGGAGCCGCCGGAGAAGCGGAAGGCCATCTGCTTCGCCGCGGCGAAGGACTCGACGAGCTTCGCTCCCGCCAGGGCCTTGGTCAGCGTCGCCGGGGCGACCCCGCGGCCGATGCGCGCCTTGGTATTAAGATGAACCGCCAAAACCTTGCGGCCTAGGCCGACGTCCCAGCGGCGGCGGAAATATTCGACTTCGGCGAGCTCGGGCATCGACGGACACCGTGCGGAAGACCCCTCGCCGCGCAAGCCGTGCGTGGTTTTCCGCTGGTCTCGGCAGTCAGCCGCGATTGAGTGTTCCGCATGCATCCGGCCGACCCCGCCCGCTACGACCAGAAGTCTTTCCAAGTCCGCTGCGGGAAGTCCGGGTTGCACCTGCCCAAGGTCTCGCTCGGCCTCTGGCATAACTTCGGGAGCGTCGACGACTACGCCAACGCGCGCGCGATCGCCCTGCGCGCCTTCGATCTCGGCGTCACGCATTTCGACCTGGCGAACAACTACGGGCCCGTGCCCGGCAGCGCCGAAGAGACCTTCGGCCGTATCCTGCGCGAGGACCTCGGCGCCTACCGCGACGAACTCATCGTCTCCACCAAGGCCGGCTACACCATGTGGCCCGGACCGCACGGCGATTTCGGCTCCCGCAAATATCTCCTCGCGTCGCTCGACCAATCACTGAAACGGATGGGCCTGCCTTACGTGGACGTGTTCTACAGCCACCGGCGCGACCCGCACACGCCGATGGAGGAGACCATGGGCGCGCTCGCCCAGGCGGTGCGCTCGGGCAAGGCGCTCTACGCCGCGATCTCCAACTATAATCCCGAGGATACCGCGCGGGCGTGCGCGATCCTCCGCGACCTCGGTACGCCGTGCGTCGCGCATCAGCCCAAGTACAGCCTCTTCGAACGCACGCCCGAGGCGGGCTTGCTCGACGTCGTGGAAAAGGAAGGCCTCGGCTGCGCGGTCTTCTCGCCGCTCGCGCAAGGCATGCTCACCGACCGCTATCTGCAGGGCATCCCGGCCGACGCGCGGGCGGGCAAGCCGCATGGCTACCTCCGCCCCGAGCAGCTCGATGCCGTACGCATGGAGAAAGTCCGCCGTCTCGCGGAGGTCGCCGCCGAACGCGGCCAGCCGCTCGCGTCGATGGCGATCGCCTGGGTCCTGCGGGACCGCCGCGTGACCTCCGCCATCATCGGGGCCAGCAAGGTCGCCCAGCTCGAGCAGTGCGTGGCCGCGGCTTCGTCGGCGCCGTTCGCCTCGGACGAACTCAAGCGGATCGACGCCATCCTCGCCGGCTGAACGCACTCCGGGGTTGTGCCGCCGGACTCCGCCCGCAAGGGTGAGGCCATGACCGCCGGCGCCGCCCTGCCCTTCAAGATCAGCGTCCTCGTCTTCCTGCGCGACGAGGCCGGCCGCCTCCTGCTCATCCAGCGCACCAAGGCGCCGAACCTTGGCTGCTGGAGCCCGATCGGCGGCAAGCTCGAGATGGGCCTCGGCGAGTCGCCGTTCGAGTGCGCCGTACGCGAGACCTTCGAGGAGACCGGCGTGAGCGTCGCAACCGAAGACCTCCATCTCTTCGGCATGATCTCCGAGAAAGGCTACGAAGGCCAGTCGCACTGGCTCATGTTCCTCTTCGATTGCCGCAAGCCGCTGACGGCCCTGCCCGCGACCATCGACGAAGGACGCTTCGCTTTCTTCGCGCGCGAGGAGCTCGGCAATGTCGCCGTGCCGGAGACCGACCGCACGTTGCTCTGGCCGGTCTACGACGAGCACCGCCGTGGCTTCATCGCCTACCGCGCCGAATGCCATCCCGGCGCGCCGCTGCGGGTCGTGGTCGAAGAGACCAGCGCCCAGCCGAACCTCGACTGACGATGGACGCCGCCGGAAGCGAAGCCGAGTTCAAGCGGACCAACCGCAAGCCGGCGTATCCGATCGGCGAAGAACTCCGCGCGTACCTTTCGCGCGAAGGCCGCGAAGTCCCCTTGCCTGTCTCCTACGCCCAGCTGCGCGAGTTCACCGCAGCGATGCCCCTGCTCGAACGCGGCAAGGACACCCTCTGGGAGACCGTCGCGTATCCGCCGGAGGAGATGGGCCGGCTCTCGCAGGGCCTGCTGGAGACGTACGCGCTCCTGCGCGGCGAAGGCGGCATGAAGGTCTTCAGCCACGTCTACGTCGACCGCGTGGATTTCTGTTCCTTCGGCAATTCGCAGCCCTTCCGCGTCCGCATCGTCAACGCTTACAACGAGAACCACGACTACTTCTACGTGAAGGTGGGCGACGCCTCGCGCGTCTGCGGCCTCGAGCTCGAGCACCTGCTCTCGCCGAACCGCATGCTCTACCTCACCTGGGGCGAGACGCTGGTCGAGGAGCACGTCACCGGCATCCCCGGCGACATCTTCGCCGAGAAATGGCTGGCCGCCGACGGCCACCACCCGGTGCGCCTCGCCAAGGAGCTCATCAAGTTCGAGGAACGCTGCCTGGTGCGCCTGCTCGGCGACATGCGCGCCTATAACTTCGTCATCGCCGTCACGCCGGACTTCGACGCCACCGCCATCCGCGTGCGCGCCATGGACTTCGACCAGCAGAGCTACGACGGTCGCCTCCGGTTCTACCTCCCCGGCTCGTTCAAGGAGAACCGGCCGTTCGCCCAGCTCTGCGCCAAGCACATCAACGCCGCCTCCGCCGCCCAGTACCGCCGCGAGGAGCAGTCGCTGATCCACCGCCGCCACCTCGCCGCCCCCGACCGGGTCAAGGACCTGTTGGCCGCCATGCGGGCCAATCCCCTGACCTCGCCCGAAAAAGCCAAGGAACTCGCCGACGGCCTGGCCGAATACCACCGGGACCCGGCCTTCCGGCAGCACACCGACATGGCGGGC
>Ga0208440_1000638_pt1 | contig 10629 bp, 9 predicted proteins | sample Colrivmet1547B02_FD_187644 | JGI IMG/M metagenome (GOLD analysis project Ga0208440, IMG submission 187644) | Estuarine microbial communities from the Columbia River estuary - metaG 1547B-02 (SPAdes) (version 2) | ecosystem: Environmental > Aquatic > Marine > Intertidal zone > Estuary | place... | reverse complement strand
GATATACGAAAGAAAACTCATGCGATGACTTTGGCAGCAAATGCCAATGCAGATTCGTTAATGAAATCTTTGTCGTAGTCCTGTGTTGCCACATGGAAACTACGATCGAGCAAAATGCGTTCGACTGGTCCGCCCCATTGCGCGGCAAGTTCGTCACTCGTTGCTGGATCTACAACATGGTCGTTCTTTGATGTAATTAACAACATCGGAATTTTGCACGAACCATATTGCGACAACATGGGCTTGATGCCATCTTCAACCATTGACACCAAAGGTGCGAGTGGAGTTTCGGAATACGAACTTTCTTTCACATCAGGATCAGCGATGTCTGATCCGATTCCAGGAAAGACTTCGGTACCTTCGGCCAACATGCCCTTGACCATCTCGATCATTTCTTCAGCCTGCGGCTGCGATGCCGGGTTGATGCACACGATTCCCGAGACTGAGGGCTGCTGAAGTGCCGTCCATAACGTTAAAGATCCGCCCATCGACAAACCAGCGACGACAACTTTGTCGACTCGTGCGGCAAGGCGGGCATACGCAGCGGCAACTTCAAAAGACCAATCGCTCCAGCGGCTCGGAATCATGTCAGAGACTGCAGTTCCGTGACCCGGCAACCGCGGTAACTCAACGTCGTATCCTGCCGCAGCAAATGCCTGAGCAACTCCGCGCATTGACGATGGATTTCCGGTGAAGCCATGGATACAAAGCGCTCCGACGCGCTTCGTGCCATTGTGACTCCATGCTTCGGCTCCAGCAATGACGGGAGCCTGATCGATGTGTGAACTCATACAGCAGTTCTAGCGGATTGAGTCAGCGAAATTGGGGTCAGTCACCAATCTCGACTGTGCAATTTTCATAAACGCTTCAACCACGGTCGGGTCAAACTGTGTACCAGCGGCGCGGGCGATATAGCGAACAGCATCTTCGACTGCCCAAGCCTTTTTGTACACCCGTTCACTGGTTAACGCATCAAACACATCAGCGACGGCACAAATCCGTCCCGATAAAGGCACATCAGTTGCTCCGATTTGGTTGGGGTAACCCAATCCATCCCAGCGTTCGTGGTGATTGAGCGCCACTTCTTCGGCCAACTGGACAAGAGGCGATGTACTCCCCGACAGAATGCGCGCACCAAGAGTGGTATGTGTCTTCATCACTTCAAATTCCGCTGGCGTCAACGGACCAGGCTTCAGCAAAATCGAATCGGGAATCGCAACTTTGCCGATGTCGTGCAAACGGGCAGCAGAACGTAATCGTTCGGACCACGCCGGATCTTGGCCAAGTAAGTGAGCGATCTCGGAACACATGTCACCAACTCGCGATGTGTGCTCACCGGTATCGGTATCGCGGAATTCGCCGAGAATTGCCAAACGTTCAAGAGCCTCTAGCTGGAACTGTTCGAGTTCGGACGTTCGACCACGAACCAAACCTTCAAGTTCGCTCGTCCGCAAACGTAAAATCTCTGCTTGTTGACGTGACTCTTCGGCTTCGTGCGCCACTTGAAGGGTCTTGATACGGATATCAGTGCCTTCGTTGAAGATTGACTGATTGATCGCGAACTTTTTCTCTAGGTGATACACGGCTTCTTCAAACTGACCCGTTGCCTTATACAAATCTGCCAAAGCGCAGTGTGCTGAGAATTCAATGGGCTTGGCATTGATCATTTCTGCTAATCCGAGTGCATGACAAAAGTGCGATAACGCTTCAGCATCATTCTTCGCACACAACTCGACTCGACCGAAGGCAAGTTCGACACTTGAGCGAACTGCGTCATCGAATGAAACACTTGATGCATCGAGCATCGCTAATGCGGCGTTCAATAAGGTCCGGGCTTGATCAAATTCGCCACGGCCGCCGTAGGCACTAGCGAGCGCAGCAAGCACTTCAGGCAAGAATCCAACCGCATGAATGCGGCAAAGCGCCAATGCGCGTTCGCCGATCTCGATGGCGATATCAAACTCGCCACGCTCTGCTCGTAACGACGAAACGTTCGCCAAAGTAATGGCATCAAAATCAGGGCGATTCAATTGGGCATTTGCGTTCATTGCCGCTTCGTAATTGACGATTGCGCGATCAGTGTCACCGAGTTCGTGGTAAATCGAGGCAATTGTGTTGAGCATGTTGCCTTCATCGACACGATGCCCAGTTCCGCGATAACAATCAAGTGCCTGAAGCGAACATGACAAAGCCTCTGAGTGGTTTCCCGAATTACTGTGCACCAAACCGATCAGACTTAATGACCATGCAACGACAAGCGGAACATCGTGAGCCATCGCATAATCGCGAGCTTCAACTGCTAAAGCAAAAGCGTCTCCTGGTTGACCGTCGTAGTGTGCCAACGATGCCAATCGATACAACGATTCGGCTTCGCAAACAGCATCTTGGTTGGCACGCGCCAACGCCCGAGCCTGTTGAACAAGTACTCGAGAACGCTCAGGTTCAGTAGCTTCATGAGTTCGGGCAAGGTCAAGCAACAAACGAGCCGAGTGATGCGTTTGACGCTCGACCTCGGTGTTGTTGGCTTGAACTTTTGTCACGAATGAACTCCCAGAAGATGGCTTGACCCATTGTTTTCGGTCAATAACCGCTCAAACTTGAATAAGTCAGCGAACTTTCTCAGATTTCGGGCATGATTCATGTGGCGCACACGTTGTCGCCGACCCCACGAAAGACCGCGGCGCATGTCTTCACAATGGAAAGAGAACGAAAGACGAGGTCAGAGCGCTAAACGGCGCCGCGACTTCGATCGAGCAGCGCTCTACGCCTTCGTGCCCGTTGTCGCCATTGCCCCCGTATGGGCCTTGGCCATTACCGTTTTCTGGCTTCCTTTGACCTGGATGACCGGCGTCGCCTTCTGGAAGGTCCTCCTGGGATACCTCTTGGCTGGGCTCATTCTCTTCATTCCGGCGTTTCAGCGTCGAGTCCTCACCTTGCTCGTGGGTGCTCGTAAACCCAATTCGCGCGAGGCTCCCAAATTGCAAAAGGCTTTCAACGAGGTCACCCAGGCCTGGCATCTTCGCCATCGACATTTTGTCGTTGGCGTGGTTGATGACAAAGACCTCAATGCTTTTGCTACTGGTGGACATCTCGTTGTCGTGACATCATTTGCCACTCAAGAACTCAATCACGACGAGCTATGCGGAGTTCTCGCCCATGAACTCTGCCACCACCTTGGCTCACACACCATCGCGTTGACGATCGGCCAATGGCTCACGTTGCCCGTGTACTTACTTGAACGCATCGGCGCGTTTATGCACAACGTGTCGAAGGCAGCAACTCAAACTTTTGCCCGAAGCTCTCAAGCAGCCCGCCTGCTCGGGCAAACGATTGCCCTCATCTTCAATGCGTTCTCTTGGTTCTTTCGTGCTGGATATTCGATGATGCGCTATCTCGGAAACTCAGTCGGTCGATCGGCAGAATTCCAAGCCGATCAGCGAGTAGTACGCATGGGATACGGCCGACAGTTGTCGGCGGCGCTCAAGAAAACTGTTGGGCCGCGCGATGTGAGTTCTTCTCACCCGCCGGCGAGAACCCGCATTGCCCGCATCGAAGCATCGCTACGTCCTGGCAATTGGAAGCATCCATCAATCGGACTCAAGTAAACGCGTGCGAGTACCCGCAGAATGTGTCACAAGTCCCCTTTTTGCACGGTTTAGTTCCCCTGGAATCAGGCGCAAGACCAAGGTCACGGATATCGTCGTAAACGATGTCTGCGTCACCCAACCTTTCAGCTGAATCGCCATTCCTGGCGGCTGCGAACGGCCGCAAACATCTACACACTCCGGTTTGGTTCATGCGTCAAGCCGGACGCAGTCTCCCCGAGTACAAAGCGATTCGCGGCAGTGGCAGCATTCTTGAAGCCATCAAACAGCCAGCCCTTGCAACCGAGATCACGTTGCAGCCATTTCTTCGATACGGAGTCGACGCCGCAGTTCTCTACAGCGACATCGTCGTTCCGCCACACGCTGTTGGTTTTGGGATTGATGTCGCTCCCGGAACTGGACCTGTTGCCGAAAATGCGTTTCGTTCACTGAGTGACTTGAAGCGTTTACGACCACTCGAATCCGACGATGTTTCGTATGTCATCGAGACGGTCAAGTTGCTTGTCGCTGAACTACCAACGACGGTGCCACTTTTGGCATTCGCTGGCGCCCCCTTCACTGTCGCGAGTTATCTCATTGAAGGTCGTCCGTCGCGCACGTATCAAAACACCAAGCGCATGATCCATCTCGAGCCCGAACTCTGGCACCAACTTATGGAGCGACTCGTTCAGCATTCGGTCACATTCATTGATGCTCAACTTTCCGCTGGTGCACGGGCGTTCCAATTGTTCGATTCATGGGCTGGTTCGCTTTCAAACGCCGACTACCGCGAATTCGTCTTGCCACATAGCAAGAAGGTTTTCCAACAACTACGTGAGTTGCATCCCGAAGTTGCCGGAATTCATTTCGGCATTGGTTGCGATCACCTACTCGAATCCATGTACGAAGCCGGCCCCAGAATCATGGGTCTTGACTGGCGGACTCCTATTCAGTCAGCTCGCAAACGTATGGGCGCCGATCTCGTTGTCCAAGGAAACCTTGACCCCGCCCTAGTTTTGGCCGGTTCACTCGCGGCACTTGAGGGTGCCGAACATGTACTTGACGACAACGCCAATCATCCCGGACATATCTTCAACCTTGGTCATGGCGTCGACCCCACAACCGATCCTGCAGTTCTTGAAGATGTTGTTGCATTTGTTCACGAAAAGACACGAGTAGAAAAATCATGACCACCAAAACCGCAGTTCTCTTAATGGCATACGGCACCCCGCGAACGCCTGCCGAGATTGAGCCTTATTACACCGACATTCGACGCGGTCGGGCTCCAACTCCAGAACAATTGGCCGATTTAGTCGCGCGCTACGACGCCATCGGTGGCATTTCGCCACTCGCTGCACGAACCGAAGCACAACGAGATGCCTTGCAGGTTGCCCTGAACGAGATTGCGCCAGATAAATACGACGTTGTCCTTGGACTCAAGCACGCTGCTCCCATGATTGAAACCGCAGTCAACGATTTGGCAGCGAGCGGCTACCAACACATCATCGGACTTGTACTTGCTCCCCACTACTCATCATTCTCAATCGGTCAGTACATGGACCGCACGCGAAAAGCCGCAGAGCCTCATGGCATCACCGTGACATCAATTGATTCTTGGGCAACCGAACCCGCTTTTGTCGAGTTCTTGGCCGCCGATCTTCGTTCGCGACTTGCTGACATGCCAGCCAATACAAAAGTTCTTTTCACTGCGCACTCACTACCTCAGCGAATCATTGATGCTGGCGACCCATATCCCGACGAACTCCGTTCAACTGCCGAGGCCGTTGCAGCCGCTGCCGGTTTAGATTCATGGTCGTCATGGTCGATTGCTTGGCAATCTGCGGGTCGCACTCCCGAACCCTGGATCGGCCCAGACATTTTGGCAGTTATTGACGACTTAGCGACGAGCGAAAATGCATCCGGAGTTGTGGTGTGTGCCTGTGGATTTGTCGCCGATCACTTAGAGGTTCTCTTCGATCTTGACATCGAAGCAAAGAAACATGCCGAAGATAAAGGTTTGGCTTTCGACCGTACAAGTTGCGTGAACGATGACGCGACGATCATGCGAGCCCTCGCTCAACGAGTTGTCTCCGCCCAGTCATGAATTCAACTTCAGGCCCGAAGCACGTCATTGTCATCGGAGCCGGAGTAACAGGACTCACTGCCGCATACCGACTACTCAAAATTTCGGCCTCGCCCGACTACACCGGTCCCGACATTGATGTCACAGTCCTTGAATCAAGTTCAATTGTTGGCGGGAAGATACGCACATCTCCTTTTGGCGGAATTGCCGGCATCGATGAAGGACCCGATGCTTATTTAGCGCGAGTACCGCAAGCGGTCGCTCTTGCGCGCGAACTTCACCTTGGTGATGACATCACCCATCCAACCGTTGGTCACGCCGCGGTCATGCACAAGAAACTTCATCCCATCCCCGAAGGACTCATGCTCGGAGTACCAACGGGCGTCATGTCTCTTGCTCGCAGCGGACTCATGACGTGGCGTGGCAAGATTCGTGCCGGACTCGAACCAATCTTGCCTTCAAGCGGTGATCACAAAGATTCAATTGGCAATTTAATTCGCCAACGATTTGGCAAAGAAGTTCAACAGTTGCTCGTTGATCCTTTGGTGGGAAGTATTTATGCCACCGACACCAACAATTTTAGTTTGGCAATGATGCCCCAACTTGCCGCTCTTGCAACCGGACGAAGTGTTTTGTTAACTGCACGAAAGCAAATGAAAAGTGCGCCCAAGACAACGACCCCTATTTTTGAAACTCCCCGTAGTGGATTAGCGACACTCACCGACTCGTTGCATGAATCAATCATTGCATTAGGTGGCCACATCACAACTTCGACAACTGTGCAAAGTATTTCGCGCACCAACAATGGCTACACAGTGGACATCTCTGGGTCATCTTCGAATTCACTCCATGCCGACTGCATCATCGTTGCGTCACCAGCACGCGCTTCGGCCAAGTTGCTACAAACCCTCAGTGAAGACGCCTCGAAGTTAATGGGTTCTGCCGAGCATTCATCGGTTGTAATGGCAACCATTAAGACAGTCGAAACCGATTTACCGAAACTGGCCGGACTGAGCGGTTACCTCGTCCCCAAACCAGATCAAGATCGCGTCACTGCAACATCTTTTGGTTCAAATAAGTGGGCTCACTGGAAGCCCAGCGACGGTTCAATGATTTTGCGCGTTTCGCTTGGTCGCGATGGTGCCCCCACTCACGACTTACTTCACGAATGGGATGACGAACGCATTGTCCGACAAGTCATTGATGAAGTTAGCCGTCATACTCAGACTTCGATTACTCCCGACGTTTTCCGCATCACGCGTTGGCCCGAAGCGTTCCCTCAATACCGACCTGGTCACATGAAATACGTTGAGTCAGTCGAAACTTCATTGGCACATGATGCACCAGGAGTTTTTGTCTCTGGTGCAAGTTGGCGCGGAATCGGAATCCCTGCTTGTGTTGCGCAGGCCGAAAAAACGGCCCAAAGCACTGCAGAATTCCTCAGTCACCTGCAAGAATAAGAACGTGCGTTTTCATTCAGTTATTGCCTCGGCAACCCTCGGCATCTTCATGTCAGCTGTAGCCCTCAGTGGCTGCGGGTCAAGCGACGAGAATGCCACAGAGTTTTCTTCGACTTCACTAGCAGCAACTACCACGATTGCGGCTACAACTTCGACGAGCACAACGACAACCACCGTCTACACAGGCCCGCCCACACTTGCGCCCAACGAATCGCTTCCGGTTCCTGAAGCCATTCCCCCAGAAAATGTCGTTGAACCAGAAATTCTCATCGGAGAACTCGTCATTCCCGCGTTGCTTTTGACGCAACCCATCTTCAAAGGAGTCACACTGCCAACACTCGACAAAGGTGTCGGTTACTGGCCAGGAACAGCAATGCCCGGAAGAGTTGGCAACGTCGTCCTTGGCGGACATCGAACAAGCAAGCAGAAGCCGTTCAGAAATATTGATTTATTGGTTCCAGGTGACGAGGTTTATGTCACGACTGCCGATGGCACTTTCGTATACGCCGTCACAGGCACACAAATCATCGAACCGACCGATGTCTGGATTATCGATCAAACAGAATCGGCAACATTGACATTGTTTGCTTGCCACCCGCCTCATTCGGTCAAACAACGAATCGCTGTTTTTGCCGAATACCTCCGCGAAGAATCTGTGTGAGTTCAAAAAACAAGACTCGTCGTCGACTGGCGCGCACGTTCATTTCGGGCTTGCTCGTTGCATTATCAATGCCTCCCTGGGGCTGGTGGCCCCTCGCGTTCGCTGGTCTCGCAATGTTCACGTCGCTCGAACTGACAACGTCGGGACCTCGTCAACGCTTTACCACCGGCTTTGTCTTTGGCTTGGGCTGGTTCTTCCCCGCTCTTGCTTGGATGTGGTTTTTGACGGCCCCTGGTTACATCATCGGGGTCGCGATGTACGCAAGTCTTCACGGACTCGTATCACTCGCAGTCATTCGTAGCGACAACAATCGCTCCTTTCTTTTCTTGTCTCCAGCGGCCCACATGCTGATCGAAGTTTTGCGAATGTGCGCACCCTTCGGTGGTGTACCGCTGGCAACCCTTGGAATCTCGCAAGTCGGTGGACCGTTGCACAGGGTGGCGTCAATCGGTGGTGTCATTTTGTTGTCATGGCTGACATGGCAAGTTGGTGCACTGCTCGCCAAACGTCCTCGTGATTTTTCAGTCGACCACCAACATCGACGCATGCTGTGGGCCCTTTGTCTCCTTGTGTTCGTCGGCAGTTATGTTGCACCTCGCGGATCAAATACTGGTCGTGATTTTCATGTCGTGGCCGTTCAAGGTGGCGGACCACAAGGAACACGAGCGATCAACACCAATCCCCGAGATGTCGTCGAACGTCATCTCTCTGCCACACGAACAATCAATAACAATGACAATCCAATTGACTTAGTTGTTTGGCCAGAAAACGTCATTGACGTCGCAGATTTCAAAACAAGCGAAGAACTTGCCGAGATAGGCGCCGAAGCCTCCCGTCTCAACGCACCGTTCGCCGTCGGAATCACCGAAGATGTCAACCGCGAGCATTTCACCAATGCGCAAGTCATCGTGACAACTGATTCAGAAGCCACTGACCGATACGACAAGGTACGTCGAGTTCCTTTTGGCGAATACATGCCGATGCGTTCATTTCTGAAATCCCTCGGCGCACCCGTTGATCAAGTTCCTCGCGACGCTCTTGCCGGAACTGAGCCAGCTTTTCTTGATGTACCTACAGCAACAGGTAACGAACGAATTGGCGTTGTGATCTCGTGGGAGGTCTTCTTTGGCGGACGAGCTCGCGAAGGTGTCAAAAATGGTGCTGGGTTCATCATCAACCCGACCAATGGCTCGAGCTACACCTGGACCGTGCTGCAGTCGCAGCAAGTCGCTTCATCAAAGTTGCGAGCAATTGAAACGGGTCGGTGGGTCGTGCAAATATCCCCCACTGGCTTCAGCGCATTCGTCGATCCCGAAGGAAATGTCTACCAACGCACCGGAGTAAGTGAACAAAAAGTGATTTCACGCGATGTCGCTATTCGCAGTGGTCAAACTCTTTATGTCGCTCTCGGCGACAAGCCATGGATTGCCCTTTTGGCATTGGTCTTTTTAATCGGATTGATCAATCGTTCAAAAACTCGCCCTAGACATTGATCGTCACGGTGACCGGGCCGTCGTTCACTAACGCAACCTTCATGTCGGTGCGAAAGCGACCGGTTTCGACGTGAGCCCCAAGGCGCCGCAATTCTTCGATCACTTTTGTCACCAAAGGTTCGGCCACCTCTGGTTTTGCGGCTTCAATCCAACTCGGTCGTCGCCCACTATTCGTATCGCCATACAAAGTGAATTGACTGACCACAAGAACATTCTGTGTGGTGTCAGCGACCGAAAGATTCATCACACCGTCGGCGTCACTCATGATTCGCAGATTCCAAATTTTGTCGGCCAACTTGGTCGCTGATTGCTCAGTATCTGAATGAGTCACGCCAACGAGCACCAATAGGCCGTGTCCAATTTCTCCGACTCGAGTTGTGACACCATCGACCGTTGAATCAACCGATGCTCGATCTACCCGTTGTACTAATGCACGCACATCACGATCGTGTCATAAATGTGGCCGGCGATGCGACACAATGTAGGGGTGATCACTTTGCAGTCACCAAATGGCGATGTCAAAACATCGGTGTACCCAGAATGTGGTGGTCGAATTGGTTCGCTCTCGGCCTTTGGTAACGAGATCCTCATCGCCGGAAGCGCCCAGGATGATCCGCTGGCATGGGGCTGCTACCCCATGGTTCCCTACGCCGGGCGTGTTCGTCACGCATTACTCAACTTTGACGACAAACAGTTTTCGCTGCGACAAAATATGCCGCCACATTCAATTCACGGCACTGTTTTTGACCAAGCATGGAAAACCCTTGAAGTCACTTCAAATTCGGCATTACTCGAAATTGAACTCGCTGACAATTGGCCGTTTACCGGCAAAGTACAACACCATGTCCATGTCACTAACCAATGTCTTGAATTGCAACTGACAGTTTTTGCAGTCGATCCCATGCCTGTGCAAGTTGGTTGGCACCCGTGGTTTGTTAAACCTCACGCAACGTCGCTGAACTTTGGCGCAATGTACGAGCGAGATAGTTCTGGTATCGCAACTTCTCGCCGAGTCGCTCAACCCAAAACTTCAGTTGACGACTGCCTATGTGATCCTGAGGAACCCTTAACAATTGACATCGGAAGCATTCACATCGCGCTTGCGAGCGATTGTTCACATTGGGTGATGTATGACTTCCCTTCACATGCGACCTGCATAGAGCCCCAATCGGGACCACCCAATGGCATCAATGATGATCCGTTCGTTCTTCAGGCGAACACCGCGTTCACCAAGAAATTCACGATTGAAGTCCAAAAAATCACCTGACATTGAGGAAATCTTCAGGCAGACTTTTGACAGAGCCCGACCATTCGCGACTCACCTCTCATATGAGGCGATCTTTTCACT
>Ga0208440_1000584_pt1 | contig 11143 bp, 9 predicted proteins | sample Colrivmet1547B02_FD_187644 | JGI IMG/M metagenome (GOLD analysis project Ga0208440, IMG submission 187644) | Estuarine microbial communities from the Columbia River estuary - metaG 1547B-02 (SPAdes) (version 2) | ecosystem: Environmental > Aquatic > Marine > Intertidal zone > Estuary | place... | reverse complement strand
TTAACAACGTGTGCTTTGTTGCTTACCTTAGTTTATTCGTGTAATCAATCTTCAGATCAAACGGAGGATGCTACGCCATTAACTAGGGAAGAATTAAAAGCCTCGATTAAAGAAATGGAAGATTCGTTGATGATGATTTCCAGTCAGAAATTAACCGGTGCAACCCTAAGTTTGAGCCAGCAAGAGCTAATTAATCGGTTGACCGCATATTACCGTGTTTATCCTGAAGATCCGTATTCGGCTGATTGTTTATTCAAAGTACAAATGGCCTATTCCGGACTAAATGCGCACCGTAAAAGCATAGCATACGGTGACACCTTATTAACTAAATTCCCAAGTTACAAGAACAAACACCTGGTGATTGAAAGTAATATTGCCGCATTGGATGTATTCCTTGAACCGCGCGATACGGCAGCTATTCGATCCTATTACTCGATGCTTTTGGCCGATAATGAGTATCCGAAATCTAAAAAGGCCGAAATTCGAAGAAGATTAAAATTTATTGATCTTACCATTTTCGAGTACGCCACGATGAGCGCATCAAAAAAAAGTCCAACGAAAAAATAGCCTGTTAATGATGTGTTAATTTTTTTGTTATTCTCGGCTTGTCGATTACTTTTGATACAGAAATTAAAACTCAAAAACTATGAAAAAATTATTGTTTGCTCTTAGTGTTGTTTTTGCAGTTACTGCTTTGAACGCACAAACGTCTATTGAAAAAGGACCGAAAATCACTTTTTCTAAAGAAGTACATGATTATGGAAATATCAAGTATGATGGTGATCCGAATTGTAGTTTTGAATTTACAAATACAGGAGATGAGCCATTGATTATTTCTAATGCAAAAGGATCTTGTGGATGTACGGTTCCAGAATGGCCGAAAGAACCAATTGCTCCAGGAGCAAAAGGAACCATTAAAGTGAAATATGATACAAAGCGTTCGGGTCCAATCAACAAAAGCGTTACGATCTCATCGAATGCAGTGAATGAACCAGAAAAAGTAATTCGAATTAAAGGTGAAGTTGGACCAGCTCCTGAATCCGGAGTACCTGTTAACAACAGCGGTGCGCCAACAAATAACTAAAAAAAATCTTGTGATTTTTCAAAAGGCTCCTTCGGGAGCCTTTTTTGTTTTATTGAATCCAAGCACTTGATTTCGGTAATTCGGCTTCAATGCACATCGACTCTTTTGTTATCGGATGGGTGAATAATAGCTTTGCTGAATGTAAACAGATAGAACCGTCCTCGTTGGAGCGCTTGGCTCCGTATTTTAAATCACCACGAAGTGGGTGACCAATATGTGCTAATTGACAGCGAATTTGATGGTGTCTACCCGTTTCTAGATTTACCTCTATCAGCGTATAGGAATCAAATATTTTAATCGGGTTATAACTTAATCTCGCTTCTTTCCCTTTCCCGGAATCTACGACGAAACTTTTGTTTTTTTGCTCATTCTTTCTCAATTCATGTACTAGCGAATCCCTATTCGGTAATTTGCCATGAACGAGAGCAATGTATGACTTATCTGTAAGTTTTTCTCTAAATTGAGCATTCATGCGCTCAAGTGCCTTACTTGTTTTCGCAAAAATCACAACACCACTGGTTGGTCGATCCAAGCGATGGATTACTCCGCAAAATACGTTGCCCGGCTTGTTGTATTTTATTTTTAAGAACCCTTTAATTTCATCTGCAAGGCAGGCATCTCCTGTTTTATCACCTTGCACCAATTGCCCTGCGCGTTTGTTTATAGCAATTAAATGATTGTCTTCAAATAAAATTTGATCGGGACTAAACGAATTCATTGACTTTATTGCTGCGTATTGGATCGTATTTGCTTATTGCGCACCCATGAAAACACACTCATTACAATGAAGAATACGATAGTCCAACTTAACCAAGTTGGAAATTTACCAAGGCCATCTCCTTGGGCATAGGAATGCAATCCTACCAACATGAAATTCACACCGAAATACGTGAAAAGTATCGCCGAATACCCCCAGAACGAGGCTAAATTGAAGGCAAAGGCGCTCTTTAATCCCGGGATAAAACGGAAATGCAAGATAATGGCATAAACAAGGATTGAAACTAAGGCCCAAGTTTCTTTTGGATCCCAACCCCAATAACGGCCCCAACTTTCGTTAGCCCAAATTCCTCCAAGGAAGGTGCCTATAGTTAGCATGAAAACACCAATCGTCATTGTCATTTCACTTACTGCGGTAATTTGAGCAATTTGGTTTTGGATTTTTACCGTGTTTGACTTGGTTTGAAATAAATAAAAATTCAAGTTTAGTAATCCAAGAACAAACGACAATCCCAAGAAACCATAACTGCCTGTAATTATGGCTACATGGATCATTAACCAATAGGATTTTAATACCGGTACCAGCGGCGTTATTTCTGGATCTAATAGATTTAGTTCTGAAACGAAAAGCATCATGGCTGATAATATCAGTGCCATGGGCATTACTACCTCTATTTTTTTCAAGAATACCCAACCGGCGATAACGGTCACCCATGCAATAAAGACAATGGCTTCATAGCCATTACTCCACGGCGCGTGTCCTGATATATACCATCGAAAGCCAAGTCCTGTACCGTGATATAGGAATATCAATGAACCTAGTCCGAGAAAAACATTTCGAATTATCCTAAGAATTTTTATTCGTTTTTCAGAAGGAGATCCAAAAATGGATGCAATGAACACAATGAGTAGGATCAAGCCGATAAGCAAATAGCTTCGATAGACTGATTTGAAAATTTGAAGCTTATTATACCGGATTTCAAAGGCAACTTTGTTGGGTGATGGAACCACGGATTTACCAACCGTTCGTTGGATTTGCTCCATTTTCCCTAATAAAAAGAGGGCGTTAGAATAATTCTGATCTTGGGTCGCTTGGTCTAAGGCAGCAAGATATTTTAAGGTTACGATCGAACTTATCGAATCTTCCCCCATGATTTCCATACTCATGGGAACAAACCACTTGTTATTGACATCATTCTTCTTGGGGATAATCCGCATGTATTGCCAGCTAATTATTCCTTGGAACACCTCAAAACGTTCTGTGAGTTTAATGAGTTTTTTCTCAAATTCATCTTGGAATTTTTCCGCTTTTCCATGCGCCGCCGCATATTGGGCTTGGAATTTATACCGTCCATCCGCTTCAATGAGGTCATTGAAAGCACAGTATTTTTTTAAGTGTAGCCGTTCTCTCACTGCAGAAGGTACCAAGATCATAGGTTTTTTCATCCAATACTTTCCATACATGTGTAAACTAAGAATTGTTTGTACGGCATTGTATGAATCAAATGTCGGTTCCCCATGTATTTTTCGCAGAAGTTGGTCGCACAAGGTATGCATAGGAATAATCCGACCTCCTTCATCCTGTACAAGCAGGGTGGCTAGTTTTTCCGAGTGTTTTTCATCGATTACGCGATAGATTTTCGAATAGTCGGGTTGGGTTCCATGTTGGGCTTGAAGCGATAAGCCAATTAACAATAGCATTACCGTAAGCGACTGTTTTTTGAGTTTTCCTAACTGGTCGCTTAAGGCTCTGAACCTACCTTTTGGTGCGAATAACGAGAGGATCATACCAACAGCCATTAGAAGATAACCTAAATAGGTAATGTTTGTTCCCCATGCATCGTGGTTTACGCTAAGTCTTGTCGCTTCTTCGTTTTCTGGTGTCGATGGATTATCTAACTCATATGCGGACTGAAAAAATCGATATCCATCATAGTCAGTAACGTGATTCATGAACACATGACGGTCGCTTTTATAATTATTTCGTTGATCGATGATCTGCAAAAAGCTTTCGAACGAGGAAGGAGATTCAGAACCTGGATATTTCAGTAATTTAAAATCTTTACAAAGAACACTAAATGGGAGGGGACGTCTAACAGAACCATATTCAAGCTGTACCAGAATTCCATTGATTTCAAAATACTCTGGATCCGGTATATTATTGAGTCCGCCCCTAAGTATTACTGTTTTTTTGTCCTTACCAGAAGAAACATCAACCGTAAGATAATCTGATCCTTGATTTTTCATTTTTGCTTTCAATCGAGCTTTTCGTGCATGATAGAATACATTTTTAAGAACAAATTGATTGCTACCAGATTGATATAGTGTTTTTACATTGGCCTCAACCCACGTATTTTTGGGGATGTTTTTATAGGCAGAATCGGGAATGGGTGCACCTGTTTTTCTGGCTTCCATCATCATCGTCATGGGCAACATGCGTAAATCTACTGCTGTTTTTAACATGGCTTTTTCCCCAATCATTTTTAGCGTGATTCCATCCGCTGATGGCGTGCCAAAGGATAAGGGCATCGTGCCTGCCATTAGTTTGTCCCCTGGTTCCAAGTAATTCGATTTCATTTGACCTACTACGACATCTAACACAGCATCTGGTATGGACTTGTCAAATTCAATGGTATCAATCGCATTGGAAATAAACGATTTATAGGCAATTCGCAAGGATTTCGAGCCATGTTCAATTTCATAATCAAAGGAGTTGTTTACCACGCTCCAATCCGACATCCACGCAGGGTAAGCAAGTACTTTGGGTTCTTTTGGGTCGCTAATTGAAACTAAGAGTTTGGGGTCTGAGGTATAGATGTAATCAACAGCTGTTCCTTCTCGGATAACCGCTAATCCTTCATATCCTGTATAGCGGGTGATACCTGCGCCAACCATAATAACAAGAAATGCGACATGGAAACTTAGCAAGGCAATTTTTTCGCGCTGCCACATCTTGTAATTAATGATGTTTACAATCATTGCAATCGAAAGATAGACGAGAAGGGTAGTGAACCAAAGCGCATTGTAAATTAGTATTTTCGCCGCTTGCACACCATGCATCGATTCGATGAATGTTGCAATTCCAATGGCTGCTAGGAACACAAATAAACCAAGGGCTACAAGCCGCATTGAAAATACTATTTTTATAATTCGTTCCATGGGATTTTATTTGGTACAAAAATACGCAATGCCTTGGTTATTGCCATCCTTTTATAATATTTGTACTATGAAATTTAGCGTATTGATTCCCTGCTTTTTGCTTTCTGCCTTGATGTATTGCCAAGTAAATCCATTTATATGGAAGCCTGCCACTAATCAACCCTCCAAAGGTTGCTTATATGAGTCGGTGCTCACTAAAGGGTATCTTGCGGGAAGGGTTGTCCGCGTTTGGATTCCCGAGAAGGATACTTTGTCAAATAAAAAATACGATGTGGTATATTTTCATGATGGTCAAATGTTATTTGATTCATCCAGTACCTGGAACCATCAATCCTGGAATCTTGCGGAATCAGCATCAATGTATCTTCCAAAAAAACGCTGTATTTTGGTTGGAATTGATAACGACCCCAACCATCGTTACGCCGAGTTTTTCCCTTCACCCATTTATTCATCCCTCCCGGTCAGTGTTCAACTGACCTTGCGCGATTCCTTGTGGAATGGGTTGCCACGGTTTGATGCGTACGCTGAAGCGTTGATTAATGATGTATTCCCTTTAATAGAAACTCATTGGAACGTACACCCTGGTGGTTCCCATCGATCCATGGTTGGATCAAGCATGGGGGGTATAGTGTCCTTAACTTTTTTATTAACTCATCCGTCAGAACTGTCGAGTATTGCTTGCCTTTCAATTCATCTTCCACTTATTAATTATTGGAAATTCGGTGACCGCTATAAAGAGCCATTAGGCGATGCTTTTAATGAATTTATTGTGTTGAATTCAAATAACCTAGAAGGTAAGACCCTATATATTGATCGGGGAGACCAATCCCTTGATGCGTCTTATGCAGCATATTTCCCTGCATTCGAATCAGCATTGAATTCCTGTGCAAAGAAAAATAGGGTATCCATAAAATTAATACCAAATTCAGGACATTCAGAGCGTGATTGGTCCGCGCGTATAGGGTCAATAATAAAAACCATCATTAAATAGAAAGTCCCGCAAGCGGGACTCTATATAGACGTCTCTTACTATCCGTATTCCGGGAAGCAAGAAACGAGGAAGAGTCCCGCGTACGGGACTCTTTAAGTTCTCATTTAACACGTCATTCTTTCAAACAAGGCACCCTGTTCAAATAGTCAAGTGAGCCTGTCGAAAGGTAGGTGAGCTTGTCGAAAGGTAGGTGAGCTTGTCGAAAGGTAGGTGAGCTTGTCGAACCTACATCATTCCGGGCATTCCGCCACCCATACCACCCATGGCCGCTGCAGGATTTGCCTCTTCTGGCTGGTCTGCTATAACGCATTCTGTGGTAAGTAGCATAGACGCAATGGATGCGGCATTTTCAACTGCTATTCGAGTTACTTTTGTAGGGTCAATAACACCGGCTGCATAAAGCTTTTCGAATTTGTCTGTTCTTGCATTGTATCCAAAATCATCTTTTCCTTCACGAACTTTTTGAACGATAATTGCACCTTCTCCTCCTGAATTAGCAATGATCTGACGCAATGGCTCTTCAGCAGCGCGTTTTACGATTGCAATTCCAGTTGTTTCATCTTCGTTTGCACCTTTAAGTTTATCTAAGGTCTCAATCGCGCGAATTAATGCTACGCCACCACCAGGTACAATTCCTTCCTCCACTGCAGCGCGTGTTGCAGCCAATGCATCGTCAACACGGTCTTTTTTCTCCTTCATTTCAACTTCAGTAGGTGCACCTACATAAAGAACAGCCACTCCACCTGCTAGTTTTGCTAATCGTTCTTGTAGTTTTTCACGATCGTAATCAGAGGTAGTTGTTTCAATCTGTGCACGAATTTGATTTACGCGTGCCTTGATATCGTCTTTTTTACCTTTTCCATTCACTATGGTTGTATTGTCCTTGTCAATATCAATTTTTTGTGCTTGTCCAAGCATATCCATAGTTACATTTTCAAGGGTCATTCCACGTTCCTCAGAAATAACCTGTCCTCCTGTTAGAATGGCGATATCTTCTAGCATTGCTTTTCTTCGGTCACCAAAACCTGGCGCTTTAACTGCAGCAACCTTTAATGAACCTCTCAATCGATTCACTACTAGGGTTCCGAGTGCTTCACCGTCAACATCTTCCGCAATAATTAATAAGCTTTTACCCGCTTGAACAACTGGTTCAAGAATGGGAAGCAATTCCTTCATGCTTGAAATTTTCTTTTCGGTGATAAGGATCAGTGGATTTTCCATTTCTGTTACCATTTTCTCTGTATTCGTAACAAAGTAAGGAGATAAATATCCTCGATCGAATTGCATTCCTTCTACCGTTTTTACTTCGGTTTCTGTTCCTTTCGCTTCTTCCACTGTGATTACACCATCGTTCCCAACAACTTTCATCGCTTGAGAAATTAATTTACCAATGGTTTCATCGTTGTTCGCAGAAATAGTAGCGATTTGCTCAATTTTCGAAGCATCTTTTCCAACTTCTTTGGAAAGCTTTTTTAGGTTTTTAACCACTTCGGTTACCGCTTTATCGATACCTCTTTTTAAATCCATTGGATTCGCTCCTGCGGCTACATTTTTAAGCCCTGCTGTTATGATTGCTTGTGCCAATACGGTTGCAGTTGTAGTTCCATCTCCAGCGATATCCGCCGTTTTGGACGCTACTTCTTTTACCATTTGAGCACCCATATTTTCCATTGGATCCTTTAGCTCAATTTCTTTGGCTACTGTTACACCATCTTTAGTGATGTGCGGTGCACCAAATTTTTTACCGATAACTACATTTCGGCCTTTAGGACCTAAGGTTACTTTAACTGCATTCGCTAACGCATCCACGCCAGCTTTTAATTTTTCTCTTGCTTCAAGATCAAATAATATATCCTTTGCCATGTTTATTAGTTTATATGTTATTTAACAGCTGCTTAACTTAAAATACTCCGTAGATATCGGATTCTCGCATTATTAAATACGTGCTTCCGTCGAGTTTTATTTCCGTTCCTGAATATTGACCATACAAGACCTCGTCACCAACGCGAAGACTCATAGGCTCATCCTTTTTGCCTCCACCTACTGCGATGACTTTGCCTTTTAGGGGTTTTTCTTTCGCGGTATCAGGAATAATAATCCCACTCGCTGTTTTTTGCTCTGCTGGCGCCGGCTCTACCAGAACTCGATCCGCCAATGGTTTAAAGTTAACTGACATAATTTATAGTTTTAAAAATACGCTTCTATTGGTCGAATTTCATACCATTACATGGAAGTGAGACAAAATTTCTCAGAACAAAAAAAAATGTCAGCATGTGCTGACATACTGACATTACTTACCTGTAATGTAAAACTTACTGGTTGTTCCCTGACTGACCTTGTTGACCTTGACCAGCTGGTTGATTTCCTGAACCTGATTTAGGCTGTGTTTTTTCAGTTGGTTGTTTTTGAACCTGAGGTTTTGGTTGCTGCATGGTCATTACAATGCAACTAAGTACAATCGTAGCGGCTAGTCCCCAAGTTAATTTATCGATGAATTCTGTAGTTTGCTTAACACCACCTAATTGTGTGGCACTTCCAAAATCGCTGCTTAAGCCACCCCCTTTCGGGTTTTGAATGAAAACAACAACAATTAATAAAATCGCTGCAAGGGTTATAATAATTGAAAAAATGGTCGTAATCATAGCTATGACTTTTTAGATAATTTTTGAATTTGGCTTGCAAAGTAACTCTTTTTTTCGGGAAAAGCCAAAATTAATTGTTCGTATATAGCAACTGCTCGTGGATAATTTCCTTGAATTACATAGATTTTCGCTAAGGTCTCACTTACCGGTACATGGTCAGGATTTAAGCTTTCTTTTGCTTTTTTTGCGGGTGAATAAAATTCAGCTTTTTGTCGAGGTGGAACGTTTGCCACTTCAATTACGTTTTCTTTAGTTTTGGAGAATTCTGAACCAGCCAACCAAGAGGTAAACGACTTAGGTGCTAAATCAATCGATTTTTGTTTGATTTCATCGGCCACAATCGGTTGATCTTTGGGCTCAACTACTAGTTGATCCTCATGGAATTCTTTAACAAACTTTGCTATTGAAGCGCTTCCCTCGATTAACACATCAATTGGGTCTTTGTCTTCTTCTTGAATAACCAGGGGTTGGTCCTGATGCACTGGGGCTTCAAACGCGTCCTCTACAGGCTGCTGAGTCTGCGTGTTTTCTTGTTCAACAGGAATTACAGTTTCAGATACTTCGGCAGGTAGGTCCTCGAGTATGGTATTATTGGGTTGAGGTGTATGAAGAAGGGTATATAATTTGGATCTATTTTGAATTCGATATGCATACGCAGCAATCATGGCATTCAATCGTATATCATCTGTTTTGTGTAAGCCTTCTAATAGGGAAAGTGCAAATAACCCTGCGTAAGGAAATGCCTCACAAAGGTTTTGCATTAACTCTAAGTCCGTGGTTGAAATTAAGTCCATATTCAGGCACAGCTTGTTGATATTTGATTTATTCCAACTCACCAGTTACTCATTAATTTATTGATTACATCTTGAATTACTTGTTCGTTTATCGTTGTCAATAATTGAGATTCAACCGAGGATAAATTGGTTGAAGCATCAAAATCTGCAAACCGTGTAACCGATAATTTGAATTCCTCTGCCTTCGGTACGGTTGTTACTATGGTAAATTGGATCGAAACGGTTAATCTGTTCTTCGCGGCGTTATCTCCATTTTGAATTGCAATAGGGTTTACTGCGTAGGATGTTATTTCTCCGGATACTTGCACTTGTGCGTCTGAAAGTGAAGTAGCAAGACCTAAGCGGGTATTATTTTGAATTCCATCTTTAATCGCTTCAGTTAATGAAGCCGGATAACTAATCGGACAGGTTGCTGCGTTGTTTTGAAGGGTCTGTAAGTGAAAATTTTTCCATTCTTCAGGCATTCCTCCAGTATCCTTAAAGCCGATTTTACTCGGCCAACAGCTTGTTAGGCCAAGGGTAAGCAACAAAAAAAAGATGGTTCTCATTCGGCTAAGTTATATTCTTTTATTTTTCGATATAAGGTTCGTTCTGAAATACCTAACTCTTGTGCAGCATATTTGCGTTTCCCTCGATGCTTTTCTAGTGCTTTAACAATAAGTTCTTTTTCTCGTTCTTCAAGTGAAAGTGATTCTTCAAATTCCTCATGCAAAACGAAGGGTTCTTCATTGTCAATAAAATCATTCTCAACTGGCTCTATTCGAGGGGCGATTAATCCTTTGGATGGCGTACTAGCTGTACCATAATCTTGATAAAGCTTATCCATTACGGCGTGTTGGTCCGGAGATAATTGGATATTTCCAGATTGACTTAATAATTCTACCACAAGTTTTTTTAAATCAGTAAGATCCTTTTTCATGTCGAATAGGAACTTATACATTAATTCTCGTTCAGAAATTGATTCTTGACTGGTTTCATTTATTATTGCAGGACTTTGTTCCTGAAGGGTAGGCAAGTACGCACGCAGTAAATTTCCATCAATACTTCGTTCCGTTTCAATTATACTTATTTGTTCTACCGTGTTTTTTAATTGCCGGATATTTCCAGGCCAAGAGTATTCCATAAGTACTTTTACTGCATCTTCCGTCAGTCGAATAGCTGGCATTCGATACCGATCAGCAAAATCACTGGCAAATTTCCGAAACAACAGATGAATGTCTTCATCGCGTTCGCGCAAGGCAGGAAGTTGAATTGGAATAGCGCTTAAACGGTAAAAAAGGTCTTCGCGGAATTTTCCTTTGGAAATTGCCCGTTGCATGTTTTCATTGGTTGCGGCAACCACACGAACATTGGTTTTTATTGATTTTGAAGCACCCACGCGAAGAAATTCACCGGTTTCAAGTACACGCAATAAACGTACTTGCGTTTGCATGGGCAATTCAGCAACCTCGTCCAAGAAAATCGTACCGCCATTAGCTACTTCAAAGTAACCCTGGCGGCTCCCCGCTGCCCCGGTAAATGAACCTTTTTCGTGCCCGAATAATTCCGAATCTATCGTCCCTTCAGGGATTGCTCCGCAGTTAACGGCAATGTATTCTTTATGCTTTCTTGCGCTTAATTGATGAATTACTTGTGGAATGATTTCTTTTCCTGTCCCACTTTCTCCAGTAACTAAAACGGATAAGTCCGTATGCGCCACCTGAGCAGCAATTTCTAAGGCCCGATTTAAGGGGGAAGCATTCCCAACGATACCAAA
>Ga0208440_1000566_pt1 | contig 11327 bp, 7 predicted proteins | sample Colrivmet1547B02_FD_187644 | JGI IMG/M metagenome (GOLD analysis project Ga0208440, IMG submission 187644) | Estuarine microbial communities from the Columbia River estuary - metaG 1547B-02 (SPAdes) (version 2) | ecosystem: Environmental > Aquatic > Marine > Intertidal zone > Estuary | place... | reverse complement strand
GCTGACGGTACCGGCTCGGTATTGGCGCGGGGCGGGGAAGTGCTTCGGCCAGCGGATGATGAAAGGTACGCGGTCGCCGCTGTCGTAGCAGAAGCCATGGCCGCGGTGTTCAAGCCGGCCATTATCGGCGAAGAAGATGACGATGGTGTCGTCGGCCAGTCCGTCCGCTTCCAGTCGGCGAAGGATCTCGCCAGCCCGATCATCCATGCCGCTCACGGCATCCAGATACCCGGCCCAATCTTTGCGAGTGATCTCGTGGTCAGGGTAGTAGGGCGGCACGGTGACCGCGCTCGGATCGGTGACCGCCGGATGCACCTGGCCGTTCCATGGGTTGCTGGCTGAGCCGGTCCATCCTTTGATCGTGCGTTCGACCGTGGGAAGGTTCACTTGCGCATAAAAGGGTCGGTCTTTCGGAAGCTCGGTCCATTCGACGCCGGCGAAAGCCCGGGCGAAGTTCGCGTTGTTACGCTTGTTCTTCTCCGCGGACCGCCCTTTGCCGGAACTCTCAGCCATCATCGGTTCGCCGGTGAGCTTGAAGTTAAAGTCGGTCTTTCCGGTGCCGACGGGCCGTCCGGCGACGGTCTTGATGTTGGCGCAGTAGTATCCCGCTTCGCGGAGCACTTGGGTGAACGGACGGACGCCCGCGGGGAGCGTGAAGTCGGCATCGAGTCCTTCGATGAAGTGGGATCGGTGATGGTGGGCGCCGATGCTCGTCTGGTACATGCCCGTCAGCATGGCTGAACGGCTCGGCGAGCAGAACGGAGAGGTCGAGAAAGCCAGCCGGTAGCGCATGCCTTCCTGGGCGAACTTGTCCAGGTTTGGAGTCTTGACTGCGGGGTAGCCGTAGCAGGCCAGGTCTGGCCCGATGTTTTCCGCCATCAGCCACAGGATATTAGGGCGGCGCGACTCAGCCGAGAAAAGGGCATAAGGCAGCAGCAGGAAAAGCAGCAGGCGCATAGGGGTCACCCCACCTTGGCCTGTCGTTCGCACCAGGCAACCCACATGTCGCGCAGGGCCTTTTCCAGCCGTCGGGTGAACCCTTCGGCGTCCAGCAGAGGCGAGGTCAGCATCCGTGGGCGGAGTTCCTGCCGGAGGCGGCTTAGTTTCTCCGGTTCGCGGGAAAGCGCGACAGCCTGGGCGACGTAGGCGTCTACGTCCGTTACGGCTAGTTCCGCCATGCCGACGTTGGAGAGGAGGCTCAGTCCGGCCCGCCCCAGGTTGCGTTCTCCGACGAGCGAGACCACCGGCACGCCCATCCAGAGGGCGTCCAGCGTGGTCGTCATCCCGGTGTAAGGGAAGGTGTCGAGGGCGACGTCGATCTCGTTGTAGCGGTGCAGCAAGCCCCCTTGGGACAGTTCCGGGGTCAGCGGTACGTAGTCGAAGAAGCTGATCCGTTCGGCGGAGACGCCCATGCCCGAAAGTTTCTCCACGATGCTCCGTCGATGGGAGCCTTGTTTGGCGAGCAGGCGCAGGCGGGAGCTGGGGACGGCCTCGAGGATGCGCGCCCAGGCGCGCAGGACCTGGTCGTTGATCTTGCAGGTGTTATTAAGCGAGCCGAACGTGATGCCTTGACCGGCGAGGCAGGGTGGCGGAGTGATTTCAGGGTATCCTGCCGGCGGCTCATAACAGGTCCAGCAGTCGGGAAGCAGGCAGGCTTGCTCGGCGGCATCGGCCAGGAGATTTCCGCCGGGCGGCTCGAGCAGGGAGTCGGTGATCCGATAATCCATCGTCGCGAGGCCGGAGGTCTCGGGGTAGCCTAGCCACGAGGCCTGCACGGGCGCCGGCTTCAGGGCGAAGACTTCGAGGCGGTTGTCCGACGTGTGCAAGGCGACGTCGATGAGGATGTCGATCTGGTCGCTGCGGATCATCGCGGCGACTTCGGCGGGCGGGATGCCGCCGATCTCGCGCCAGCCGGCGGCGGCTTCCTGGAAAGCCCGGCCGAACGGGTCGGCCGACGAGGCCGAGTAGCCGTAGATTTCAAAATCCCCTTGTTCATGCCGACGGAACGACGGGAGCAGGGCGCGGCCGACGACGTGGTCACGGAAATCCGCCGACACGAAGCCCACGCGCAGGCGCCGGCGCGGTTCGGCTTTATTGGCGTGCGGGGTCAGTTGTTTCGGCACGAAACGCTCGTTCCAGCGGACGTGTTCGGCGCGCAGGTCCGCGGCGGTCGTCGCCGGATCATAATGCATGATCAGGATGAGATTGCTGTGCATCGACGCCGAAGCGGGGTCGAGCTCCACGCATTGCTTCAGCCTTCGTACCGCCTCGCCCGCCTCACCGAGTTCCTTGTGGATGACGGCGAGATTGTTAAGCGGCACCGGGTGGTCGGGTTGGGCCTGGATGGCCTGCCGGAAGCAGTCCGCCGCCCCGTCCAGGTCGCAGTCCTCCTGGAGCATCGCGCCCAGATTGGTGGCGACGGCAAGGTGTGCGGGTCGGCGGGCCAGGACTCCGCGGTACCAATCCATGGCTTCGGAGCGACGTCCGTCGGTGTGCAGGGCGATGCCGAGCTGGAGTTCGCTGTCCGGATAATCGGGCTGGAGTCGAAGCGCCTGACGGTAGGCCTCCACGGCGTCGGATGCGCGCCTTAGCTGCAGGCAGGCGTTGCCGAGGTTGAAGTAGTGGGTGGGCATGTCCGGCTGCAGGCGGATCGCTTCGCGCAGGCAGGCCGCCGCCTCTTCGGGGCTGCGTCGATCCAGCAGGCGGGCGCCTAGGTTCGCATGGTAATGCGGGATGCCGGGAGAGAGCCGGATCGCTTCGCGCATCTTCGCGAAACCCTCGTCAGCGCGACCGCCGTCGATTTCCACCAGACCGAGCAGATGGAGGATGTCCGTGGCATCCGGAAAGGCGGCCAGTAATTGCCGATAGATGTCTTCGGCCGCGGCATGGTGCCCTTCGCGATGCAATGCCATCGCGTGGTTTAAGGCGGCCTGGGGGTCGGTGAACTGCACGTCTCTCTCAGCGAAGCACTCCAGGCAGCGCTTTGCCAGCATCATCCAGCAGCGCGAACTCGTGCACGCCCTCCTTGGAGGAGTCCGTATAGGTCCAGACGACCTGCTTGGCGCGGGTGATCTCGACGAGTTTGGGCTGTGGGGCGCGGGCGGCGTAGTTGCTGAAGACGATGTTGCCGTTGGGCAACCAGGCGAGGGCGGTGGTGCGGTTGATCCGGACTCCCGGCAGGTCGCCTTCGCGGAGTTCCCAGACGACCTTGCCGTCAGCGTCGACCTCGATGACATGATTGGCGACCGTCAGGCTGATGAGCGTGTGGCCGGAGGCGTTGCGCAGGCTGCAGAAGGAGCGGTTATCCAACTTGGACTCCGGGCTCTTCCGTTCCCAGACGACTTTGCCGGCGGCGTCGTATTCGCGGACGGTCTTGTCCTGCGGCACGAGGTAGTGTCCGTTGGGCAGTTTGCGGGCCATCCGGCTTTGCATGTGGTGGTTGGTGACCTGGCAGCCCAGCGGGATCTCGACCTTGATTAAGCCGTCGCGGCCGACCTCGAGGAGGCGAGGCTTGTCGCCGGCTTCGGTCAGCATGACATCGCCGTTATCCAGCAGGACGGCAGTGTTCACTTCGGTCTGAGTGCCCTTGTATTCCCAGACGATCTTTTGATCGCGGGTCACTTCGACGACCGCGCCGCCGGGGTAAGCCTTGTTCTTGGAGAGCGTGAGCAGCAGGTTGCCGTTCGGTAGGACGTGGCCGTCGCGGGTGGCCGCCGGATATTGCCAGGTCGGCTTGCCCGCGGCGTCGACGATCTGGGTGATGCCGCCGAGCATCAGGAACGAGCGTCCGGCGGGCTGGTCAGCGGCGCCGAGGGAGAGGCCGGCGAGGAGCAGGCAGAGCAGAGTGCGGCTCATTTGATTTCCTGGTAGTCGGAGGTGAGGGTCAGCGTGTCAGCGTAGGCGTTCATGTACCAGGCCGTCGTGCCCGGAGGCAGGGGGGCGGAGGTCGTGGTACCACCGCCGCCGCTGGCGGCCGAGGCCGGGCTCTCGACCCACTTGCGCGTGCCGGTGAAGCCCTTGTCGGTCGTCGAGACGAGGACGGCGCGCGTGATGGGTTTCGTGGAATGGAAGACGGCGATGGCCGTGCCGGATTCGGTCTTGGCCGAAGGTGAGTTGCCCCACGGCTTGCCGGTCTCGACGACGCTCTTGGCGAAGGCGTAGCTGTCAGGCGGATTCCAGCCGGCGGGGTGGCTGTGACCCATCTTCGTGATGAGGGAGACCATGCGGGGGCCGGGGATCTTGCGGTAGTGCTCGGCCTGGCAGCCGAGCGGGAAGTGGGTGTCCTGCGGCCAAGAGAGCCAGAGCACGGGCATCTTCACGCGGTCGGCGTAATTCATGCCGTCCCAGACCTGCTGATAGACCTCGTTGTCATGCAATGCCCGGCCCCAGTGGTTCTCGGCGTCGAAGAGATGGCCGCAGCCGTAGGTCGGGATGCCGAAGGCGAAACGTGCGTCTAGCCCGATGACGGTGCTGGTGATCACCCCGCCCCAGGAGACGCCCATTACGCCGATCTTGTTGGCGTCGACTTCCGGCAGGGAGCGTAGGAGCGAGTTCGCCAGCATCGTGTCGGCGAGCGCGTGGTACATCCACTGCTCTTGCAGCGGGAGCTTCGTGTCGGCAAAGGTGCCATCGCGGGCGGGTCCGGAGAAGGCGTGACGCGCCCACGAGGGGCGACCCTTCACTTTGTTCTCGTTCACGTCCGTCTGGCCTTCGACCGCGATGCTGATGGCCGCAAAGCCTTGGGCGTTCCATTTCTGGACCCATTCCTTGTAGGCCGTGCCGCCGCCACCGTGGACGAGCACGATGCCGGGAATCTTGCCCTCACGCTTGGCGGGCAGGCCGATCCAGGCGAAGACGCGGGTAGGCTTTCCTTTATAGGGCAGGGCGTCGTAGAAGATCGCCCGGACTTGTCCGTCGGCTTTGAAGCCTTTGGCTTCGAAGGTCTGCGGGGCTTGGGCGCAGGTGTCCACGAGGCCGAGGACGACTTTACGGTCGGCGCCGGTCTCGGCGCTCAGCGAGGCGACGAGGAGGAGGCTGGCGAGGAGACGCATGGAATTAACGGGCGACGCGGACGTTACGGAAGCCGGCGGTGGCCCCGAAGACGAGCAGGTCGAGCGAGGTCTTGTCCTTGCCGAGGCTGGGATGCTTGCCCTTGAAGGTCTGGTCGTTGACCTGGACGGTCACCTCGTCGCCTGTGAAGGTCAGTCGGACCGGAACCCATTCGCCGGCCGCGAGTTTCAGGTTCTTCTTGGCGAGGTCTTCGGTGGCGGTGGCGGCCTCTCCCTTGGACGGGTTCTTCGTGAGGATCGCGGAGGTGCGCGAGACCACGAGACGGAAGCCGGCGTCACCGGCTCCGAAGCGGAGCGAGACGCGGTTCGCGCCCTGCAGGTTCAGTTCACACTCGAAGGTGCCGTCGCCGAGGGCTAGCGGGGTGCGCAGACCAGCGGCTTTTTCCGAGCCGCCCTTGGGCTGAGCGAACACGCCGCCGTCCCGCGCGCTCCATTCGCCGGCGGAGGCGAGCCAAGGTTTGCCTGGAAGCTTCGTCAAAGACTCATCGAGCACGACCTTCCCCTGCAGCGCCGGCAGGGTGGCGATCCGTGCGTGGGTGGGCTTCACGTCGGCCGGAGGCAGTTCGCGGCTGAAGCCCCCGTCGCGGTAACGACGGAGGAGGTCCTTGAGTTCGTTGACGATTTCGGGGTGTTCGGCGGAGACGTCCTTGGTCTCGGCCGGATCGGCGAAAGTATCGTATAGCTGCGCGCGATGCTGCGTCTTGCGGGCTTTGCGCGCGCCTTCCGCGATCTCATCGACGGGCACGCCTTCGATCCATTTCCAGCGTCCTTTGCGAAGGGCGAACACGCCGTCGGCGCTATGGACGACCATGTCCTCGCGGCCTTTGCCGTCGGCGGAGCCCAGGAGCACGGGCAGGAAGCTGCGGCTGTCCTCGGCGCCGGTTTCTTTGGCCGGCAGGGGTGCGCCGACGATCTCTGCGGTCGTGGCGAGGATGTCGACCACGCTGACCGTCTGCTTGGCCGTGGAGCCGGCGGCCACCTTGCCGGGCCAGCGGGCGATGAAGGGCACCTTGAAGCCGCCCTCCCAGACGTCGTGCTTGCCGCCGCGCACGTCGCCGTTGACCTTGAGGCCGGCCTTGATGGCGGTCGTCTGCAGGAGGCGCTCGTTCTCGGGCTTGGCGACACCGCCGTTGTCGCTGGTGAAGATGACCAACGTGTTCTCCGTCGCCCCGAGCTTGTCGAGGGTGGCGAGGATGCGGGCGACGCTCTGATCGAGTTCGTGGATCCAGTCGCCGAAGGGGCCGGCCGCGCTCTTGCCGGCGAGGTATTTGTCGGGCGTGACCGGGTTGTGCACCGCGACCGGCGTGAAGTAGAGCAAGAAGGGCTGGTCCTTCGGCTGGGCTTCAAGCCAGGCCGTGGCCTTGTCGGTGAGCACCTTCATGACCCGCTCTTTTTTCCGGCGCGGCGCATCGAGTTCGAGGATCTTCGACCGCCCGTTCTCCGTATCCTCGGGCCCGTAGGTCGCCTGGTAGTCATCGCTGTCGGCCGCAGGGCCGGCTAGCTTCATGCCGGCGGGGAACGTTCCGGAGCGGAGGCCGTAGACGAAGCGGTCCTCGACATAGACGCCCGTGAGGTCGCCATGGTTGCTGGGCACGCCGAAGTGATAGTCGAAGCCGATGTCGAGAGGACCCGGGGAGAGTTCGGCCTGGTAATCCGTACGCCACTTCGGGTCTTCGTTCTCCCGGCCGTAACCGAGGTGCCATTTGCCCACGGCGGCGGTGCGGTAGCCCTTCGCTTTCAGCAGGGAGGCCAGGTTGACGCGGGTCGGCTCGATGTGCAGGGGCGAGAACGTGCCGAGCACTTCATGCGTCAGCGAGGTGCGCCAGCAGTAGCGACCGGTGAGCAGCGAGTAGCGGGTGGGGGAGCAGACGGAGGACGTCGTGTTCCCGTCGGTGAAGCGGCGGCCTTCGGCGGCGAGCCGGTCGATCGCGGGGGTGCGGACCAGCTTCGGATCCGCCCCGTAACAGCCGGCGCTCCCGTAGCCGTAGTCATCGGCGAGGATGACGACGATGTTGGGGCGGTCGGCGGCGGACGCCGTCAGCGTGAGAAGCAGGCAGAGCAGGGAGCGCATAAGTTTATTTTCCTTCGGAGGCCCACTTCTTCATCTGGGCGATATTGCCTTCGATCACGGGGCTACCCTTGCCGACATACGGTTTCATATCGCTGTCATACATGGCCATGGATTCCGGGGCGGGGTCCTTGGTCGCGACGAGCTTGGCGTCGAGGCGCTGGCGGTGTTCGGCCAGCACGGCAGCATAGGCCGGATCCTCCGCGAGGTTGCGGACCTGCCAGCGATCGGCCGCGAGCTCGTAGAGTTCTTCGCGAGGGCGGGTGGGGCTGAAGAGCAGTTTTTCGCTAAGTTGCGATAGCTTGCCGGCGGCATGCAGGGTGCGGAGCTGTTGGACGATCTGCTTGCCGTCCTTGTAGGCGCACGGCTGGAGGTGCGGACGTTCCGGGTGGTAGTTGCGGATGTAGATGAACTTGTCCGTGCGCAGGCTGCGGATCTTCTCGGTGGTCTCGTCGCAGCGGTCGCGGGCGGAGAAAGCCTCCTCGCGCGCGGCGTAATTCGTCGCGAGGATGTCCTTGCCCTGCATCCACGTCGGCACGCCGAGGCTGGCGGCGGAGAGCGAGAGGGCGGCGAGGTCGATGTGTTCGACGAGGTCAGGGCGGACCTGGCCGACGGGGACGCCGGGACCGCGGATGACGAGCGGTACATGCGCACCTTCTTCATAAAGGAACTGCTTGCCGCGGGCGTGGCTGATGCCGTGGTCGGTCATGAAGACGACCAAAGTGTTCGCCAGCTGGCCTTCCTTTTCGAGGCGGGCGATCACGCGGCCGACGTGCAGGTCGGTCAGGCGGACGGCGTCGAGGTAGTCAGCCCAATCCTGCAGCAGCACCGGGTCGCGAGGGTAGTAGGGCGGCAGGGTCACCTTGCTGGGGTCGGTGACGGCGCCCAGTTCACTGACGACATGTTCACGGAATTTCACTCGGGCGGCTTCAGGGCCTTCACGCAGTTTGCCACCGTTCAGCTGGACCTGCATGAAGAACGGCTGCCCGGGCTTGCGGCCGGCCCAGTCATGCGAGTCGTAGATGGCCGGATCCCACTCGAAGTTGTAGTCCGTCTTGCCGAGGCGGCTGCCCGCACCGGCCTTGGCCTTCTTGCCCTTGCCGGCGCCGAAGGGCAGGCCACGGAAGTCGAGGTCGGTCAGGCCGCTGCCGATGCAGGTAAAGTAGCCGCCCTGCTGGAAGAGTTTCGGCGTGGGTGTGACCTCGGCGGGCAGGTTGATCTTCAGTTCGCCGCGCCCGCTGCGATGATGGTGCGCCCCGATCGTCGTCTGATACATCCCCGTGACCAATGCGGAGCGGCAGGGCGAGCAGACCGGCGCCGTCACGTAGGCCCGGCTGAAGCGGACACCTTCCTTGGCGAGCCGATCGACGTGCGGGGTGGCGATGGTCGTCTCGCCGTAACTCCCGAAGTTGGCGGACATATCGTCCACGATGAACCAGAGGACGTTGGGCCGGTCGGCGGCGAGGGCCGTCAGGGCGAAGAGCAGGGAGAGCAGTGGACGCATAGAATGGGTGTTAAGATAATGGGGTCAGACCCCATTAATAGGGTCTGACCCCATTATGGGGAATCTGCAGAGGGTTACTTCTGGGTGAAGACGAAGACGCCATGCTTGTTGGCGATGACGATGTCAGGCTTGCCGTCTTGGTTTACCTTACCGCTGAAGAATTGCGTGCCGACACCGCTGTCGGCGTCGATGAGGTGCTTGACGTAGGTGGCGCCACCTTTGCCGTCGCGCTGGAGTTCGAACCAGCAGAGGACCGGGTCCGCCATCGGCTCGTCATCCTTCGCCGGGCCGTGTGCCCAGCGACGCTTGCCCGTGACGATGTCGAGCAGGCCGTCGCCGTTGATGTCGGCGAGCTGGATGGCGTGAATTTGGCTGAAGCCCGCGCCGGCCGCGTTTTCTTCCTTGGTCTTGCCGAGGATGACCTGTTCGGCGAAGGTGCCGTCTTTGTTCTGTTTGAACCAGGACAGACCGTAGCCGTGGGCCTTGATGCTCGTGATGACGTCCTTGAGTCCGTCGGCGTCGACGTCGGTGACGTACATCTGGGCGCCGCCCTGACCGAAGTTCACGGGGTGGAATTTCCAGTCGGAGTCCTTGGTGGTGTCGGCCGGCTGTTCATACCAGCCATCCTTTTCGAGGATGTCGACGCGCCCGTCGCCATTGACGTCCCCGGCGCCGTAGCCGTGGGTGTACTTGAAGATCTTCTGGTCGTTGGCCGGCGACTTGGGGGTGATGGGGCGGAAGCGTCCTTTGGCGAAGGGGTTCTTCCAGTCGATTTCGACGTACCCGAACTGCCCGCCGGACTTGCCGCCTTTGACCTTGGCGGGTTTCACGAGGTCGCTGGAATGGCAGAGGAGCTCCGGCTTGCCGTCACCATTGATGTCGACGAGGTCGGGCGACTCGCCGTCGGCGACGTCGAAGATGTTATGCCTAGTCCAGTCGCCGGCCTTGCCTTGCGGATTTTCGAAGACGAAGGCGGGCTCGCCCGGTAGGCCGTAGACCAGGATGTCGGACCAGCCATCGCCATTGAAGTCATAGGCGAATTGGATGAAGTAGTCGGAGTAGCCGGTAGCAGCAGTGTAGGGCGTCTTGCTCGGGCCGGCGGGGTTGTCGCGCTCCGGGGTGTAGGCGAACTTCTGCTTGAAGTCCGGTCCGCGCCAAATGTAGCGACCCGCCGTCACGTCCGCATGGCCGTCGTGGTCGAAGTCGGCGACCGCGCAGCCTTCGGCTACGAAGTCCTTGGTCAGGGTCTGCTTGTCAAAAGACAGGTCGGCGGCGACGCAGCCGCTGAAGGACGAAGCCAGAAGGAGGGGGGCGAGGAATCGCATGGGGGTACGAGTAATACACCTCCCGCCCAGTTTGGTTGCGAGGAGTTTTTGGACTTTAGGCTAATCGAGAGCTTATGATTACTCCAATCGGCCGAACATGATCCGCTCTTTACGGCTGGGGTCGGAGTCCCCCTGGGTCACCACCAGCCAGACGGCCCCGTTGCTTTCGACGAAGGTGGGGTATTGGAAGGATTTGGTGCTCTCGAAGCGGTATTTACGCTCCCAGGTCACGCCGTCCTTGGAGATGTCGATGTTGAAGATGCTGCGATTGACGCCGTCGATCCGGGTGCGTTCCTGCCAGCCTAGGTAATATACCCCTTTGAACTTATCGAAGGTCGGCTTCGAGCCGGCGCCTTGCTTGACGGATGCCTTCTCGCCGCCGGTCGTCCAAGTCCGGCCGTCCTGACTCTCGCAGAACCAGTAGTTGTGGTCGCCGTTCTCTTGGCGGCAGATGGCCAGCCAGGTTCCGTCGGGCAGACGATTGATCGCCGGCTCCGTCAGGGCCGGGCCGCCGGGGCCGTTGAAGTGGCCGACGACTTCGAGCGTGTCGGCGGCGGCGTTCAGCGTGCAGAGCGCCTGCTGGGCGCCGAGGTAGTTGTTGATCGCGATGTAGGTACGGCCGTCGAATTCCTTGAAGTTGTCGAACAGGTAGAGTCCCGCGTCGACGGGCTTACGCTGGAAGCCCTGCTTGGCGGCGTCGGCATGGAGATATTGCGGCTGGAGGTCGAAGACGCCGTCGCTGGTCTGCAGCTTCATGCGGTGGATCTCGCGCTCGAAGGTCAACGTGCCGAGGTCGAAATCGCGATAGTAGGTCTGCGACTGCCGCTTGCCGGGCTGTTCGCTTGCGAACCAGCAGCGGAGGGTCTTCGGGGCCACCTGCCTGATGCGGGGCACGAAGCAGGCGCCGACGGGGAGGGTCTCATTGGCGAAGGCTTGTTCGGACCGGGCGAGGGTCATCACGTCGAGCAGGCGTTCGTTGCGCAGGTCGACGATGGAGAGCGTCGCGTAGACGAAGGGCCACTGGGCGGCTTCGCCGGCCTGACGATCGTTGACCTCGGCCACGACGTAGGCACGGTCGCCGACGATCGTGAAATGGGCGTCATGCGCGCCTTTGACCTCGGGGCCGGTCACCTTGAAAAGGCCGGCCATGACCTTGTCGCCCGCAGCCTTGGCATTCCATCCGGACGGCAGGAGCGAGGCGGACGGCTTAGGCTCATCCTTGGGCGTGGAGCAACCCACGAGCAGGGCCGTGAGGCAGAGGAGCAGACGGGTCTTCATAGGGGGCTTACTTTGCCGAAGCGTCGACCGGGAGCAACTGGAAGGCGTCGACGATCACGAAGCCTTTGGTGTCCTGATTGGTC
>Ga0208440_1000562_pt1 | contig 11348 bp, 10 predicted proteins | sample Colrivmet1547B02_FD_187644 | JGI IMG/M metagenome (GOLD analysis project Ga0208440, IMG submission 187644) | Estuarine microbial communities from the Columbia River estuary - metaG 1547B-02 (SPAdes) (version 2) | ecosystem: Environmental > Aquatic > Marine > Intertidal zone > Estuary | place... | reverse complement strand
AGGTGATGAAGTCGGCCTACTGGCCAGAGGCAACCGATGACCATGGAGTGTTCGTCGGTAACGCAATGGTTTTTTGTGAACGCGTCGTTGAGACACACAAGCGATTTGCTGGCACGATGCACTGCAACATGAACCACGCCATTGAGGTGAATGGCAATCAGGCTTCAGGCGAGATTTATAACGTTACGTATCTATTTCGCGTTGAAGGCGATGTTCATTACATTGATACTTGGTTTGGGCGTTACCTCGATCAATACGAAAAGCGCTCCGGTGAATGGCGCATCATCGAGCGCATTTGTGTTCACGAGAACACCATGAGCCAAGTTGTCGATGCTCACATGCCAATCGATTCGGCCAAGTTTCGCAACGGAAGTGCCGACCGAGGCACAAACACCCCACTTGGGCATTGATCTACGGGTGTCGTGCGATGGTGTCAAGAATGTAGGCGACGCGAATTGAATCTGCGCTCGAAACTATCCAGCCCTCGCCACCATCAATGACTCGACTGACATTCTCGACCATTTCAACGAATGCATTCGTGACCGCAAACTCTTCAACCTCATCGTTGACTCGCAGAGAACATGCCTCATTCCATGTTGTGAATGATTCACCAACTTCGGTACTGATCTGACCGAGTGACCCCCGAACAATGAATTGTTGTTGGCTCGGCAACGCAAATGAACTCACTGCGTGAGCCGAGATTGAATTGTTGATACGCACCGAGACATCAGTAGTCAGATCGATGCCCGTTGGACCAATCACCCGCGAAAGATCATTGATCTCGAGGTCAGTTGCGCCAGCCGTGAGTGCCACCCAAGCGTGGGCCTGATAACAACCGACGTCAAGTAAGGCTCCGCCACCCATTGCTGGATTGAGGCGATAGTTGTCGGTCATCTCTGAGGTAAATGTAAATGCAGTCTCGATGTGTTGAACATCTCCGATTGCTCCACTTGCAACCACTTCTACCATCCGCGCAAATCGAGGGTGCCATCGGCCCCACACTGCTTCAATCAGAAGGCGACCGTGAAGCGAAGCGCATTCAAACATTGCTTCTGTCTCAACTGCATTAAGCCCAAGCGGTTTTTCGCAGAGAACATGCTTGCCAGCTTCAAGCGACTTCGTGACCCATTCAAGATGCTGTCCGTTCGACAAACTGATGTACACCGCATCAACGTGTTCGTCGGCCAAGAGATCGTCGTATGTTGCATGAACTCGTTCTGGTTCAAGAGTTGCTGAACGCTGTTCATCACGACTGGCAACTGAATAGAGGTTCGCACCGCGAGATGCGTGAACAGCAGGGGCGAGGCCACGACTGGCTACAAAACCAGCACCGAGAAACCCCCAGTTCACTGTCACGTGTTATGACCGCCGAATCGCGGGCACAACCGGCAGAGCATTTTGCACGGCTGATTGTTCGGCGGCCTGCATAATTGCAACGACATTTCGCGATTGCAATGCATTGACTTCCATCGGAGTTCCGTTGTTGATCAACCCGACAATCGACCGATGGAATTCGTGGGGCGCGAGCGGTTGCAACGGCGCAATACGCGAGGTGCCATCGGTGTGATGCACTGTCAGAATCGCCGGCAAGTCGGCAACTGCTGGTTCGCCCGCAGGATCCCAATCACCGATGATTGCTCCTTGCGTGCCCAACACATAAAACTTGGGCTTGCGAGCGGCAGCAAGATCGGAATGAACAAACGTTGCTTGCTTGCCGGTCGTGAATGTCACCGTGACATGTGCGTGATCAGCATTCGTCGCATGGGTCCAGACGCGCTTGTGGTTCTGGCCACTCACGTGAGCTACATCATCAGGAATGATGTTCAAAATCTGATCGAGGAAATGACTTCCCCAGTCGAAGATTGCTCCGCCAGATACTTCGGCGTTTGAGTGCCAGTAATCGCAGGGCCGTGAATAACCGCCGACAAAACTGTCGTAGTGATACACGTCGCCGATTTCTCCGGAACGAATGATGTCGCGCATCGTGACAAAGTCATCATCGAACCGGCGGTTCTGATACACGACAAGCATCAGTTTCTTGCTTGACGCAAGTGTCATGAGTTCGTCGCATTGATCGGCAGTGAGGGCCATGGGCTTTTCTAGAACAACATGAATGCCGCGCGACAGAGATTCTTTTGCCCACTGGAAATGGGTATTCGGCGGAGTTGAGATAACAACAAGGTCAAGAAGATTTGAATTCAGCATTTCTGTGGCGTCGCCAAAGGGTGTTGCCTGCGGGGCGAGTTCAAGGGCGGCCGCAACACGATCTGGGTTCATGTCGCACACGGCCGTCAGTTCGAGGCCGATGGTGTTTTGGACTGCGAGATTGTGTTCGTGTCCAATTGCGCCGTATGCAAGGAGGCCGACGCGTATATTGCTGTTATTCATTGCTTGAGATTATCTCTAGTGCCTAGAAAACAGGAAGGCGCAGGACCAATTTCAGAGTGACAGATTCTTCTGAATCGTGAGAAGTTGGCGGCGCAACATAATTCCATCGCCAGGGCCAAGAATGAGCTTTTCAAACAGCGAACCCAGCGGAAGGTTGACGCGAGAGCGCATGCGCGTCACTAAACGAGTTCCCTGCGGGTCATCACGTAATTCGTAGGCGAGGGTGAAGTGCATTTTGGGGGATTTCTTGCCGGGGGATTTCTTGGCTGGGGATTTGATCTCGAGAACAAAGTGGCGAGGCGCATCGACGATGGCTGCAGTGAATGAAATCGGACCAGAAGGGATTTTGTCTCCGGCTTCAACTGATTGCCATTCGTCGTGAATGGTGGTCGCGCTCTTGCGGCCAAGATTGTCAAGCCAGTCGTAGCTATACCAACCGGCTCGGCCAAAGCCCATCTGTCGAATCCAAGGAAAGACCTCTTGTGGCGCAGCACCAATAGTGATCGACCGAGTTGCGACCACGGTTGCATCGCTACACAGGTCGTCTCCGACCACAGTGCTATTGATCTCTTCTGCGGTGGCTCCCCAATATTGAAAGATCATGACTGACTAGAGTAGATGCAACTCACGGGCACGGTCGGTAATTGCTGCTCGACCAGCAATGTGAAGAGTCCTATAAATTGCGATGGAATCCTGACGGACGGTGGAGTGACTGAACCCGAGATTCTGGGCAATCTCGTTGATGGTGAGATCTTTCAACAAGCCATTCAAAACATCGATCTGTCGTGGTGAGAGGCCCAGTTCTCGTGCGAGCGAGGCGCGGGCTTTTGTCAAAGCCACTCGGCCACGATGAGCACGCCATTTCATCTCACTGGCTTCGGCATCAACGATGATGCTTTCGGGAACTAGGTCGATTGCGCGATGTGGGTCGCTCTCGGCGAGGGCCTCCAAAATATCAACCGAGCACGCAAGGTCCCATAGATGATCTCCAATGCGGCGTGACTCATTTCGGGCCATGAGTAAATCGTCAATGGCTCCGCGTAGGTCACCAGCGGCATGTTTGGCAAGCCCGCAGTATCGCCGCACTGGACCTCGAATCGTGTTGCCGATATAAGTGACATGTTGCCGAGAATATGGTTCGAGAAGATCGACCCCACGAGATGCAATGTCGTAGCGCTTCACGAGGTGTGCGGTTTCGACCAACATGGTCACTGTGGTTAGCCACGCAGCTTCCTTTTCAGAATCTTCGAAGATACTTAAGGTGTCGGTGATGTATTGCTCGGCAGTGACTCTGTTTCCCAGTGATGCGTTGGCAAGTGCGGCCAGTACACGTGCGTAGTGATTGGCGAGCAACGTGGTTTGACCTTGAAACATTGTCGAGAGTTCTGGCGGGATAATTGACTCAATCATGACCAAGGTTTGTTGCTCAAGCATGATCACAAGTCGGCCAGGTTCGTCAGCTAACTGTCCTCTGTCAAACGCATATCGCGCCTCTTGGTTGGCTTCTGAGAATTTTCCACGTGAGATGAGCCGACTTGTGTGAAGGAAGCCGCTCCACCACTGTGCAATAAATGAACCTCCAGCATTTGCGAGAGAGCGCAATTGCTGAATTTCAAGATCTGCACGGGCAAGGTCTCCGCTCTCCATCAAGTCCAGAATGTGACAAAAGTGGGCAGATTCGTGATGTTTTCCGTTGGAGCGCGCGAGGTCAAGAGCCTTCTCGGTCGCAGTAAGTCGTTGGGAAAGAAAGTCCGGCGAACGATGTGACTCACGCCAGGCGATTAATGATTGGATGCGTGTTTCGGGTTCAATCTCAAGTCCCAAATTCGCAAAGGCTTCGTCGCGTGCTTCGGTTGCTAATCGCCGAGCATGAGTTGCGTTGATGTTCCAATTCCATGCAACAGAATCAGTGGAATCGGGGCGAAGATTTTCGGAAGGGTGATTGCCAAATGAAGTAATGAATTCAGAACCAGAGTTGATTGAGACATGTTCTTCGGTCGGCACAAGCAAAACTGCTTGAGAATAGGCACTGAGAAGTTTGATTCGCGTATTGGGCGACAACTTGTTGAGGTCAATTGCTTCAAACGCCGAGATAACGGGGGCGCGATCGGGAGTGAAGTCGCTTCGAGCGGCCCATTGCATGACCGCTTCAGCCTCTGACTCTGCGTCAGCGCTATCGCGGGCTAGTGAGCTGGCAAGTTCGGCATTTTTTCTACCCTCAAGACGACGACCGAGTGCAATCTGCGACTTGGATAATTGGATCAGAAGATTCACTCTCTCGGGTGTGTTTTGCTCTGAATGTTCAAGAAGCCACAGAGCGGCTTGGGTCATGCCGGCATGGTCGCCATTGGTCTGTGAAATCTGAAGAGCTTTATTGGCCAGTGTTTCTCCAAAGGCTGTATCGGCCGATTTATGCGATTGGGACAAGTGGGCCATGGCGGCCATGAATCGCGACTCATCGGCCAGTGTGGTTGCAACTGCACTGTGATACGAGCTGCGCTGAACGTAGGACATTCGTGATATCAAGCGCTGTGAGTAGAGCGCATGAGAGAAGTCGTACCTTTCTTCGTTGAATGTCAATAATCCAAAGCGTTCAGCACGATGTAAGGCGTTTGCGATGTCCGTATTTTTATGGTTGAGAGAATCAAGTGACTGAAATAAGATTTGTCTATCTCCACTGAGGCCGATGATTGCGGCCATAGAAATAATGTCTTCGTCTTTTTTGAGAAGATCTATTCTCTGGTCAAGAATGTTCTCAAGTTCTCGCGGAATCTTTACTCCATCAAGTGAATTGATACTTGAATCAACACGCATGATTTCAAGTAGGAAGAAAGGATTTCCATTAGTGAGGTCCTGAAGCGATTTTTCAATACTTGGAGTGACGGACGTCGATGTCACTTGAGAAACCAATTGGGAAGTTTCCACTTTGCTTAAACCAGTCAGTGGAACATGCGTCATCAATTGAGACAAAGTTCGGACCTGGATAATTGTTCCTGTTTCATCAAAGTCATCGAGAGGTCGAGTGGTTGCCAGAAAACCAATACCTAAGTTGGTTCCGTAATCGAAGAGGTGCAGTAGGGCAATGGAACTGAGATAGTCACACCATTGCAAATCATCAATGAGGAGGATGCTTGGGTGCTCGGCCGCTGCATCAAGCGCTTGCCGGCCGTAACGAAAGCGTGCCGCATTCGTTTCAAATGATTCGGGTTCGGGGATATCGAATAACGCCCCGAGGCGGGAAAAAAGTGCAAACGGATCATTGATGTCGCTCTCGGAGCACCGCAAAGAAATAGTGCGAATCAACAAATGTTTCGCCCGTGTCATCGTCTCGCGTAAGAGATGAGATTTCCCGATTCCCGGTTCACCTGAAAAAAGCAACGAGCCACCATCTCGGCTCACGATGTTTGACAGGAGAGAATCAATCATGAGTAACTGTTGTTCTCTGCCGACAGTGAAGGCGTTAGTAACAGTGTTCGGCATCACCCTGACTCTAGGACCTCGCTACCGGGGTCTGTCTAGGGATAGGTGCGGTCAAAAATGCTCCTGTGGTGGTCATAAAAGTTCATGCGGGGTCAAATTGTTTGTGACACGGTCGTTGGCCCCCGTATTCGGTAGTTGCGGGATCGTTTTCAATGTGGTGACTGATCTTTTTGGGTAGAATTAAACCAATGCATCCCATCCAGAAGGTCGTAACTCGAAAGCGTAAGGGCGACGATGATGCCGCCTGGACCTATTGGGTAACCCGACCGGTCACTGAACGGCTTGCGATGGTTGAAGAGTTGCGGGCCGAGTATCACGGATGGACACATGAACCTGAACCAAGACTTCCAAGAATTTGTCGAATTATTCGTCGCTCATGAGGTCGAGTTCCTCATTGTTGGGGGATACGCGTTGGCGGCACATGGTCACCCGCGATACACCAAGGACCTTGATGTTTGGGTCTGGCTCGGACCGGAAAATGCACAGGAATTCTTGCCGCGATTGAAGAGTTTGGTTTCGGAGATTTGGGACTCACCGCAGGAGATTTTCAAGAACCAGATGTCATGGTGCAGCTCGGTCGAGAACCTCAACTTATCGATATTTTGACCTACGCGTCTGGGCTTCAATTCTCTGAAGCTTACAAAAATCGTGTCTTGGTGAAAATCGGCAAAGTTGACGTGCCATTTATTTCCGTTGACGATCTTCGAACCAACAAGATGGCGACAGGCAGGCCACGTGATCTTGCGGACGTCGCTGACTTGCCAAAATCTGAGTAACCCCTGTTTAGATGACGCAGGGTGTGTCAGCGAATTTCGCACCATTCCCGCCATCGCGAGGCTGGCAGGTCACTCTAAATCCCTAATATTGATGAGGTTTTGGCTGGGATTTTAGTAAATATTCGGGGTCTACTTCAGTGCTAAAGCCATTCGGTGATAGAGATAGGCATGGCTTTGATTATTCGCGACCTACTAACTTCTGACATCGGCCCAGCAGTGCGGTTGTTGGAAGAATGCCGCTCGTTGCCCGACACCAAGCCGGCCGATATTGCGCAATTCGTGAACGACGTTTCTTCCAGCGCTCCAGGTGTAGTTGCCGTCGATGGTGAACGAATCATCGGAGTGATTCAGGCTCGAATTGTGTCTGATGACGGATGGATAAATGTGGTGACAATTGATCCTGCTTGGCGTCATCAGGGCATTGGCTCAAAAATGTTGTTGCGTCTCGAAGAAAAACTGATGCACCTTGGTGTTCGAAAAATTTCCGCGTTGTTGTCAAAATCACAAGCTGGAGAAACGGCTCTTGTTAACCGTGGATTTTCTGCGATTCACGATCTCATTTTGTACGAAAAATTAGAGCCGATTGCGCCGACTGCTATGCGCATCGTTGATCAATACGGTGGAGAAATTTTGTCGCCCAACCTTTGGGATCGTGTGGCGGGTATGCACGCCGAAAAGAAAATTATTGATGGTCGTGTTGTGGCGCCGTTGGCCGACCCAAGTACTGCAGAGAGGGTTGGCGTAAAAGCACCCGCGACTGTTCTGCTTTTTGGTCCTCCAGGAACTGGTAAGACAACTTTCGCTAAAGCGATTGCTGGGCGGCTTGGTTGGCCATTTATTGAGTTGCTCCCCTCCAAATTAGAAAGCGGTGGGGATTCGATGTCATCAGAACTTCGTCAAGCGATGAATGACTTGCTGCAGTTGGAACGTGCCGTTGTTTTTATCGATGAGTTTGATGAAATCGCATCGGCAAGAGAACGCAACCCAACAACAAAAGGGGTTGTCAACGAATTATTGAAGATGATTCCCTCGTTCCGTTCGACGCCAGGACATCTCTTGGTCTGTGCCACAAATTTTGTTGGTGATATTGATTCAGCGGTGCTGCGTCCCGGCCGATTTGACTTGGTTATTCCTATTGGACCGCCAGACCTCACTGCCCGTCTGGCGCTTTGGGAGGCTGCACTTTCACGTCTAGATCAACGTGGAGTTGACATTGAAAAACTTGCAAGAGAAACCGAGGGCTACACCCCCGGCGATGTTGAATTAGCCGCTCAGCGAGCAGCAACAGCGGCCTTTGACCGTATCCGTGAAGGCATTGAACCTTCATACATTTCTTCAGATGACCTTGATGTGGCGATTGCTCGCACGCGGGCTTCAGTCTCAAGTGATATTCGCAATCGCTTTAGTGAAGAAGCCGAGCGATTCGCTCGCGTGTAATCCTCTTGTAAAAGTCGGTAGCTGAGCCAGGATTAAAAATTGAGAGCGTAATCTCGTTTGAAAGGACATTCATTCGCTTGATGATTCGGGGCGTCGGGTCATTGCGCTGCGGACCCTTGCCGCTTGAATGGCTACATCGTCAACATCATCGCCAACAACGGTGAGATGCCCCATTTTGCGACCGGGTCGAGCTTCGGTTTTGCCATAGAGATGCAGGTGGGTGCGAGGGTCGTTTTGCACCAGATCAAATTGAGGTTCGCCGTCGGCCCAACGATCTCCGAGAAGGTTGGCCATTGCCGTTGCTGAGTGGATCATTGATGGGTCACCAAGTGCAGATCCCACCAAGGCGTGGACTTGTTGTTCAAACTGGCTGGTGTGCGCAGCATCAAGCGTCCAGTGACCGCTGTTATGCGGTCGAGGTGCAAGTTCATTCACAAACAGCATGTCGTCGGAGACAAAAAACTCCACGGCGAGAACACCGACGTAATCCAGTTTCTCTGCGATGCGGATGGCGGCTGCTTCGCCGCGTTTACGAAAATCATAGTCACCCGTAAATGGGGCAGTGCTGACGTCAAGAATTCCATCAATGTGCACATTGTGAGTAGGTGCAAACATGGCGATGGAGCCATCGGCGCCACGCGCGAGAATGATTGAAAACTCGGCATCGAGAGTGATCATCTGTTCAACAACACATGGAACATTGCCGACGTTGTCCCACAGTGAAGAAATTTCTGAGAAGTCAGAAATTTTCTGCTGACCTTTTCCGTCGTAGCCCAGTCTCGTTGTTTTCATGAGAAGCGGTGTGCTGAACGGATTTTGACTCGTATTGATTCCATAGGTACAGATACGTTCAATGTCTGCTTGAGTTTCAAGCACTTCATATGGTGCAACAAGCAGACCAATTGATTCGCAAAATTGTTTTTCGTCCCGGCGGTTTTGAGCAATTGCTACACATGCGGGCGAAGGACGAACAGACACGTATTGAGCAAGAAACTCCAGCGACGAGACTGGCGGATTTTCGAATTCAATGGTGACTGCACTGCAGATGGTAGCGAGTTCCCTCAGTGCGTCGTTGTCGTCATACTGGGCAACGATATGCCTATCGGCATGTGCGCCAGCTGGTGCGCGAGGGTCAGGGTCGAGGACTGCTGTTTGGTAACCCATCTTTTGTGCAGCGAGCACAAAATAGCTGCCGAGCTGACCTCCGCCGATAACACCAAGCATGGTTGACATCAGGCAGGGGGAAGAACGCTAGACACCGCATCGTCATGTCGCTTGCGGCGATACTCGACAAGGGTTTTGTGCAGTTGGTCATCGTCGTGTGCCAAAAGTTCTATGGCAAATAATGCCGCGTTGATCGCACCGGCTTCACCAATTGCGAATGTTGCCACGGGCACTCCTGCAGGCATCTGCACGATGGAATAAAGCGAATCTTGACCCGCTAGGTGGGTGGTGGGAACTGGTACACCAAGCACCGGTACCAGTGTTTTTGCGGCCAGCATGCCAGGCAAATGTGCGGCTCCACCAGCACCAGCGATCATTGCCCGCAGTCCGCGCTGTTTGGCAGTTTCGGCGTATGCAAACAATTCATCGGGCATGCGATGCGCTGAGAGCACTTGAGTCTCGTGGGGTATTGCAAAGTGCTCCAGAATTTCAACTGCACGGGACATGATTGGCCAGTCGCTGCTCGAGCCCATCACGACGCTGACAATTGGACCAGAAGTTGTTTCCACTCTCGTACCTTAGACGCACTGCCTATTTACACTTTGTAAAGTTGTCTCCCTCTTGTCCTGACCCTTGAAATAGGCCCATCTTTTATGGGGCAAGTCACCTCGTAAGAATGGGGTGGGGAGTATGGATTGAAAACGGACTACTTGCCGAGAAGGAACTCAATGACGACACTTCTCAGAGCAGAACTTCACCTTGTCCCAATCTTTGGCCCATTTTTTTCTCCACTCAAACTTCAGCCCACAAGATTCGCACACACGTGGCGGATAACCATTCTTAGTTTTCGCCACTCGACTCATGCCCACAGAGTACGCCGAAATCCAAAGTTAAAAAAGAACTCCGTAAGTTACTGCGCAAATTCGCGCCATTCGTCCTCAGTCCAATATTGACGCAGCTCGGCCGTCACAAAATCGGTGACCCAACGAACTGTGTCAATCCAGGGCAGATCCTCAGACATGACCTCGGTGAAAGCCATACCTTGCAAAAGAAGTGCCACATCATCAATTCCCAAGGTGATAGGTGATCCCTCTGCTGGCTCACTCAGACGTGCTTCGAGATCAATTACATCTTCAACTTCCCACACCGCCCGAGATTCGACATCAAACATCTGATCAAGCATGATGCCCAAAATTTGGGTGAGTGCGATGACCGCCTCATGTTCTAGAACCACGCTTCGCGGATTGATCATTCAGGACCTCGAGTCGACCTTGATAGTGAGATTCTGAGTTTGTCAGAGATCGCAAATATCTGCCTATTTGAGAGGTGTTCACCAGCACCACAGCGTTTTCGGCGCAGTCTTTCTACTCTGAGTGCACTCCAGTCGCCCTGAGACAGATGACGCCAGGTGTTTCGGCGAATTTCGCTCCCCAGTATTGATGGGGCAGTGGTCGGGGTTTCAATGAACGTTTGAAACGCGAAACGCTGAATCTTGGAATGCAATTTGTTGGTCAGGGAAGATTCTCGAGATAGTCGTGGTCTTTCGATCGACCACTAGCTCGCTTATTGACTTTGAGATCGTTCAATGAGATAACGGGGACTGGAGATCCGTCAACAATTTGTTCATTGGCCCGTGCGTAACAATCGTCGAAGGTCACGCCGTCAATGTCCGTGAGAATTTCAATGCGTAATGGTGCTTCACCCATTCGGATGATTCGCTCGGGATCTTCAAACAATTCAGGAACTAGATCTGGCGTGTCGAAACCAAATTCACGGAGGCAAGAGACAATCCGCTCGGCGTTGGCACGATTCCGCGCGACCCAAACGTCCATATCGGCGGTGGCACGGGGATATCCGTGAATCGCAACAGCGAAGCCCCCAATGAGGAGATATTCAACGTGGTGTGCGTTGAGTAATTTCAAGAACTCGGAGAAGTTTTGAGGAAACTCGATCTGTTCCATAGTTCATCCTGCGTAGTTCAAGAACGTGTTGAAGACGAGCCTGAACGGTCTGGGTTGACCAGAATGCCCTGTCTTGATGGGCGGCCTCGATGTGAGATCCCGAAATCTGGATCGTCTTATTCATCACATTTCTATTCTAACC
>Ga0208440_1000552_pt1 | contig 11518 bp, 10 predicted proteins | sample Colrivmet1547B02_FD_187644 | JGI IMG/M metagenome (GOLD analysis project Ga0208440, IMG submission 187644) | Estuarine microbial communities from the Columbia River estuary - metaG 1547B-02 (SPAdes) (version 2) | ecosystem: Environmental > Aquatic > Marine > Intertidal zone > Estuary | place... | reverse complement strand
TGCAGGTGTATTCCTAACAAGAAACGCATCAGCTGCTTACTTTGACTCAAGGTTTCTATATCTGAGAAGTCCCCTTTTGCCATTGCTTCTAAGGCAAAGCCCGTCAAAACTGGCCAATGCCCAGGATCATCGCTTTGCAAAGGGCGTATACCTTTTTCGGGTTGGTACACATAACGCTCTGTTGCAATGGGTTTAGTTTGGGTTTCAACGCAATGATCAAGGGCTGCAGCGTAGCCTGTCTCGCGTAATAAGGCTAACTCAAAAGGTCTTAGGGTTTGTTCAATATTTGCACCGGAATCGATGATTTGAGATAAGGCATAAATGGTTTGCGCATACTGATCGTAGAGGACCTCATACGCATCTTCGCGCGCCAAGAACTTTACCAAAAGTTCATTGAGGTAAAAACCGCACAGCAGCGCATCGCCGACTAATGCCGGCGATCCTCCCACCCATTCTGATTTCGTTAAGGTGCGTAACTCTGACTTACCACTCCACGAAATAAGTAATGGCTGAAAGCGTTGCAACACAGGGCGCAAACTAGAATGGGGGCGTTTAGCCCCCTTGGCAATTAAGGCAAGTCGTCCATGAGAACGCGTAAATACATCCAGAATGAGGCTAGTTTCCTTGTAGGGAATGCTATGGAGCACAAACCCCGGTTCATCCATCACACGTATTCCAGCCATTTATTCCAGACCTTGCGCCCGTAGCTCTGCCAAATCGTCTGCCCAGCCTCGCTTAACCTTAACCCAAGTCTCTAAAAATACTTTGCCGTCAAATAGTTTTTCCATATCCAAACGAGCCTCGGTCGAAATCTTTTTCAAGCGCTCACCTTTTTGGCCGATGATCATTGCTTTGTGACTATCACGATCCACCAAAATAGTGGCAGCTATTCGTCGCATCGTTCCATCTAACTTAAACTGATCAATGATCACGGAGCTTGCATAGGGTAATTCGTCGCCGGTATACCGAAATACCTTCTCGCGTAAGATCTCAGCAGCCATAAACCGTTCACTACGATCGGTTAAGGTCTCTGCATCATATACAGCCTCACCTTCTGGTAAATACTCTTCGATAATATCGAGCAAGCGTCCAATATCATCTTTATTCTTACCGCTCATGGGGATGATTTCAGCAAACTCACCTAGAGGCGATGAAATACTTTCGGACTCAAAACCTTTAGTTTGAGTAGCAATCTCTCCCCAAGCTTGTCCCATCTTCCCCATGAACTCAAATAAGGCAGTATCACGATCTTGTGGGATCTCAAAGCGTGATGCAAATAAATCTAATTTATTAGCAATTAATAAAACTGGCTTGTCAGATGGTAATAGTCGCAGTACCTTGGCATCGTCTGCACCCCAATATCCTGCCTCTACAATAAAACAGATGACATCAACATCATTCAGAGTGCTCGTTACAGTACGGTTTAGTGTTTGGTTTAGAGTATTCATCACCCGAGTCTGAAACCCAGGCGTATCAATGAATATAAATTGCGCACTATCGCGTGTTTGCACACCAGCAATGCGATATCGCGTAGTCTGTGCTTTGCGTGAGGTAATGCTAATTTTTTGCCCAACCAAGGCATTTAATAAGGTTGATTTACCCATATTAGGTCTACCAACTAATGCGATCGTGCCGCATTTAAACATCATTAATCCTTTAGCTTAAGAGGCAACTGACCCTTAACGGTATCTGCTTTTGCAGCTTTTTTCTTGGCAGCACGGGTCTTCTTTGGCTTACGGCTTTCTTGCGGAAGTGCTTTTTGAACAGCGGCCAGAGCTAATTTTGCCGCGACCTGTTCAGCGGCACGCCGTGATGCACCTTCACCTTTGACACTCACCTTCAAGTTTGGAATAACGCATTCCACTTCAAATTGTTGATTATGAGCAGCCCCTGTAGTGCCAACCACGTTATACGCTGGCAATGGCAACTGAAATCCCTGTAAATATTCTTGCAACAATGTTTTATCGTCCTTACCCAATGTTTTAGGGTCAACATTTTGCAAAATACTGGAATACAGCTTCCGTAAACTTGCTTTAGCAGCATCAAAACCACCATCAATGAAAATAGCCCCTGTAATCGCCTCTAAGGTATCTGCCAATATAGATGGTCTACGAAAGCCCCCGCTTTTAAGCTCACCTTCACCGAGCTTAAGATAATCAGATAATAATAATCCTTGAGCAATTTCATAGAGGGCTTGCTGCTTCACTAAATTAGCGCGCACCCTCGATAAATCGCCCTCATCTAAATCTGAATAACGTTCATACAAAATTTCAGCAACCGCACAATTCAATACAGAGTCGCCCAAAAACTCAAGACGCTCATTATTTTTTTTACTATGGCTTCGATGTGTTAATGCTTGGTTTAATAGCTCTGCCTTCTTGAACTGATAGCCTAGGCGCTCCTGAAGTGGGCTCAGATCGAGAGTGGCGCGAGCGTTCATGTCTACTGAAAGCTTCCAATACGGCTTAAGGAACTCATATTGAGCCAAATAAAGAAAGCACGACCCACTAAATTTTGGTCAGGCACAAATCCCCAAAACCGAGAATCTAGGCTGTTATCGCGGTTATCCCCCATCACAAAATAATGCCCTGGAGGCACCTTACAGCTCATCGAAGTACCTATGTATTGACAAAACTCAGCGCCCGGAAAGCGGTCGGGCTGATAGATGGTGCTGCGATCCGGATCATTCAAGATCTCGTGTTGATTACTACCCAGATCTGTAGGAAAACTTTCCTTATAAAAATTAGCATAACGCATGCTCTCTGGATCTAGATAAGGGGTGCCACCTGCATACAAAAGTGGTTTGCCATTAATGGATACTTTTTTATCCTGATAGATAATCTCATCCCCTGGGATTGCCATCACCCGTTTAATGTAATCGACAGACTCGTCTTTGGGATAACGAAAGACCACCACATCGCCCCGTTTTGGCGTACCAATATCGATTACTTTTATATTAATCACTGGTAGACGGATTCCGTAGGTATATTTATTGACCACAATAAAATCCCCAATATGCAGAGTGGGAATCATCGATCCCGAAGGAATCTTAAAGGGCTCAATTAAAAATGAGCGCAGAATAAATACAGCCACAATTACGGGAAAGAAACTAGCTGAGTACTCAAGCCATAGTGGCATACGTTCAATTCCTGCAGCTTTGCGTTGTGGAGCAAAGTAAAGTTTGTCAGCCACCCAAGCAATACCGGTAATCAGCACCAAGATAAATAGAATCAGAGCGAAGTTCATTTTTCCTCTACCTGCAAAATAGCTAAGAAGGCTTCTTGTGGGATTTCCACATTCCCGACTTGTTTCATGCGTTTTTTACCTTCTTTTTGTTTTTCTAATAATTTTCGCTTACGCGAGATGTCTCCACCATAACATTTAGCCAAGACATTTTTGCGTAATGCTTTGACATTCTCGCGGGCAATAATATTGCTTCCAATAGCTGCTTGAATCGCTACATCAAACATTTGCCGGGGAATAATGCCCCGCATTTTTGCTACCACTTCACGACCTCGATGTTGACTATTGCTGCGATGAACGATGATCGATAGAGCATCTACGCGATCGCCATTAATCAATATGTCGACTTTCACCACATCAGCCGAACGATATTCTTTAAACTCATAATCCATTGATGCATAACCACGGGAGACTGATTTCAGGCGATCAAAGAAATCCAGCACAATTTCTGCCATTGGTAACTCGTAGGTGAGCTGTACTTGACGGCCCAAATAGGTCATATTGGTTTGAACCCCACGCTTACCCGTACACAAAGTAATCACCGAGCCAACATACTCTTGTGGCATATAAAGATTAACGGTCACTATCGGCTCAAGAATCGTTTCTATCTTGCTGGGATCGGGCATCTTAGATGGGTTATCAACCACGATTGTTGTGCCATCACGCTGCAAGACTTCGTACACCACGGTTGGTGCGGTAGTAATTAAACTCATGTCAAACTGACGCTCTAGGCGCTCTTGCACAATCTCCATATGCAGAAGACCCAAAAATCCACACCGAAATCCAAAACCTAAGGCTTGAGAGACTTCTGGATCGTATTGCAATGAAGCGTCATTCAGTTTGAGCTTCTCAAGAGATTCGCGCAGAGCATCGTATTGATTAGCCTCTACAGGATAAAGGCCAGCGAATACCTGAGGCTTTACTTCTTTGAAACCAGGTAGCGGCTCTGCGGCGGGAGTCTTGCCTTGTTGGCCAGCGGCATGAGTGACGGTATCACCTACTTTTGCCGCCTTTAGCTCCTTAATACCAGAAATAATAAAACCCACCTGGCCAGCGGATAGCTCACTAAGGGTTAAGGACTTCGGTGTAAAAACACCCAATTGCTCGACTAAATGCGTAGAGCCATTTGCCATTAATAAAATCTTATCCTTTGGCTTGAGAGTGCCATTGATTACTCGCACCAACATCACTACACCCACATAATTATCGAACCAAGAATCAATAATTAAGGCTTGCAATGGCTTAGTAATGTCCCCTTTTGGAGGGGGTACACGCCGAATCATTTCTTCAAGAACATCTGCAACTCCCAAACCAGTTTTTGCTGAGCACGTTACCGCATCGCTTGCATCAATACCGATGACATCCTCAATTTCTTTCTTGGCGGCCTCTGGGTCTGCGGATGGCAAATCAATCTTATTTAGAATCGGAATAACTTCAACACCAAGTTCAGTAGCGGTATAGCAATTGGCGACCGTTTGAGCCTCTACACCCTGACTGGCGTCTACCACCAAGAGAGCTCCCTCGCACGCAGATAGGGAACGGCTAACCTCGTAAGAAAAATCAACGTGTCCCGGGGTATCAATTAGGTTGAGGTTGTAGGTCTTGCCATCTTTGGCTTTGTAAGATAGGGCTGCGGTTTGAGCTTTGATCGTAATTCCGCGTTCTCGTTCGATATCCATAGAATCAAGAACCTGTTCACCCATCTCTCGATCAGATAGGCCCCCGCATAACTGGATAATTCGGTCCGCCAGGGTTGATTTGCCATGATCAATATGGGCGATGATGGAGAAATTTCGGATGTGATCCATGGGCTGTTCTATAGGGTTTGTACAAAACGCCTTGTCGCAACGCAACACAATGATGCGCTGCAATAAGAAGTCTTTCCACTATTGTAATGGGATAGGGAAAAGGGCTTATTTTCCTTATCTGCAAGGGATATTACCCCGATACCCATGAAAAAAGGGTGTCTTGCAACACCCTTTTTGAACCCAAAACGATGCGCTTATTTTTGAGCTGGTCGAATTGGGACCACAATCGTGCCATCTCCGCGACGAACAAAAATGGGGACAGCTTTATTGGGATCCATTGCCTTTACAGCCGACTCAAACTGCTTGACTCCCGTAATATCGGTATCACCTATCCGTACGATGACATCGCCGATACGCAAGCCTGCCCGAGCAGCTGCCCCTTCACCAACATTGGTAATCTCCGCCCCGCCTTTACCACCAAGATCTTTCCTCTTGGCATCCGACACCTCAGCAACACTAATGCCGAGGGACTTGTTTGCAGTCCCCGCTTGTGGGCTAGGAGCCTCTATTTTCTTCGCAACGGCCTTATCGGGCTCAGCATCCGCCACAACAACCGTTAAGTCACGGGTTGTACCTTTACGCCAAACCTTGACAGTAGCAGTGGTCCCAGGCTTAGTCTCACCAACAATGCGAGGCAAATCAGTAGACTTATTAATATCTTTACCGTTAAAGCTTAGAATTACATCGCCCGCTTCTATGCCGCCTTGCGCAGCAGGTGCACCAGGTTCAGCATTGCGCACAAACGCACCGCGTGGTTTTCCTAAGCCCAAACTTTCAGCAACCTCTTTATTGATTTCACCGATTGCAACACCAATTCGACCGCGTACTAAGCGTCCAGTAGTACGAAGCTGGTCAGCAACTCGCATTGCTTCATCAATGGGGATTGCAAACGAGATTCCCATATAGCCGCCAGAGCGACTAAAGATTTGTGAATTAATTCCAATGACTTGACCAGCAGTATTTAGTAGAGGCCCCCCTGAATTTCCAGGATTTACAGCCACATCGGTCTGGATAAAAGGCAAGTAATCACCAGTGTCCCTACTTTTAGCAGATACGATACCTGCGGTGACTGTATTTTCTAAACCAAAGGGTGATCCAATCGCTACCACCCACTCACCTACTTTTACCTTAGATGAGTCTCCTAATGGCAGCTTTGGTAAACCACTTGCGTCAATCTTTAAAACCGCTAGATCGGTGCGCTTGTCAGCGCCCAATAGCTTTGCCTTAAACTCACGTTTATCAGTCAGGGTGACAAAGATAGTCGTCGCACCCTCAACCACATGAGCATTAGTCAAAATGGTGCCATTAGAATCAATAACGAAACCAGAGCCCACTCCACGCTCGATCTCTTCAGGTTGACTCCGGCGATTTTGCGGGCCCTTGGGACTACCAGGCGCGCCAGGTAATGGCACACCAAAGAAACGTCGGAAGAACTCAGCTTGCTCATCCGGAATACCAGGAATGCCACCCTGAGCCTGTTGATTGGCTAATCGTTCAGTGGTGCGAATATTAACAACAGCGGGGCTTGCCTTCTCAACTAAATCAACAAAATCAGGCAAGGCAATCCTTGGGGATGTTTGTGCCTGTGTGACAGGGACAAAAGAAAGCAGACCCCAGCTAAATACCGAAAAGACTACCAATAGAATTTTTTTCATAAGAAATTGAGCTTGACTCAATCCAATAGTTACATTACTGACAATATTAGGGCGTATTCCCAAATATCAAGGTACCGTTAGTACCCCCAAATCCAAAATTGTTTTTAACCGCGTAGTCAATTTTCAGATCTCTTGCTACGTTAGCACAGTAGTCCAAATCACATTCTGGGTCTTGATTAAAGATATTGATAGTGGGCGGCGATTTTTGATGGTGCAGTGCAAGAACAGTAAATACCGACTCTAGGCCACCAGCACCCCCCAAAAGGTGTCCGGTCATGGACTTAGTGGAGTTCACCACTATTTTTTTAGCATGATCACCTAAGGCCGCTTTAATCGCTTCGGTTTCATTCTTGTCGCCTAATGGTGTGGATGTGCCGTGCGCATTGACATACTGAATTTGATCGGCGTTTAATCCAGCATCGCGCAAGGCATTGTTCATACAGCGTCTTGGACCATCCATATTGGGTGCGGTCATATGATAAGCATCACCACTCATTCCAAAACCACACAATTCAGCATAAATCTTAGCGCCGCGGGCGCGCGCATGCTCATACTCTTCCAGTACCATCACTCCAGCACCCTCACCGAGAACAAAACCGTCGCGATCTTTGTCCCATGGTCGTGAGGCAGTAGCGGGGTCATCATTACGCGTCGAAAGCGCTCTAGCGGCAGCAAAACCACCTACCCCCAATGGAGAAATCGTAGACTCTGCACCACCAGCCAGCATGACATCGGCATCACCATATTGAATTAAGCGGGCTGCCAAGCCAATGCTGTGCAAACCGGTTGTGCAAGCAGTGACTGCTGCCACATTAGGGCCCTTGAGATTCAAGAGAATACTGAGGTGCCCTGAAATCATATTAATAATTGACCCAGGTACGAAAAATGGTGAAATCCGGCGTGGGCCACGAGAGAGCAATTCTGAATTGGTATCTTCAATCATCGGGAGACCGCCAATACCGGAGCCAACCATTACGCCAATACGCTCTGCATTTTGATCGGTAATTGTGATACCGCTATCTCGAATCGCTTGAGTACCAGCCGCTATGCCATAGTGAATAAAGGTATCCATATGACGCGCTTCTTTTGTCGAGACATACTCCTCGACATTAAAGTCTTTTACCTCTCCAGCAAAATGAACGCTAAGCGCAGAGTGATCAAACTTTGTAATAGTAGCAATACCAGTTCGGCCCGCAATGAGATTGTCCCAAGCGGTCGCTACTGAATTGCCTACTGGTGAAATCAGACCTAAGCCAGTGACCACCACGCGACGTGGCTGTTTTAATGCGGGCACGACTTGGCCTAAATAGTGAGATTAGCCCTGTCCAGCTTTCGTTTTAGCGAAATCAATCGCAAGCTGAACAGTGGTAATTTTTTCGGCTTCTTCGTCTGGTATTTCAATACCAAACTCATCTTCTAAAGCCATAACCAATTCAACAGTGTCAAGAGAGTCTGCGCCGAGGTCGTTCACAAAAGAAGACTCATTCTTAATGTCTGCTTCTGGCACGCCTAATTGCTCAGCCACAATTTTCTTAACGCGTTGTTCGATGTTGTCCATTCATTCCCTCCGGGGCTTGTTAAAACGAATTACAGGATTTTATCAGTTTGTTAGCTGATCTCTCAATTTACTCAAATAATCAGGCTAGATATAGGCCACCATTGACGTGCAGGGTTGTTCCGGTAATGTAGGCAGCTGCGGGAGAGGCCAAAAACGCCACCGCCTGGGCTACGTCCTCTGGAGTCCCTAAACGAGCCAAAGGAATATTTGCCTTCAGACTATTTTGCTGCTCCTCACTTAAGGCACGGGTCATATCTGTATCAATAAAACCTGGGGCTACGCAATTAACCGTGATATTCCGGCTGCCGATTTCACGGGCTAAGGCACGCGTCATTCCTGCAACACCTGCTTTTGCAGCTGCATAATTTGCCTGTCCAGCATTACCCATATGCCCCACGATCGAGGTGATATTGATGATTCGACCACCACGCGCCTTCATCATGGGACGCATCACCGCTTGTGAAAGCTTAAATACAGAACTCAAGTTAGTAGAAATAACATCTGACCACTCATCACCCTTCATCCGCATTGCCAAATTATCTTTAGTAATCCCTGCATTGTTGACCAAAATGTCGATGCGACCAAATTCTTTGACAATGCCATCCATGATGCTTTCACATGCTGCATCATCCGTGACATTTAAGACTTTGGCAGAACCGCCATGCGGTTTTAAACGTGCTGCAATTGCTTGAGCACCCGCCTCGGTGGTTGCGGTTCCAATAACAGTTGCACCGCAACTAGCCAGCTCTTGGGCAATTGCTTGACCAATGCCGCGCGAGGCCCCTGTTACAAGAGCTACTTGATTAGTGAGGTCTAAATTCATCGTTGTCTCTTTTGCTTCGTCAATCCATCTAAGATTTTAATGTCTGCATCACTTCCATAAGACTGGCATCGTCCATCAAAGCCATGCCCTGTAATTGGTCATTAATACGCTTAGTTAAACCCGCAAGTACCTTCCCAGGACCGCACTCAACAACCTGGATTACACCACGCGCTGACATTGCCCGAATCGTTTCTTGCCAACGCACTGGTTTTGCAGCTTGTCGCACCAAGGCATCCTTAATGGCAGCGGGATTATCCAAAATACTCACGTCCACATTGTTAATCACGGGAATAGTAGGAACATGAAACTCAATATTCTCAAGGTATGTCTTTAATTTCTCAGACGCTGGCTTTAACAAAGAGGAATGAAATGGGGCCGATACTGGTAATGGTAAGGCTCGTTTAGCACCCGCTCCTTTTAGTAACTCGCATGCCTTAGCAACAGCCTCAGCTGCGCCCGCAATTACTATTTGTCCTGGTGCATTGAAATTAACTGCTTCCACAATCTTTCCAGTTTGCGCACTGGCAGATGCGCATACCTCAATCACGGTCGCATCATCCAAACCTAAGATGGCTGCCATGCCACCAGTTCCTACTGGAACTGCTGACTGCATTGCCTCAGCTCGAAAACGTACTAGCGGTATCGCATCTTTAAAACTAATGACTCCAGATGCTACTAGTGCGGAGTACTCCCCAAGACTATGGCCAGCAAGCACGCTGGGCTTTGGACCGCCCGCAGCCAACCAAGCTCGATAACAGGCAACTCCAGCGGTTAGCATTACAGGCTGCGTGTTGGTGGTTAATGCCAAAGCCTCTGCAGGGCCTTCAGCAATTAGTTTGCTGATGTTCTCGCCCAAAGCATCAGAAGCCTCTTGTAAAGTAGCATGCACTTCCGTGCGCGCAGCAAGCGAATTCAGCATTCCCACCGATTGGGAGCCCTGTCCAGGAAATACAAATGCAAATGTCATAACAATCTCATAAAAAATTTATATCGCGTCAATCAATTAGTAGCGCAAGATTACTGCACCCCAAGCAAAGCCGCCGCCAACTCCCTCAAGCAGTGCATATTGACCGCGCTTAATGTGACCTAAACGAATACCTGTATCTAAGGCTAATGGAATTGATGCAGCTGAAGTATTTCCATGCTCGGCAACGGTTACTATCACCTTGTCCATCGACATTCCCATTTTGCGGGCAGTGCCCTCCATGATCCTAATATTGGCTTGATGTGGAACTAGCCAATCGATTTGATCAGCACTCATACCAGCTTTTTCTAAGACCTCATTAGCCACTTGCTCCAAAACCTTCACTGCTAATTTAAAGACTGCTTGACCATCCATGGTCAAAAACGGAGAACCCTCAATACCCCCGCAGCTTGCTCGGCCCGGAACACACAAAATATTACGCTGACTACCATCCGCATGCAAAGCACTCGCCAAGATACCGGGTTGATCCGATGCCTCAAGCACCACAGCCCCAGCACCATCACCAAATAATACGCACGTGGTGCGATCTTTAAAATCAAGAATGCGTGAGAATACTTCAGCGCCAATCACTAATACCTTTTGATGCGCACCTGTCCGAATAAATGCATCTGCAATACTTAGGGCATACGAAAAGCCCGCACAGACAGCCTGCACATCAAAGGCTGCGCAGCCATGCTTGGCACCTAATTTATCCTGAATCACGCACGCAGTACTCGGAAAGCCGCCCAAATGATCAGGGGTAGAAGTAGCCAAGATGATGAGATCAACTTCGCTCACATCGCAAGAGGCTGCTTGCAAAGCAGCTTGCGCTGCCTTAACCGCTAGGTCACTGGTCAACTCATGCTCAGCAGCAAAATGCCTTGCTGAAATTCCGCTGCGTGTCTGGATCCATTCGTCACTGGTCTCCAAACCTTCTTTCGCAAGACGTGCAACTAGATCTTGATTACTAACGCGCTGTTTTGGTAAATAACTACCAGTTCCTGCAATTCGTGCATAGCGAGCTGCGCTCATACAGACCTCATGCCAAAAGTTTCTGCAATCTTATCAACCATCCGATTCTTTGCAGCGTCATAAGCCCGTTCGAGCGCAACCTTAAAGGCAAAGCGATCCGCTGATCCATGACTCTTGATCACACAACCACGTAATCCCAATAAAACTGCTCCGTTATATCGGCGGTGGTCCACTCGCTTACGTACCCGTCCCAAAGGTATGAGTGCTGTCAAGCCCATTAATTTAGTTAACAAGGAACGACTAAATTCTTCACGGATCATGCCACTCATCATCTTAGCTAGGCCTTCGCTAGCCTTCAAAACTACATTGCCCACAAATCCATCACAGACCACGATATCCGTTGTTCCCTTAAAAATATCATTGCCCTCTACATTGCCATAGAAATTGAGCTTACTTTGCCGTAATAGCTCCGCTGCTTGCTTAACCACATCATTA
>Ga0208440_1000550_pt1 | contig 11531 bp, 10 predicted proteins | sample Colrivmet1547B02_FD_187644 | JGI IMG/M metagenome (GOLD analysis project Ga0208440, IMG submission 187644) | Estuarine microbial communities from the Columbia River estuary - metaG 1547B-02 (SPAdes) (version 2) | ecosystem: Environmental > Aquatic > Marine > Intertidal zone > Estuary | place... | reverse complement strand
GGACATGCCCGATAAAGGGCGAGAGAAAGGCTACCCCCATCAAAATAGAGGCCATGCCCTCAGGGGCGGCCCGGCTGACGATGGCCAAGGTTGTCGGCCAATAATACATCCAAGCAAGCCCCATGACTAGCCAACCAGCGATGGCCCATCCAGCGTTCACACTGTCGGGTGCGCTTTGCCCCATATTGCCATAAGCGAATAGAAGCGCGGCAACCGCAATGATAGCTGACCCAATTCCGACCTTTGTGACGCTGCTCGGTTCGCTGCTGTTTTTGGCCTGCCATGCCCAAAATATGACCAATGCGGGGGCGGCTAATATCGCGCCAATGGAATCCATTGATGCAAACCAACTGGACGGCACCTCACCCAGCGATGTCGCCAAATTCACATATTGATCGACCCACAAAATGCCGATGCTCCACACCATCGGATAAGCAATTTCCGCCGGTATCGTCAGGGCAATGACCAATAAGAGGACCCAAACCCGCTTGCGCTCAGCCTTGGTCATCGGCGCAGCTTTTTCGCGTTTGCGCGCCACCGGACGATCATCGGGCAAATGGCGCTGTCCCAAAATATAGGCGACCAGTGCAATCAACATCAGCGCCGCCGCAACCGCAAACCCCGCGTGCCAGCCATAAATCGCCGCAACCAGCCCGGTTACGATTGGCCCGCTCGCAGCGCCAATGCAAATCCCAGTCGAAAAAATGGTGAAACCGCGTGACCGCATCGATTCATCTGACTGCGGATAAAGCGCGCCGACCTGCGCAGAAATATTGCCCTTCAAAAACCCCGACCCAAGGATCAGCAGCAAGAGCGCGAGCAGAAAGCTGGCATAAAAGGACATCGCCAGATGCCCCGCACTCATTAAGAGGACACCAATCATCACGGTGCGCTTTGCGCCTAATATTCGGTCGGCAACCCAACCGCCGACGATTGGTGTGAAATAGACAAGCCCTGCATACCAACCATAAATGATTGCCGAAAACGCAACATCGCTCATGGGCCCTCGAAATTCGAAAATATCGCGGAGTGCGGCGAGCCCGATGACCTGCGTCGCATTTTCCGGCAGCAGTAACTCTTTTACCATATAAAGCGTGAGCAGCGCAGACATTCCGTAAAAGGAAAAGCGTTCCCACATCTCGGTGAAGGATAAATAATACAGGCCTTTGGGGTGACCCGATGGTTGGCCATCCGCAATGTGCTCAATCTTACCCACGCGTACTCCCCCGACATATTGTGCAGCCTTATTCGCGCCGATAACTATGCCCGCTTAAGCGCGCGTTGCAAGGGAATGATGGAAATGTGTCCGTTCGATAAGAATGAAAAATTAGGACTTGGCTATTCGTGGCCGGTATCGCATCCTACCCTAATATGGGGGGACTAAGATGAAATTTGACAGACGCGGCATGCTTGCAGGATTTGGGGCGCTGCCTCTGGCATCGGTCGCTGCTAAAGCCTTTACCCAAGAACCGATAACTGTGTTCGAGGGCAATTTCGTCACGATGGAGCCTTCGCTGCCCGAAGCGCGTTTTGTGGCGGTCTCAGGTGGCATGATTTTGGGCCTTGCGGACAGTGTTAACGCCTTGGCACCGTGGACTGCGAACCGTGAGACGAAGATTGACCGTCGCTTTGCCGGGAAAACAGTTTTTCCAGGACTGGTCGACCCGCATATTCATCCGATGCAAGCCGCCGTGATGCTCAACATACCCTTTATCGCCCCCGATGACTGGGTGCTGCCGCGCGGTAACTCCGCAGGTGTTCGGACGGCAGACGGATACCGAGAAAGGCTGCGTGCTTTGCTGGCCAGTGATGCGTCGCGCCCGCTGATCACTTGGGGCTATCATGCGTTATTCCACGGTGCACTTGACCGCGCTATGCTTGATCAACTGGCACCCGATCGTCCATTGATTGTCTGGCAACGCAGCTTTCATGAGGTTATCGTGAATAGCGCCATGCTGCGCGAATGGGGGCTAACTGACGAAGCCGCGTTCAACGCCGCGCTCGCCGCCGCTAAGGCAGATCCCGCCCATTTCAGCTTTGCCCACGGATTGTTCAGCGAAACCGCGCTGCCGTTGGCCTTGGCCAAAATGCGTCCGGTTATCCTTGCGCCTGCCAAGGTGAAGGCCGGCATGGCTGACCTGCGCACGTTGATGTTGCGCCATGGCGTCACGTCTACTGCCGATATGGCGACAGGCATTTTCGCCGGCTTTGACGTTGAAGCTGGGTTAATCCGCAATGCCTTTGAAACATCTGAATGTGCGGCGCGCATTGATTTGGTACCGATGGCGAATGAGCTCGACAAAGTCTCGGATCTTGACGCCTGGCACGCAGCTGCACGTGGCCGGGTGGAAGGCAAACATGTCCGCCTACCGCGCAGGGTAAAGCTGTTCGCCGACGGCGCCTATTTTGGGCAGAATATGCGCATGAACCCGCCGGGCTATGCAGACGGGCATTTGGGTAAATGGATCACCGAACCGACGGACCTTAACCGACAGGTGCGACGCTATTGGGAGGCAAGATTTAGCCTGCATATTCATGTCAATGGCGATGAAGGCCTTGATGTCGTGCTCAATACGCTTGAGCCCGTCATTACGGGCCTACGTAGCGCACGACAGACGGTTACTCTGGAACATCTCGGCTATTCGACGGAGGCACAAAATCGTCGGATTTCCCGCTTGGGATTATTCGTATCCGGGCAACCAAATTACATACACGTGCTGGGGGACGCTTATGCCGCGCATGGCCTTGGTCCCGATCGGGCGGCGACAATGGACCGTTTTGGTTCGCTCGAACGCCATGGGGTATCGCTGGGGCTTCATTCCGACTTTAACATGGCGCCAATTGACCCGTTTTACCTTGCGTGGGTCGCCGCGAACAGGATCACGCTAGATGGCCATAGTCTTGGACCGCAGGAGCGGTTGAGTGTTGGCAAGGCGCTCCGCGCGATCACCATTGAGGCTGCACAAGTGATTGGGCGTGACCATGAAATTGGCTCGATAGCTGCGGGTAAACGTGCTGACTTCGCGGTGCTTGATCGCGATCCGCGGAAAATGGGTGCTGCCGCTCTCCGTCAAACAAAAGTGGAAGCGACCGTCTATGATGGACGTGTTTTTAATGTTTGAGGGTAAAATTTGAGCTCAGCGCGCGGATACGCAGTCTGGCCTTAAGCGCTGGTCTTCACTTTGTTATTCTTGGACTATTGCTGACTGTTGCGGAACGCAAAGCGCAAAAGATAGTACCAAAGTGGCTTTGGATGACGCACGATCAGGTTCAGCCTTCGTCTTGTGCCCCGTGTCGGGACGACTGCTACGTGGTGGTACATGCGCAAAATTGCGGTCATTATGCTGCCTTTCGTTTTTCTAAAATGGCGTCTTTGTATGTCTGGAACAGCTCAACAAAATGATCGTCGAGTGTCCGTGCGGTATCTGCTGCGCGCTGGGCGGCGGATCGGAGTTGATCTTGATCGCGATCCAATAGGCGCTCAATGGCTGACGCAGCGTCATGCGCATTGCCGGGGATATAGGTTTCACTAAATTCTGGATGGGCAATGTCGGCGACAGCGCCGGCATTAGGGAGTACCAAAGGTAAGCCAGATGCCAGCGCTTCCGATGCGACAAGCCCAAAAGTCTCTGCCGACGACCCATGCACCAGCGCGTCGCAGCTCGCCATTATCGTGGCCAGCGCTGTGCGATTGCGAACAGGCTCAAGCAACTGGATATGCGGGTTGCCATTTACATGTTCAATGACCGAAGCCTGCTGATGGCCGTTTCCGATCAATATCAAACCCATAGGCCGTTTTGCTGCTACCCGAGACACCGCATCAATCACGCAGGGCCAGCGTTTTTCAGGGGTATGGCGACCAATACCTAATAACAATGTTGCCGTATTGGGTAAGTTACAACGCGCCAACAGATCCCTTCGAACGGACATATGTCGTCTTGCAGGCGAAAAAACCCCCGCATCCACGCCCATGGGAATGTTGACTGCACCGTAAATCCCACCAGAGGCCAGTCTTTTTTGCAGGCTAGGCGATGCGCATATGGTGTAATCGAAGCTGTTGCACATGCGCCTGAGATAGCGCCAAAACCATTCAAACTGCCGATCAATGGCATCGCGAGAGGCAACGCCATCGAACCAGCGATAGGCCCAAGCCGACAGTGGGTCATGATGCATGAATATCGATCGAAGGGCATTGCCTCGCCAGCTGCGCGCAATCCATGCGCCGCGCCATGGGGAGGATGCCTCCAGCACGTCGGGTTGTTCTGCATCCAGTATGGCGTGCACGGGCGCAGCATCCCAGAACATCCCGTATTTCTTGTCAAAAGGAAGAGGGGGCGCTTTTACGTAGATGATACGGCAATCGTTTCCGTATTCGACGACCTCATCTTTAAGGCCGGGCGCAATTACGGTTATGGCATGGCCAAGCCGCGCACCAAAAGCGAGTTTTGCATGGATATATGTCCGCACGCCGCCACCTTCTGGCGCATAAAATTCACAGACATCGACTATTTTCATGGCTGGCCCCCAGCCGTTTGATTTTTGATTGGGCCAACGCCAATACCTTGGCGGTAATTTATGGTGATCGAGATGGAGCGAACACCCGATCCAAGCGAAAGAGAAGCTGTCGTTGCTTTTGGCTTGCGAAAGCCCAGCTTGGGGTTGTTCGCAAAACCAACGCCATCGCCTGCAAGACCAAATTTTCCGTTGTCATCACGGTCATGCAGCAGCACGAGTGCATATCGTCCCGGACTTGGTGCACGAATGCATATTGAAACTGGGCCAGTGTTCGGGAGAGCCATCGGGACCCGGCGAAACGGCTTGCCCGCCGCAATTAAAATTTTGTCGCTTTGCAGGAAATTAGCATCATTGTCGGGGTAAAGCTCCAGAATAAGCTTACCTTTTCGGTCCTTTAAGCCGACAACATTTACATGTACCGCAGGACCCGTTTCTGCCGCGCGGCAATCCGCACCATGTCTTCCGCGTTCGGCCTTCGGCGGCACATTAGCGTGCGCAGAGACAGACATGCTCATGAGAGTGAGCGCGATGACATACTTCATGACGATGTACCCATTTCGGGGAATATGTCACGATTTGGGAAAAGCAGCGCTAACGCTCCCAACATCGCTGCAACGATGACATGGAGTGCCAAGATTGTCGTGGCGGTAACCGTTATAAGCGTTGAAACCGCGCTGTCCTGACCGACTAAGAAAACAGCAATGACCGCGAACAAGGCTTCCTTATTCGGCAAAAATGGCAACCGACCAACCAGTAGCCGTATCATTGACAGGACCAGCCAAAAGCCAAAATGCGGTCCTGGCAAAATGATGAACCATAACAAGGCGCATAACAGCACGCCTGCCGATAATCGCAGAATGTGGATGCCAAAAATCCAACATAATTGCGTCCGCTCAAGTGTGAATACACGGCGGGAAAACAGCAATATCACGAATGACAATAATAATATGGCGGCCGCGCAAATGACCGACGTATCGGTGTAGGCGCCAAGATGTAGTTGCGACATAAATGGATAGGTCAGGGCCAACAGCAGCAACGCGACGAGATTCGCCGCCAAGGCAGAGAGAATATTGACATCTTTTATGGCGCCAAAGGGCGCTGCGGTTAAATCCGAACGCTTGCGCGCCCACAGATAAAAATAAACCTCGCCTGAATAGGATATCAGCACTTCATTGCCGATGCGTTTGGCAAGAAGAATGAAAAAGCCTGATGCAGGCAGCGCCCAAAGTCGCCGAAATATAATCCAATCAGCAACGGGAAGCGCAAAATATAAGGCGAGCAGAACCGGTAAAAACCAGAGGTTTTGCGGCAATGCATTATGCAGCTGCTGGGCGTCAATCTGCCCAAGTTGAAGCACAATGGCGACCAGAAACGCGCCGGATAGGATCCGCGACAGCCAAGTCGACCATAGCTTTCGCTCTGGCTTTAAAGCGGGCAAATCGAGATGCACAAAGGGGGTAGTGGCTGCAGTCATGTGACGGCCCAGTTGCGTTCACGAAGCACGGTATCGCGCTGCCCACGGGCATCGAACCTGTTCGCCAAAAACCGGTAGAAAAAGTCGTGCTGTCGTGACCGGGGGGTTAAATGATACACCAGGCGTTCCGCGAGCGTCCAACGTACATTGCTACGGTCGGCTCGGCGATCTGATGTCGTGCACCAAAAATCGGAATGATAAACTTGGCGTCCGCGTTTCAGCACGCGGTGCATCAGCTCATGATCCTTTAAAACATAGGGCCATAAGGAAGGATCGTAACCCCCTGCGGCTTGTAATGCGGATGTCCGGAAAGTCTGCGCGGCGCCGCTGGTATGGTTTTGATGCGGCAAAATGCGTGCGGCCAGCAGCCTGTGCATCATGCTTCTCAAATCCTTATATAATCCCTCGCGGCGGAGATAGGCACATGCCGCGACATACCCCGCGCCTTTTGCGTCAAACAGCGAGGTAGCGGCAGCCAAATAATGCGGTGGATAATAAGTGTCCGCATCACAAATCGCCGTGAATTCGTTTTCGACCGCTGCAATTCCCGTCTGCAAGGCATAAACTTGACCGGGCCGAGGTTCGTGCAAAAAGGTTACTTTGCCGCGGTGCTTAACAAGTTGCTTGCGGGCATCATCGATGCAACCGTCGGTTGAGCCATTGTCGACGATAATCAAATGAAAAGCTGTCGTTTGGGCAATAATCGACGTCAGCGTCTGCGGCAAAAAATCTGCCTCATTATAAACTGGTATGACAATTGACCAACGCACAAGCGACCCTCGGATAATCCGAGGAGCCATCGCATTCATTTGCCAAAGTGCAGTGTCAGAACAGCGTCAGTTTTATGATAAAGAAATGAACATTCTGTAACAAATGCCAATTGGAGGGGTCCGGAACGTCTGCTTTTCAGTATTGACGCTTAATGTAGCCGTATCATAGCAATTCGCTGCTCTATCGGCAGACCAGCCTGTCGTTCAGCCTCGAGTGTCGACTGCAACACCGAATAAAAGTGGGGATCAACTTCCTGAAAGCCGCAGGACGCATAGAACGGGGCATTCCAGGGTACGTCGCGAAACGTTGTGAGGCTCATTGCAACTAGCTGGTTAGCGCTTGCCCAATTTTCGGCTGCCCGGATTAGATTTCGCCCAATCCCTTTTCTCTGCTGGTCGGACCGCACCGACATCTGCCAGATATGTAGTACGTCTTCCCGAACTTCAGCGGTCAGAAAAGCTGTGATCTCATTGCTGGCATCGTGCGAGACCCATGCTGCACCAAGCCGAATGAGCGCCGCATGGCGCTCCTGTGATGTCACTTTGTCATCTGCAATCCATGCAAGATTTGGAATTATGCGAAACGCCTCGCCGCTCGAGCGCTCAATTTCGGGCATAGCTGCGGCATCTTGTTGCGTAGCGAGTCTTATTGTCTGCATAGCGAGTAGCTATACGCGCAGGGGAATTTCAGCAATTGGGTCGTAACTGGGACGGCAGTTTTTTAAAAATTTTGCTAAAAATCGGACGCGCGGAGTTATTTGTAAGAAGCATCTGCGGGGCTCATCAGCCAGAATAACGTGATTGGAAATTGGTTTGGCAAATGCTCTACTAAACTCCGAAGCCATCATTGCCAATGTTCTGGCGACGGCCACCCAAGGCTGCGAAGCTGAGATTGAAAATATTTCGATAAACTTAGCGTCTGGGCATTGAGTTTTAACTTATTCTACGGTCACAGACTGGCTCACGAGTTCCAGAACTCTTCTATCATTATAGGGTTCACTTCCGATCGGAACAGCCATGCCCTGTGGAAGGCTGCCTATCCAATTTGAATTATCGATATCATTAGGTCTGAATTTATATATCCTGTCTTCTGATGCGTTAAAAAAGGGGTGGTATAAACTCATCCTGACAACAATGATGTTTCGGGCTATATCCACTGCAATGGTTTGGCCATCAAAACCTTGGGCTGCAATAAAGCGGCGCCCGTCAGCAAGGGGAAACCAAAATTGTGATGCGTAAACTGCGTTCGGTTCCGTGGATGCCTGAATTATGGACTCAATATATGCTCGCGAAACAATCTGCTGATTAGATACAACCCCACGGTTAAGAAGCAGTTCGCCAAGTCTTGCGAAGTCACGGGGTGTCGCATCGATGCAGCAATAACCCAGAACATTGCCACCTTGAGGTCGGGAGTTATCCTTCCACCAGTAGGCTTTCATACCCATCTTGAGAAACAGGCTGTCTTGAGACCACTTCAAGAAGTCTTCCGAACGACTATTCACTAGCACCTTTGAAAGGACCATAGTGTCACAATTAGAATACAGAAATGATGGGCCTGGGTAGGCGCTGCGTCCCCCGTTCCACCAACCGTAGTTCATGCCTGGAATAGCCTTAGGTCGGGTTATACAAGGTGTCATTTGATCGTCAGCGTAGACTAAATCACCACCAGCCCTAGGAGTGGTCTGGCACTCCTCTAACTGATTTGTTCCTGATTTTGCACAGATTGGGACCAATCCAGAACGCATATCAAGAACCTCTTTAAGTGTGATTGTTGATCTTGCGTCGGAAGCCCATTCGCTGAGGTATCGGCTAACGTTATCCTGTGGTGACGCTATTGAGCCTTGCTCAACTGCGATACCGAGCAGCATAGAGGTGAAGGATTTGGCTACAGACCAAGATGTAGCCAAGCTATCCCTGTTTCGAGTTCCGTATTTTTCAAGGATTGCGCTTTTGGAAAGCTGGGGATTGAAATTGCTTACGGATTGCAGTTCTACATCAGAGATACCTCTATAACGCTCAAAAACAATCTTGCCGTTACGTATAACTAAAAAGGCCTGCCCGAAAGTTCCGTCACGCAGGGCCATAGCCGCTGCCTCCTCCAACTTTTGCGCCGACATACCTTGGCTTTGCGCACTTGCTTCCGGCCAGACAACAGAAGGGACTATAGGCGGAGTGCTAGGCGCTCCAATGGTGACAATTGGAGGTTGTTCTGGACTGACTTCAGTCCCGCCACATGCGTTTAAAAATGTAAACATAAGGAATACTAGGCAGAACCTAAAGCTATCTAGAGACATTTGTATCCTTCCCTGGATTCCTGCCCGAAGTCAGAACTTTTGAGGCTAATGCCAATTTAGGCAGATTACAAATCACCATTAAACAACACGAATGAACCAAGCGACAGACTTTCTAATATCGTCGCTTGCAACCCGCAAGATCGCCCGCCAGCTTGCCAGCGATCTCCTCCATAGAGTGTTTTTTGAATGGCACATTGTTCTCCTTTTTGTGTCCAAAACAACATTGATTTTGAACCACTCAGAAGGGGGAGTAGCCACGCACGCCTCCAGGGCACGGGCCTCACGGATCAGACACATCTGTTGGTCAATCCTATGAATGTATTTCTGACGGCAGACAGTACCTGCCGGAAATCTCTTGTTTGGTCAGGTGGCGGCGTCTATCCAAAAAGGATATTTATGGGTTTAAGGATCAGGCAATGAAATCTCTTTTGGCGACCATTTTTACAGCTATCATCCTTTCGATGTCGCCGCCCTTCATTTCTGCATCAGAAGCAGCGACGGAAAGTCCGGGCTTTCAAAAATGTATGGATGATGTTGATCTTTCCGCCTTTAAGAATAGCCAGTGGGCGGCTTGCTATTATGCTGAACTGCAGATTCAGGATCGCAGATTGAATGCTGTTTATCAAAGGGTTCAGAGAGCCAATACGCCCGAACTGAAACAGGCACTGTTGAAGGGTCAACGTGCCTGGCTGATGTTCAGGGATGCTTGGTGTTCTTATGAGGAGCAGGCACCTTATGCTCCGGGCGGTGAGGTTAATAAATTAGCGTGCTTATTGAGCATTACGATTAATCAAATTGAGCGCTTGGAGGCTTCCGCCGGATAATCGGGTGAAGGTCTCGCCGTAAAGCGAGGCGCATATGAAACACGCCATATAAGCAGTGATGGTGGAACCTTCGCTTCTTTTGGCGAATATCGTATATTTGATCTTTGCAATTTGAGACAAAAGGCTCGAGTTTATGCTCTGCTTATGCAAAATTTTTGCCTACTTTTTCTCACGCATATCTACCAATATATCTGTCATTTTTTGATTGTCTGAAACAAAATAATTCATATTATCAATTAATGTCTGTATGGTTATACCATCAGATCCGATAATTATGTAATTATAGTAGGCTAAATAATTAGAGTCTTCGAGCCATATCGGGTGACTATATTGTTCATTTTTAGAAGCTAATTTTATTATTTTTTCGGTTTCTTCATATGTCGCATCAATTATATAATCAATGAACTGAACATATGAGCAGCCGTCTTCGGTGCAACCGCTAAAACCAACTGCAATTTCTTCTCCGCCGACTCCAGTCGACATCATCGGTAACTGTGGATTGTCATACGAGATAGTAGCCTGATACCCCCTGCTTCTAAGCGCTTTTGCAAATTCCTCAGGCTTCCGCATTGTTTGCTTGGCATCTCCCATCCACTCCTCTGGCGCCGCGGTAGCCAGGTCGTATTCTTGCCGGTTTGTAGGACCCTTAGTTGCTGTGGAGGGTGTCACAGGTAGCTGAGCGCTCCGCTTTTTTCTTTCTCTGCTGGAAGAGCTCGGTAAAAGATCAAATTCAATCCCTGACATCGCTGTGGTCTCGGCATTTAACCAGAGTATTTTATCTGGGGGCGCCAGTGTCGCAAATACAACTGTCTTCTCGCCGAACCCGAGCTGCGATAGGTAGTGACCTACCAGTGCATTGCCAACGCCAGTCTCAATTTTTGTACCGTCGGTATTGAGATAGCTTGCGTGGAAACCAACTTCGCCGTCACCGTCGATAATGCGTCGAGAACCCGAGATCCAGATAAGTGCGCAAGCTGAGGCACAACTGCTGCCGTCCAATACTACTGTTACATAGCCTCTAAGTTTGATTGTTCGACCAATGTCCATAGCTGGGGATATCGCACCGCCTTCACTATTAAGGACAACAATTGCGTCTGAAAATTCAGCAGCAAGCTTTCTGAATTTTTCGTCATCTCCTGCTATGATCTCGCCTTCAATCAGGATGAACGGCTGATCGTCCCCTTCGGCTGCAGGTGCGGCTGTTATGTCGGCACTTATTGCCGCCGTCGACATAGAGAATGCACTAATAAAGAGTATGACAGCACTCAAAATACGCATTTTTAACATCCGATCTTCCTCACAGTGAGTGCTGTACTGTAAACACTACGGCCTAGTCTGTACGAGCTTTAGAAAATGTCAATAACAGCCACTGTCTTGAAGACTTCGCCTCCTGTGTTACCATCGCTTTGGTAGGCCGATCTCGGGAATTTGAAAAGAACCGCTCAGCGCCTTGGTGCCCTACCACCCGCTTTGATGCAGGCTTCCATACTTGGGTATGGAGTGAAGTTCTGTGTTCTGTTGTAATAGCTGCCACCTCGGGGGTGGTGATCTGCCCCCTTCTGGGTGGTCCAAAATATATGTTATTTTGGACACGGAAGGAAAAGACAAATGCCATTTAAGAAACACACGCCGGAGGAGATTATCGGCAAGCTGC
>Ga0208440_1000542_pt1 | contig 11639 bp, 12 predicted proteins | sample Colrivmet1547B02_FD_187644 | JGI IMG/M metagenome (GOLD analysis project Ga0208440, IMG submission 187644) | Estuarine microbial communities from the Columbia River estuary - metaG 1547B-02 (SPAdes) (version 2) | ecosystem: Environmental > Aquatic > Marine > Intertidal zone > Estuary | place... | reverse complement strand
TATTGCGCATCATGCGGCCACTCATTATTATTGTTTTGCTCATTGCCGCTGCTACCTTCTTTTTTGCCAACTACGTCATTCCGGCGGCCAATTTGAAATGGCACACGCTCATCTACGACATTCAAAATAAGAAAATCGCCACTATCCTTACACCTGGCGTCTACTCCAAGCATTTTGAAGGATATGCCATTAAAATAGACTCACTCAACGGCAATCAGTGCTTGGGCGTTACGATCCACGACTACACCCAGCCTACCCAATTGCGCACCGTACGCGCGAAAGAAGCAAATGTTTATAAGTCGGTAAACGGCAGGTTTGTGTTTTTGAATTTAAAGAATGGTCACATTTTAGAAGAGCTCGACCTCCAAAACCCGATGTATTTGCCCAACAACAGCATTAGCAACCCGTCGGACCGACCATCTAGAGTTTCTAAATTTGAGCAAGGTGTCTACAAACTTGACCTCGAAGGGCTCGACCTCAACCGCTCTAAAGAAGACTTATTTACCGACAAATACGAAATGCTCAATGTGTTTCAGATAGACGCTGCCATTGACTCCATAAAAGTGAAAAAAGAGCGCTTGCTCGATAACTTTGTCAAGCAAAGTACACTCGGTTTTTTAAGCCTCAATCAAAACATTGAAAAATCCAACAACAACGACCCGAGCATTGCTTCGGGCAGCACAGAAAAGATCGAGCCAATTGCTGTTAAGCAACTCAGTGCCAACGACAAACAATTAGCTTATAGCTTGGCCATTTCGAAAATCAGGCGCAGCCAACAGCAGTTGGACAACCAACAACAGTTTTTAACAACTCTTGATCGAGAAACCGACCTTTACTGGATTGAATTTCACCGCAAGTTTGCCCTCACCTACGCCATTATTGTACTCTTTTTTGTGGGGGCGCCGCTGGGTGCACTCATTAAAAAAGGTGGTTTTGGTGCACCTGTTGTCATTGCGGCGCTTATTTTCATGTTGTATTTCATTTTGAGTTCGGTTGGCGATAACCTTGCAGACACCGGTTCAGTAACGCCTTTTATTGGCATGTGGATGGCAGCCGTTATCTTTACACCAGTGGCTTTTTTCTTCACTAAAAAAGCGTTATCCGTTTAAATTTACTGACCTTGAAAATCCTGATCCTTAGCCACAAACCGCCCTACCCCATTTTAGATGGCGGCTGCTTGGCTATGGCCAGGCTCCTCGAGGACCTGCTCTCGCTGCAGAATGTCAGTAAAATCAGCTATCATTCCATCGAAACCGCCAAGCATCCTTTTGACAGTAGCGCGTTTCTTCAGCACGACAAACTAACAGTAACGCCACATTTTGTAGACACAGGCGTAAGCATTTACGGTGCCATTTTAGCTTTACTCAGGCAAGAATCTTACAACCTGACGCGTTTCAAAAGCACCGAAGTACACACCGCGATCAAACAAGAACTCCACAAAGAAAATTACGATTTCGTCATCTTTGAAAGCCTTTTTGCTGCGGTCTACGCACCCAACCTGAGGCCTTATTCCAAAGCTAAATTTATTTACCGCGCGCACAACATTGAGCACCAAATCTGGAAAGACCTCGCTGGCAACACCAAGAATTTACCCAAAAAATGGTACCTGAATCAGCTGGCTTACAGTTTAAAATGGGCCGAGCGCAGCATTTGGAGTGAAGATCAAGGTGGCTTGGATTTGATTTTAACCATCTCCGATACGGATTTATCTATTATTGAAGGTCAGACCCTCACCGCTTGTCGTTATTTGCCAGCGTCTATTGCACATCCTTCACAGCGCAGTACGCTAACAACGCAACAACTATGTTTTTTAGGAGCTTTCAATTGGAAACCAAACGTAGAAGCGGTCGAGTGGTTTTTGTCTCAAATTTTTCCACTCCTCAAACAACAACATCCTTTGCTCACATTTCATATCGCTGGCAAAGGCGCAGAAAATATCAAACACTGGCAACAACCCAGTGTTTTGGTGCATGGTTTTGTTCCCGACGCCAAAGAATTTATAGCCACGCATGGTATTTTCGTGGGTTGTTTGCAATCGGGTTCAGGTGTCAAAATGAAAATCTTAGAGGCCATGAGTGTTGGGGCTCCAATTGTCTTGAGCAATAAATCTGCAGATGGTTTGCCCGATCTGCAAGCCCATCTTATCCAACATGATCAAGATTCATTTCTTGCCGATATTTTAGAACTCTTAGAAAGCCAAGAAAAAATAAAGGAACGAGCAGCTTATTTCTCCAACTACTTTGAGCGTCACTTTGAAGCCAAGGAGGTCCAAAGACAACTTTTACAAATGCTCGAAGAACTTCAAAATAATCGCTAATATTGCCATATGCTCCAGTTGTTATTTGTTGTTGGCCTGATTTTTTTGCTGTTTAGCTATCTAGTTTACCCCTATTTATTGAAGTTTTTGCTTCAAAAACAACAAAATGCAAGCGTTTATCCGGTTACGGGCGTTCTTCCTTCCCTCACAATTGTCATTGCCGCCCACAACGAAGAAAAAGTACTCCGAGACAAACTAGATTCCATTCTCGCTTGCAACTACCCAGCCGAGCAAATAGAATTGCTGATTGGTATAGATAACAGCTCGGACTTCAGTGCGCTCATCGCTGAAGAATACCAAACAAAATTTGCAGCATGTCAGGTCTTTCTTTTTAAGGAGCGTCAAGGCAAAATCAAAATTGTAAATGCGCTTGTTCCGAAAGCCCAGCACGACATCATTGTGCTCACAGACGCCAATGTGCTCTTTACCGAACAAACACTGCTACAGCTTCAGGCACCATTCTCTGATGCGCAAATTGGCTTGGTAGATTCTACCATGAAACACTACGGCTTAAAGGATACTGGTATTTCGATGCCGGAATCAACCTACATTGCAGGTGAGGTACTGATCAAAGAAGCCGAAGGAAAACTTTGGGGCGCCATGATGGGGCCCTTTGGAGGCTGTTTTGCTTTTCGAAAAAAATGCTTTGAAAAAATCCCTGAACACTTCTTGGTCGATGATTTCTTTATCAACATGACCTGTATCGAGAAGGGCTACCGGAGCGTTACCCAAACCGAAGCAATTGTGCTCGAGGATGTCTCCAATGATCTACTCATAGAATTTCGCCGCAAAATCCGCATCTCATCAGGTAATTTTCAAAACCTCAAGCGTTTTTGGCGTTTGCTGCTCAAATTCAACTGGATATCCTTCACGTTCTTCTCGCACAAAGTATTGCGCTGGATTTTACCCGTGTTTTTGGTCGCCATGACCCTTCAGATTATTCAACATCACGAAAATTCTTGGTTTTACGAAGTCCTGTATTTTGGGCTACTCCTCATCCCTATCACCTTTGTTGTCGACTACTTAGCACGCCGACAAGGCGTTCAATTGGTATGGTTGCGTTACATCATTCATTTTGTCAGCATGAATATTGCCCTACTGATAGGGATGTTCCGCTTTTTTGGAGGTATTCGTTCTTCAGTTTGGCAACCCACCAAGCGTCATCAGTAAGTTTTTTGTATCTTTGCAGTCAAATCCGCCTGCGTCTTGTAAGTTGCCACCCTTCCTACTTTGCTCATGGCACTTATTCTCTTAACGCAATTAAATGGCTAAATCCAAAGAAACCTTCTCCAAGAAGGAAAAAGAAAAACTCAAAGCAAAAAAGAAAAAAGAAAAATTAATTCGTTCTGAAGAGCGTAAATCCAATGCAACCGGCGGTGGCTTAGATAGCATGATGGCTTACGTAGACGAATTTGGTCGCATCGTAGATGCACCAATTGACCCAAGCACACGCATCGAAATCGATGCAGAAAGCATCGAAATTGGTATCCCACGCCGCGAAGAAAGCGAAGAAGACGACGCTTCTGACTCAGGTACAGTGATCTTCTTTAACGACTCTAAAGGTTACGGATTCATCAAAGACAAAGCCAGTGGCGAAAACATCTTTGTACACGCAGCCAATCTTTCTGCCCCAATCGCAGAACGCGACGAAGTTACTTTCGACAAAAGCCGCGGTCAAAAAGGTTGGGTAGCACTCAATGTCAAAATTGTACCGAAGGTTGCACCTTCACTCACTTAAGGTCTTTCCTTAAATAAGCTTGTTGCATTCCGAAGCCAAATCTAGGTAAATTGGCTTCGGTAAGTAGCAATACCACCACATCAAACTGCCCAACTTCCTTCGCGTAGTTTTTCATATCCTCGATATACCTCGTTTCTTTTCCAGGCACCAATCTTTCATGGTTGTAATACCAAAACTCACCGCCTTCAAAGACGCTTTGCATCATGCCCCAATTGAACATTCCGTAGTAAAAACTATCGCCAATCACCAATACACGCGGTGCTTTCTGTCCGGCTTGCAAAGGCTGCACCTTAAACTTTGGATAGGCCATCTTGAAATCAGGCAAGTTGCGCAATAAATTCATGCCGAGTTCAATGTCGTCGTCGCGGTCGCGCGGCTTGCTGTCTTGTTCTATGCGCAAGAGTTTCATTGATGGCAGTGGTTTTTGTGAAAGCGCACTTATTTTCTTTATCAAAGAATCGGCTACTAAATACTCGCCATAACTGCTCCAATGAATCCCCGTTTTGGGATATAAAGGATATGGCGTTGTATTTTTCATGCGTAAAAACCAATCTTGGATGTCCAGCAGCGCAATTTCTTGCTGCTTGAGGACTCTGATAAAATCTGGGTAATTTCTTCCCGTACTGCCATTGTAATGATATGCAGCGGGCATTTTATCTGGATAAAAAGAGCCTTTACCAGGTGCAATACACACCAAAAGTTTCTTCCCTCTTCGTCTGAGGTCGCGCTGAACCAAACCGAGCGTTTGTACGAGTTCATTGATCGAGTCTGGACCGATGTAATCCTGACCAGAGGCTGCCAATAAATAGTTTTCTTCAAACAGATAGCCGTCTTTACCCATAATGACCCCATTGGCTTGGTACTCGCCAAACAAGCGGTCAAAAAGTTCGTTGTAAAAGCGCACCATGAACGGGCGCAGGCCAAAATGATCTCGGATATACGCTTCTTGCCCTACTTGGAATTTGGCCGAACGCCATTTGTCGGGAGAGAATTTGATGTTTTCTGAAGAAGGTGGCACCCCACCCAAAGCCTTAGGATTAAAAAGATGTTCGTTTTGCTCTAGCCATGGTAAGAGAAGCGCGGCAAGCACGAGTCCGAAAAGAGCATTTTTGATAAGGGTATGTTTTGTCGGCACTTTCATCAGAAGCGGTAATAAATAAATGGATTTAGATTTGAGGCGGACAAAAATACAATACTCAAGAATAAAAGGACTATTGAAATCGTGGTAATTAAAGTGGCTTTAGAGACAGACAAAATTGGATTTTCCGCAGTAAAAAATAAGGTGCGCTTCTCCATAAAATGTAACCTCCCCACAACGGAAAATAGAATGGCAAGTAACAAAATAATATAAAAGCTATTGTTTAATTCAATAAATTTAATGTCTTTATAATCAAATAATTGATTGTAAAATATCTGCGCGTTTTCCCAGCTTTCAATTCGAAAGAGCACCCAAGCCATGGCTACGATAAAAAAGGTGAAAAGCGCTGCAGGCACCTTCCCTATTTTTTCTAAAAACTTCAATAAGAAAAGGCGGTCGAGGATCAGGAAAAACCCGTGAAAGGCGCCCCACAATACAAAATTCCAAGAAGCGCCGTGCCATAGGCCAGAAACCAAGAATACCAACCACAAATTGACGTACAAACGCCATTTGCTGCTCACCCGGTTGCCGCCCAACGGAATATAAAGGAAATCGCGCATGAACGCCCCGAGGGTGATATGCCAGCGGCGCCAGAACTCGGTAATGCTTGCAGAACTATACGGCGAGTCAAAGTTCTCAGGAAAACGAAAGCCCATCATGCGGGCAAGGCCAATGGCCATATCGGAATAACCAGAAAAATCAAAGTAAATCTGAAAAGTATAGGCAATAATTCCAATCCAAGCTTCATCAAAACTCAGTGCCTGGAGGTCGCCGCCCATATAGAGGTCTGCCTGCTTTGCAAGAACATTTGCAATGAGCACTTTTTTGGCCAAACCCAAACTGAAACGAAACAAACCAATGAGGCGATCGTCTGGGGTTTCGGTTCTGTCTACCACCTGAGCTGCAACGCTTTTAAAGCGGATAATTGGACCCGCAATGGCGTGCGGAAAAATGAGTTTGTAAAGCAAGTAATGATCGGGGCGCTCAAAAGGCGCGTGTTCATTGCGGTACACCTCAATAGCATAAGTAAGCGTCTGAAACGTAAAGAACGAGATGCCGATTGGCAAAGCCACTTGCGTCCAGGCCAATTGCTCTATCCCAATAGAGCTCAGCGCTACATTGACATTTTCAATAAAGAAGTTGGCGTATTTAAAATAGGCTAAAAGGCCTAAATTGAGCGCCAGTGAGATGGTGAGCAGGACTTTTTTGCGCTGTTGTTGCTCACTTTTATAGAGCGCCTGAACGAGGTAAAAATCGATGATACTCGTGCACAGCACTACATATAAGAAGTTGGGCGCACCCCATGCGTAAAATAAAATACTGATCAGTAAGGCCCAATAGTTCTTGGCTTTCTTGGGCAACAGCACATACACCAGCATGAATACTGGTAAAAAGTACAATAAGAACAAGATGCTGCTGAAAACCATAATTGGCATCGAAAATACATAATTCTCGGCAATTCTACTCCACCACCCACTTCACACACTGTCCATCCTTGCGAATGAAATAAGTACCTGACTGTAAACTGGGGAAATGCATTTGGTTAACGCCAGCTTGTAAATCAAAGGAGTGAATAGTTCGGCCTGTGGCATCGGTGAGTTGGATATTTTCAAAGGGAAGCTCAGATTCGATATAAAGTTCGCCTGCGCTTGGGTTGGGGTAAATTTGAACTGAATGCATGAATGTATTTTCTTCTAAGCCAACCAAGTAGTCACATTCGTTATCGTAGAAAGGTTTGAAGGTGGCAAAATTGTTGTCTGAGTAGCAGCGGAAAGGACCGCCTTCGTTGCCGTCAAAAGCCATGGTGCACATGTCGAATGGCAACATATATGAACCCGTGAAACCAATTTTTTCGATGATGGTATCTTGAAAACCTTGACTTGTGAGGTCTGGGTTGCAAAAGTCGACCACCAAATATTTGAGGGTTTGGGCATTGATTACTGTTGTACCAGTTGCCAGGACCTTCAATTGACTGTTTTCAGTACAGCCACCAAATTCAGGCATGGGAGCCATTGGCCAATGTTCACCTACTACCGCATTGAAATTATAGAGCGTTTTCCATTGGTTCTGCTCTAAGACATACACAATGCCGTTGTTTTCATAAGTATAGGTGGTGTCGAAAACAAAATTCATTGGTGTTACGCCAAACTGCAGCCCATTGAATGTTTTTTGCAACTTCTGACAAGTCTGCCCCGCAATAACGGTATCGCCCACATTGGCAATCTCTACATAGCCGATCGAAAATCCGATGTAGGTATAATGCCATTTGGCACCTGCTGGCGCCCAGTTTTGAGCGAAGGAAAGCGAACTGAAAAAGAGCGCTAAAAAGAGTGTTGTTGATTTCATGTTGTTGATGTACAGGTGAAATTAGCGAATCAAGAAAAATAAACAATCGTTCGTTCCACGATATATAACTTTCCGTTGTCATTGATGTACTGCCTGATCCAGTTGCCTTTTGCGTCGAACTGGTAGCTGACTGTTACTTTTTGGGCTTGTGGTTTGTCTACGTCGGTTTCGGTAATTTCTACCACATTGCCGTTTTCGAACTTATAGACCAATTCGTTGATCACCTCGCTTTCCGAGTACAGGAGCCATTTTTCAAGTATGAGTTCTTGACCCTTGTATTCGAAAAAACCTTTCTCCATTTCTTCTAAGTCTTCATATTCATAGCTTGTATGTTCGATGAGCTGCTTGGCAGTGTTGTACTTGTACAAATCAGTGGTTTGGTAATCTTCGGCTTTGTAATAAGCAGCAGTGCAATTGCCAGAAGCGTCGTACTGAAAAGACTCTACGGATTTCATTTGTTTGTTGACGAAGCATTCTTTTCTACTTAAAAAACCGTTGGTGTCGTAGAAATACAGATAGTGCGTGACCGCGGTGGTTTCACCATTTATTTGCTTCGACTTACTGATGCGACCTAATGAATCATAGGTGTAATAATGCGCACTCTGCCCTAAAGTTGTTTGTACTACTCTTTTGAGGCTATCTATTTTGGTGGAGCGCTTGACTTGATAACTTCCGCTGCGGAGTTCTTTTTCTGTAGTCAGAAAACCGTTGGCATCAAAAACAAACACCATATCGTAATCCCAGGTATTTTGCCAACCTTTGGCGCCTTTCACAAACTGACCATTCACCATTGTGGCTTTGTAAGAGGTTTCAGTAATTTGCTTTACTGCACCCTTCAAATGCATGGACTCAAGGGTTTTGTAATCGAGATAAGGCGTTGTTCCTTCGAGATAGGGCTGCTGCGCAAAGGATAAGGCCGCAAGGAACATGAAGTAAATGGAAATGAAAATACGTATCATGGTTTGAAGTTAAGAAAATTGTAACCTCACCACCCCTACTTCTGAGCAGATGGCACCAAAATTTTATAAAGATTGACGGCGGTCAAAAGTGTCATCAGTAAAATAAAAGAGAGCTTGACTTCATAATTGTAGAAAAGAAAGGCCCAAGCCAATACAATTACTGCGATGTAAGCATTTTTCAAGACGGCAAATTGACTGAACTTGTCTTTCAAAATTGCCACTGGCAAAACAAGAAGGGCGATAAAAATTGCAATTTCCATAGCTTCAGCTTTTAAGTAAAGACAAACTTACAATATTTTGAAAATCCAAAGGTAAAGTGGTTGTTTCATTTGATAAGTATAGAACATGGGTAAGCTTCCCCCAAAACTGAAACGTTTTGAAATAGAGTCCGTAAAGCAAAAATTGTATGAAAAATTCAAAATTTACGGAGTCACAAATCGTTGCGATTTTAAAGCTTCAAGACGCTGGCATGTCGGTCAGCGAGATTTGTCGTCAACAAGGCATCAGCCAGCCGACATTTTTTAGTTGGAAAAAGAAGTATTCCGGCATGGATGCTACCAATTTAAAGCGTTTAAAAGAGTTGGAAGCGGAAAATTCACGTTTAAAACGCATGTTTGCTGATGTGAGTTTACAGCGTGATGCCCTCAAAGATTTGATCGAAAAAAAGCTCTAAAGCCTGCGGAGAAAAGAAGTTCAGGTGAGTTTTTAATTGAGCAGCACCACCTGAGTGTCCGACAGGCGTGTAATTTGCTTCAAATAAGCGCTTCATCGTTTTATTACAAGGCCGTTGACCGAGATGACAATCAGATCATTGACGCTTTACAAAACCTTGCAGATGAGCATTATCGATGGGGCTTTTGGATGATGCATCATTACCTGAGAAACGATGGTAAAAAATGGAATCATAAGCGCACATATCGTGTCTACACAGAGATGAAGCTGAACCTTCGTTCAAAGCGTCGCAAACGCCTTCCTAGACGTGAAAAACAGGCTTTATTACAACCTTTAACACCCAATTTACACTGGTCAATGGACTTTATGCAAGACAACCTAAGTGATGGTAAAAAGTTCCGTGTTTTAAATATTATAGATGACTTCAATCGTGAAGGACTAGCGATTGTTCCATCAAAATCGATTACCAGCCAACGAGTCATTACAGAGCTAGAAAACCTAAAAGTCTGGAGAGGTTTACCAGAGAAAATTCGGGTGGATAATGGACCTGAATTTATTGCCGAAAGGCTCTCTGATTGGTGTAAAAACAACAACGTGGAACTCACCTTCATTCAACCAGGGAAACCTGCTCAAAACGGCTATATTGAACGTTTTAATCGAAGCTTTCGAGAGGAAGTACTCAGCATGAATTTATTTACCTCGATTGATACATTTAAAACTACTGCACACCAGTGGTTATTCATGTATAATCACAAAAGACCTCATGCCTCTCTTTCTAATCTTTCTCCTCGTAATTTTCTTTTAAAGCACTGTAAAGAGGAATTTGTGGATTCTTTGTTTCCTACTTTTCAAATAGATAACTAACTTAGTACTAACATTTAACCCTGGAACTCTATCTATAACTGTTACTGTTCAAGGGAAGCTTACCATATAGCCCAACATATATTCAGAATAATTGTCATATTCCCCATAGGTTGATTTATTAAAACAATCATAAGCCTCTTTGTATTCAAATTCAGATTGAGCTTCTTCAAATATTAGTGTCCCTAATGTATACCGAGATACTTCATCGTAAGAATAACGAAGAAATGATTGTGCTTTCCATTTGTCTTGAGGAACACCGTTCCCCCATGCGTATCGAAGACCAACTTCTTTTGCTGCAGCCGAGCTGCCTTTGAATGTAGCTGCTTCTAAATACTTCATTCCATCCTCAAAGGTTATAGGATTTTTTAGTTTTTTAAATCCGATTTCCTCTAATTCAATTGATGATAATTTTTCAAGATTTTCATTTACCCCATCAGTTGGTGATTTTTTACTTTGTTTTTCAATTAGAAAAATTATAAAAATCAGAGTTATTAGAATTATTACAAAAATGGTAAACTCAAAAAGTTGTTTTTTAAAGCCATGTTTAGCTGACATATACATTACCTTATTTGTTTAGTCTTTTATGTTAATTGGAGTGAGACTATTATTAGCAATCAAATAATAGAATTATCTTTTAAGTCAATTCATAAACTCTCTGCATAATCCAACTTCCTGACAACCTCAGCAGCGAAAGACTCTTGGTTATTTAAAGAAACAGCAAAGGAATACTTTCGAGCTCGGCTTGGTAAGCTTTCATAAATGATTTTATGATTCACTGTAGAATAAGCACCGATATTATATAGAAATTGTATTTTGTGTTCATCTGTTTGTACCTCACCATTGAACCAATATAATTTGAAGTCAAACGAGTTGTTATTTAAATCAAAACCTGTATTGTTTACTATAGAAATTGTACCACTGTAAGAATCACCCAAGTATCCGCTTTGAATGGTTGTTTGTTGTTTATTCCAGGTAACATTTTCATTTACATATCGAGCACAGTTCATTACCAAAAAATCAAATTCAAATTCATGTTCTTTGCAAGTTTTGGCAATTGAAATATCGGAGTCAATTGAGTTTTTTTCACCGCTTGATTTTAGGAATCCTTTCTTTTTGCAATATTCAAAAATTGGGCTATTGTAGTACGTGGTCAGGCCTTTGGAATCAGTTATTTTCAGACCTTGACCCTTATCCGAAATAATGAATTTAACATCCTCCCTAAATTTTGGTGAATACTTCTGATAACTGCCATATATTGAAATGCTTCCATCTTCCTCAATTGTAGTATTATCAATTTTGAAATCATTTAATTTCCAGTATTTATCTAACTCTGAAAATTTTGGATAGATTTGGTTCGCTGCACTAAAATTTTCAAGTGAAATTTCTTTAGCAAATTTCTCAATGATTGAATTTGCCTCTTTGATTCGATCTTCATCAGTTTTACAGCTATTTAAGATGAGTAACAATCCGATTAATACAGTCAAAAAAGTTTTCATTTTCTTAATTTTTTACAAGTTATCAAATATCAGTAAATCAACGAAAAAAATGATATTTTACCTGATATTTATAATTGAATTCTGAGTAGTTCGAACTAGTTTTTATCAG
>Ga0208440_1000516_pt1 | contig 12005 bp, 9 predicted proteins | sample Colrivmet1547B02_FD_187644 | JGI IMG/M metagenome (GOLD analysis project Ga0208440, IMG submission 187644) | Estuarine microbial communities from the Columbia River estuary - metaG 1547B-02 (SPAdes) (version 2) | ecosystem: Environmental > Aquatic > Marine > Intertidal zone > Estuary | place... | reverse complement strand
GGAATAGGCACCCCTTTAAAATAAGTGGATTGGTCTGGATCGATATTGAATTTAGCTAAACGGTAGGCGCCTGCTAAGGCGATAATAAAGGCCGGCACCATCATCAGAGTAGTATGCGATAAGGCATTGATATCGGTAGCAAGTGATAGTCTTAAAAATTGAAAAACAATAAAAGAGGGCGCTACTCCAAAACTAACTATATCTGCAAGTGAATCGAGTTGCTTACCTAATTCAGAATTTACTTTTAATAAACGAGCCACAAACCCATCAAAAAAATCGACCAGCGCTGCAAGTCCTATAAACATACTCGCATAATAAATTTGCTCTGGAATTTCAATGACCATATCCCCCGTTTCATCCATGGTGGCCATGGTACCCGATTGAAAAGTGACCAGAATGGCCAGGCAACCAAAAAATAAATTAAGCAGTGTGATTAAATTAGGAATCTGTTTTTTCATTATTATTTTTTACTGCTTTTAACTCTTCGCATCAAGGCTTCAATTTCTTCTGCTTTAATAGGTATGTTTTTCATTAAATCCTGATTCCCCGTTTTGGTTATCCAAAAATTGTTTTCAATACGCACACCCATTTTTTCTTCTTTAATATAAATACCGGGCTCTACCGTAAATACCATACCTGCTGTAATTGGCGCTGTTCTAGTACCTAAGTCGTGTACATCTAATCCTAAATGATGCGATATCCCATGGTATAAATATTTTCTATAGGCTCTGTTTTCAGCATCTTCATTTTTAATATCTGATTTACTAAGTAAACCAATTTTTAAAAATTGCTTACTCGCCTCCTCTCCCACTTTGTCGGTATAATTTAAAATACTAATGCCTGGTTTTAAAATAGACTTTGCATAATCATGTAAATGCAAACAAGCATTGTATACTTCTTTTTGTCTTTTAGTAAATTTACCATTGACAGGCACCGTTCTAGTTAAGTCGGCGCAGTAGCCACCATACTCAGCACCAAAATCCATTAGTATTAATTCTCCGTCCTTACATACATTGTTATTACTTGTATAATGTAAGGTTCTTGCATTATCACCACTTGCAATAATACTATGGTAAGCAACGCCCGTTGCGCGTTGAGATAAAAATGAATGATATATCTCTGCTTCAATTTCATATTCCTTCACACCTGGTTGAATGAACTGCAATAATCTTCTAAAAGCTAGTTCTGTAATATCAATGGCTTTCTGAATCACCTGCACTTCTTCTTTGGTTTTCACGGCACGCAATTCTTTCATAATAGTAGCAGCTCTGCAAAAATTATGAAGTGGATACCTTGCTTTCATTTCGTCAATAAAACGGTATTCACTGGTTCTTAATAAATTATTCTTTCTATCGTTTTCATTAGAGTCTAAATAAATGGCGTCCGCTAAATGCACCCATTGTTGTAACATACCATCTAATACATCCACCCATACAATTGTTTTAATTCCAGAAATAGCTTTGGCTTCATTGGCTCTTAATCTTTTACCATCCCAAATTTCTTTTAACTCCTGTGGCCTTACTAGTACCAATACTTCTCTATATTTTGGATCGGGGTTGTCTGGAAATAAAATAACCATAGAACCCTCTTGTTCAATACCAGATAACCAATATAATTCTGTGTTTTGTTTAAAGTCATGCAAGGCATCTCCATTCAAAGGATATTCATCATTGCTTACAAAAATAGCAATGCTGTTTTTTTGCATTTTGGATACAAAACGCTTTCTATTTTGAATAAATATTTGGGTGTCTAAGGGTGTATATTTCATAATGAAAACTTTATTGATAACTAAGGGCAAGTTAATTAAAAAATGAATCCTTTAGGCGATCTTACCCCAGCCAATTTTACTTTTTTGACTAATTAAAAAACGCCTAATCATTGCATTTTCAGGCAATTGAAGGGTTGGGTCCTTTTCACATAGGGCGAAAGCCGCTACTCTTGCTTCTTCTAATGCTATTTTATCGTTAATGATGTTTGCCAATTTAAAGTTCAAAGCACCGCTTTGTCTGGTCCCATCAATATCTCCAGGGCCTCTCAATTCCAAATCCTTTTCGGCAATTAAAAAACCATCGTTGGTATTGCACATTATTTTTAATCTTTCTTTCGCTTCTCTACCCGCTTTCACACTACTCAATAAAATACAATAACTCTGTTCTTTTCCTCTTCCCACCCTGCCTCTTAATTGATGCAATTGCGATAAGCCAAATTTCTCCGCACTCTCTATCACCATCACCGATGCATTGGGCACATTCACCCCTACTTCAATCACTGTAGTGCCCACTAATATTTGTGTATCACCCGTTTTAAATCGGTGCATATTAGTTTCTTTTTCTACACTACTTTGTCTTCCATGCACCATACTAATTTTATAAGTAGGTTCTGGGAAAAAACTTTTCACTTGTTCATAGCCCTGCATTAAATCTTCAAAACTTAATTTTTCACTTTCTTCAATTAAAGGGTATACATAATAAGCCTGTCTTCCTTTTATAATTTCTGTTTTTACAAAGTCCATTACACTGGCTCTTGAAGTTTCATAACGGTGAACTGTTTTAATGGGTTGTCTTCCAGGAGGTAGTTCATCCATCACACTATAGTCTAAATCACCAAAGGCCGTCATGGCCAATGTTCTTGGAATAGGTGTTGCTGTCATTACTAATACATGTGGAGGTATCGCCGATTTTTTCCAAAGCTTAGCGCGTTGTGCTACGCCAAATCGGTGTTGCTCATCTATCACTGCTAAACCTAAATTTTTAAACTGTACTACATCTTCAATAATGGCGTGGGTGCCTACTACAAAATGTATATCATCTTCTAACAAGCCTTTTAAAATTCTTCTACGCTCTCCAATTTTTGTACTCCCCTTTAATAATGCAATTTCAATGGGCATATCTTTTAATAATTCTGATAAACTTTCATAATGCTGAGAAGCTAAAATTTCGGTAGGCGCCATTAAACAACTTTGAAAACCATTATCAGCGGCAATTAACATAGCAAGTAATGCTATCATGGTTTTTCCACTACCTACATCTCCTTGCAAGAGTCTGTTCATTTGATACCCTTTGCCTACATCCTGTCTAATTTCCTTAATCACTCTTTTCTGTGCACCCGTTAATTCAAAAGGCAAATGTTTATTATAAAAAGTGTTAAAATAATTACCTACTTTTTCAAACAACTGCCCCTTACTATTTTTGTGTCTATCAATTTTTATTAAATTCAATCTTACTTGCGCCATAAATAATTCTTCAAAAATTAATCGGTCTACGGCTTCTTTATAATGCGCTTGTGTTGTAGGGAAATGTATTTGTCTATAGGCCTCCCATCTGCCCATTCTGTTTTCTAATAAATGACTGGGTAAATTTTCAGGAACATCTCTATCACTTATTTGTTGAAATAAAGTTTGTGTGAGTTTTCCAATTTGTTTGGCATTCAGCCCACGCGCCTTTAATTTTTCGGTACTGGAATACACAGGTTCTAGTAAAGATTTTTGCGCCATCGTAGTTGGCAGATATTTTTGCGACATGGTGCTTGCCAGATAAGGTTCAATTTCAGGATGCACCATTTGTGCCTTGCCATTAAAAAAACTAACCCTTCCAAATACTAAGTAAGCCTGGCCCTCCACAATATTTTTCTGCACCCAAGTAATTCCTTGGAACCAGGCCAGTTCAATAGTACCCGTCTCGTCTTTTAATTGGGTCACCAAACGCTTCGACCTTTTTACCCCAATAATATCAATGCCTTGTAAGACCCCTTTTATTTGAATAAAATCCATATCGAGGGTGATGGAGGCAATCGTTCCTACCTTGGTTTTGTCAATATGGCGATGCGGAAAATGATGCAGTAGGTCGTTAAAAGTGAATAAACTCAGCTCTTTTTTAAGCATATCAGCCCTTAAAGGGCCCACCCCTTTTAGGTATTCAATGGGGCTAGATAAAAGAGAAACTGTTGACAAACTGAATATTTTTAAATTCTGTACAAATATCCCAAAAAGATGGCAAAAAATGGGTTCCTGATTCATTATCTTCGCAGTTCTATGAAAAAGGAAATTGTATTAAGCGGAATTAGGCCTACAGGCTTCTTGCACCTAGGCAATTATTTTGGTGCCATGCGTAATTATGTGCGTATGCAAGACGAATACAACTGTTATTTTTTTGTAGCCAACTGGCATAGCTTAACCACCCATCCCGATACCCAAACTTTAAAAGAAAGTGTACTCAGAGTGGTAGCTGAAAATATTGCTTGTGGACTAGACCCAGAGAAAGTGTCTTTGTATGTTCAAAGCGATGTGCCAGAAATTGCAGAATTGTATTTGTATTTAAATATGTTGGCGTATAAAGGAGAATTAGAGAAGACTACTTCTTTTAAAGACAAAGTACGTATGCAACCAGAGAATGTAAATGCAGGACTTCTTACCTATCCTGTTTTACAAGCAGCCGATATTTTAATTCACCGCGCGGTGAAAGTGCCCGTAGGCAAGGACCAAGAACAAAATTTAGAAATGGCCCGTAATTTTGCGGAGCGTTTTAATTACAGGTACGGTGAAACCTTTCCTTTACCTTATGCTTTTAAACCTTATGCTTTTAATTATGACAGCGAGCTGGTAAAAATATTAGGCCTTGATGGCAATGGTAAAATGAGTAAGAGCGAAAATCAGAACACTACTTTGTTTTTAGCTGATGAAGATGAGGCTATTCGAAATAAAATTAAAAAAGCCAAAACCGATCAAGGGCCCCTTACACCGAATTCAGTAAAGCCCGATTATATTGAGAATTTATTTACTTTAATGAAATTGGTGAGTGAAAAGGATACAGTGCAAAAATTTGAAGACGATTTCAATAATAGCAGTGAAGGGAATTGTATCATAAGATACGGAGATATGAAAAAGCAATTGGCGGAGGATATGGTTAGTTTTATTCAACCTATTCGTTATCAGGCGCTTGATTTACAAAATAACAAAGACTTACTTATAAAGATCATTAGACAGGGTGCAGATAAAGCCAGGGCAAGCGCCTCGGAAACTTTGTCCATTGTAAGAAAGGCCGTTGGGATGGATTATTAAACAAGACGAATTAATTATTAACATAGATAAATAGTACTAAACTATTTTATATTTTCACACCATGGCAAAAGCTAAAAAACCAAAACACGTCGCAATCGCAGGAAACATTGGGGCAGGTAAAACTACCTTAACTGAAATGTTAAGTAAGCATTATCGTTGGATACCACAATTTGAGGATGTAGACCACAACCCCTACTTGATGGATTTTTATGACGATATGACGCGTTGGAGTTTTAACCTTCAAATTTATTTTTTACATGGCCGCTTGAACCAAATTTTAGAAATTCAAAGAGGAACCGAAACAGTGATTCAAGATAGAACCATTTATGAAGATGCTAATATTTTTGCACCCAACTTGCATGAGATGGGACTTATGAGCAAAAGAGACTTCGATAACTATTTTAAATTTTTTAGTACTATTAAAACAATGGTACAACCTCCAGACTTATTAATTTATTTGAAAGCCTCTGTACCTACCTTGGTTTCTCAAATTCAAAAAAGAGGAAGAGAGTATGAAGAAAATATTCGTTTGGATTATTTAAAAAAATTAAACGAGTACTATAATAAATGGGTGGATGGCTATAAAGAAGGCCCCATATTAATTATTGACTGCGACAAAAATAAATTCGGTGAATCGGAAGAAGATTTAGGCGAAATCATAAGCAAGGTAGATGGCATGTTGTATGGCCTTTTTTAAATAGCAGATTTTAAATCACTTTACTGGCATGAATAATATTACCCCTTCCCTATTAGAAGAAATGAAGTCTATTGTAGGGGCTGCTTACTTTTTTACAGATGAGGAAAGTTTTGCCAAATACGGCAGTGATGAAACAGAAAAATTACATTACGCACCACAGGTTGTTGTAAAGCCAAGAAGCGCTGAAGAAATTTCAAAATTATTAATTCTCTCTAATCAACATTTAATTCACGTAACACCCAGAGGTGCAGGTACTGGACTTACAGGTGGCGCCCTTCCGCATTTAGGGGGTTTAGTTATTTCTATGGAGCGTTTTAATACCATTTTAGAAATTGATGAAAGAAATTTACAGGTCACCACCGAGCCAGGTGTGATTACTGAAGTTTTACAAAATGCAGTAAAAGAAAAAGGTTTGTTTTACCCTCCTGACCCTGCTAGTAAAGGATCTTGTTTTATTGGGGGTAATATTTCTGAAAATTCTGGCGGGCCTAAGGCAGTAAAATATGGTGTAGTAAAAGACTATGTTTTAAATTTAGAAATAGTACTTCCTACTGGTGAAATTATTTGGACAGGTTCGAATGTTTTAAAAAATGCAACAGGATATAACTTAACGCAGTTAATAGTAGGCAGCGAAGGTACATTAGGTATTGTAACTAAAATTGTTTTAAGATTAATTCCACATCCGAAATTTGATTTATTAATGCTTGCTCCTTTTAATAGTGTAGAAAAAGCGAGTGAAGCAGTGAGTGCAATATTTAGAGCAGGCATTACCCCTAGTGCCATGGAGCTAATGGAAATTGAATCTATTAAATTAGCTAGTAAATTATGTGAAAGCACAGCCATTCCAATTACCGAAGACTTAGCCGCTCATTTAATTATTGAAGTAGATGGCAATGATATGGAGGTGTTGATGAAGGATATGGAAGCCATTGCAGAAGTATTAGCAAATTACGAAGTAGGTGAATTGTATTTTGCTGATGATACACAACAAAAAAATGAGCTTTGGAAAATACGTAGAAAAGCCAACGAAGCCTCCGTGGCAGCAGGTTATACCATTGAAGAAGATACGGTGGTGCCTAGAGCTGAACTACCCCGTTTAATAAAAGGTGTTAGAGCATTAGCCCTTGACAATGGATTTAAAGTAGTTTCTTATGGACATGCAGGAGATGGAAATTTGCATATTAGAATTAACCACCCTAAGTATAAAAAGAGCTATGAAAATGAAGAGATACAAGGTATACTTATCAAAGTATTCGAATTGGTAAAATCACTTGGAGGTACTATTAGTGGTGAACATGGTATTGGTCTAATTCAAAAGTCTTTTATGCCAGTGATGTTTGACCCTATAAGTATGGAATTAATGAAGGGCATTAAAAAGGTATTTGATCCTAATAATATTTTAAATGCAGGTAAAATTTTTGATTCAAAAAAATAAGAGCGCTATACTAAATGGTGGAATGAGTATTTTCCCATTTAATTTTATATTAATTATATTTCTTATCAAGTTATTACTTATGAAAAAATCGTTTACAATATTCATTTCCCTACTTATACTAAATCTTGCTTTTACAAGTAATTTTGCCCAAGCGCAAAATATTATCCAAACCCAAAAAATATTGGAAGAAGAAAAACCAATTTTATTTGGTGGAGGCTTATTACTAGGTGGAGGAAATAATTCTTTTCAATTGGGTCTTAATCCTGAATTACTTAAAAGCTATAATAAATATATCGATGCAGGTATTATCGCTAATATTTATTACTCTTCATTTAATATGTCATTTGGCTCCAATGAAAAAATTAAAAACTTTCAATTAGGGGCAGGCGTATTTACGAGGGTATGGCCTATTGAACAATTCTTTATTCAAATACAACCAGAATACAATAGAACTTGGACTTCTGCCAATAATTATTCTAATGGCGTAAGGGCTAATACTAATTTTGGTGCCACAAGTATACTAGGCGGCATTGGCTATGGCAAACATAATGCAGATGGTATGTCTTATTTTTCAGTCATGATAGACTTATTAAATGCCGATCAATCTCCTTATAAAATTGGTCAAGCCAGCGCACAACCTATTATTAGAGCAGGCGCGGGTTTTCCTATATTTAGAAAAAAGAAAAAAGCAGATTAATAAAATTCCTAATTAAGATAGTAGCAACTTAAGATAAAAGAGGCTTAAGTTAAGACAGTAGCGGCTTAAGCGCTTCAACAGAAGGGCAAACCATTATTCTATCTTTCCAATTATCATACATAAATCCATTTGTATCCATATTATCTAAAAGATGAATAAGGGCATCATAGTATCCATCAATATTTAGAATAAATATTTTCTTATTATGTATTTTTAAATTATTCCAAGTGAGCATTTCAAATAGCTCATCTAATGTGCCCATACCACCAGGAAGCACTAAGCCAGCCTCCCCTTTTTCATAAAGTATTTTTTTTCGTTCATGCATATCCTCCGTAATAATCAATTCCGTTAAGCCAGTATGCTGCGCCTCCCATTCTAATAATAATTTAGGCATAATACCAATTACTTTACCTCCTTGCGTAAGACATCCATTCGCTACTGCGCCCATTAAACCTTTATTCCCTCCTCCATAGACCAAGATTATATTTTCTTGGGCTAATAGATGACCTAAAGCGCTGGCTTCTGTCAAAAAACTTAGATTCGCCCCTGATTTTGAACCGCAGAAAACAGTGAGGGCCTTGATTTTCATAAAAACAATTTTTAACTTGAATATAGATGCAAATTAGTTAATTATTTCAAAGATTCTTATTACTTTGCCAACTCAAATCAAGACTATGAGTGCTTCTTTACTTTTCCTATTTATCATTATCTACTTTGGAATCTTATTAGGGGTAGCAAAGATTGCTGGAAAGAATAGTAACAATATGTCTTTTTTTATAGGTAATAAAAATAGCAATTGGATGCTAGTGGCCTTTGGTATGATTGGTACTTCTTTAAGCGGTGTTACTTTTGTAAGTGTACCTGGTGCAGTGAGTAAAGACGCCTTTCATTATTTACAAATAACCATTGGCTATCTTATTGGATACTTTACCATCGCCTATGTATTATTACCCATTTATTATAAACTGAATCTTACTTCCATTTATCATTACCTGGAACAAAGATTGGGTTTTAATGCCTACAAAACCGGGGCCTCCTTTTTTGTTTTATCAAGAACCCTAGGCGCCACCGCCAGGCTTTATTTAGTAGTTAAAATTTTACAAGTATTTATTTTAGATAGTTTGGGTGTGCCTTTTTGGGCCACTACACTTGTTATTTTAATTATGATTTTACTATACACATATGAAGGAGGTGTAAAAACCATTGTTTGGACCGATACCTTACAAACATCAGGTATGTTAATGGGCTTAATTATTTGTAGTATTTATATTTTAAGCAATTTACATTTATCGGTTGCAGAAGGTTTACAAGCTATGCAATTAAAAGGTATTGCAACTGTTTTTAATACCGATGTCAATAGCAAATCTTTTTTCTTAAAACAAATTATTGGAGGAGCCTTTATTACCCTTACCATGACAGGCTTAGACCAAGAGATGATGCAAAAGAATATTTCGGTAAAGACTTTAAAAGATGCTCAAAAAAATATGGTCACTATTGGGTTCACTATGTTACTAGTTATTAGTTTATTTTTATTTTTAGGGGGCTTATTAAATTTATACGCTGCACAAAATAATATCACCGCTACAGGTGATGACTTATTTCCGAGTATTGCGCTCTACCATATGCCGCCTTATATCTCTATTATTTTTATATTAGCATTGATATCTGCTCTATTTCCTTCAGCCGACGGCGCTATAACAGCCTTAACTTCTAGTTTTTGTATTGACTTATTAGGCATGCAAAGAAAAACAGACTGGGATGAAGCTAAAAAGAAAAAAATTAGACAAAGAGTACATTTATATTTTGCCTTTTTATTTTTCATAATGGTACTGGTATTTAAATGGATTGATAATAAAAGTATTATTGATTTACTTTTAAAAGTTGCTTCCTATACCTATGGACCCCTTTTAGGTTTATTTGCTTTTGGCATACTTACTAAAAGAAAGCTGGTAGACAAATGGTCGTTTATTCCTTGTTTCCTAGCTCCTATTTTATGTTTATTATTGGATTATGCGCAACCCTTTCTATTTGGCAACTTTAGAATTGGGCAAGAACTACTCATTATCAATGGTCTACTCACCTTTATAGGTCTTTGGGTAATTTCAAGGCCAAATACAGAAAAAAATTAGACCTTTGCTCCATGGATTTTATTAACCCATTGGCGAACGACTATACCCAAGCATATTCCAATGCCACTCCTAGCTATTTAAAGAGCTTATACGAGGATACTTTGGCGACCCATGAACATGGCCATTTACAAAGTAGTTGGACCCAAGGAGGCTTCTTAAGTTTTATAAGCAAAATATTTGCTCCCACCCATATTTTAGAAATTGGAAGCTTTACTGGTTTTAGTGCTTTATGTTTAGCTGAGGGATTATCGAGCTATGGAGCATTACATACCATTGAATTAAGGGCCGAAGACGCCCAAAAAGCAAAAGCTGCTTTTGATATAAATCCTAGATCGAAACAATTGCATATGCATGTTGGTGATGCCAAAGAAATTATACCTACACTTCAAAAAAAATGGGATTTGGTATTTATTGACGCAGACAAAACTAGTTATATCGAATACTATAATTTGGTACTACCCCTATTAAACGATAAAGGCATTATGATTGTTGATAATGTTCTATTCCATGGTGATGTATTGGAGGAGTCTATCAAAGGCAAAAGCGCTAAGGCCATTCAAGCCTTTAATGAGTATGTCCTTTTAGATCAAAAAACCGAACAAGTGATGTTAACAATAAGAGATGGCTTAACTTTAATCAGAAAAAAATAATAGCATGAAAATAAGCAAACTTGCTTTACTCTTCTTTTTGACCCTCCCCCTAACTACCCTAGCACAGAAAACCGCTACTTTAATATATATTGACCAGTATAAAGATATTGCCATCAGCGAAATGAAACGCACTGGCATTCCTGCCTCTATTACTTTAGCGCAAGGTATTATTGAATCTAATAGCGGCGAAAGCAATTTGGCTTTAAATTTTAAAAATCATTTTGGCATTAAATGCAAAAGCGATTGGAAAGGAGAAACAACTTACCAAGACGACGACGCCAAACAAGAATGTTTCAGGGCTTACCCGAATTCGAATGCCTCTTATATTGACCATTCTAATTTTCTAAAAACCAGGCCTAATTACGCTCCACTATTTGAATTGGATCCAGTGGATGATTCTGCTTGGGCTTACGGACTTAAAAAAGCAGGTTATGCCACTGCTGCAGATTATCCTAAAAAACTACTTAAAGTCATTAACGATTTTGAACTTTCTCAATATAATTTTCCTGAACTTGGTTTTTTTGAAGATGAAGATACCCCTACTCAAAAAATAGATACGAGTAAAAAGATAGAAGCTCGTAAAACAATCGAGCCCATTATAGTAGTTGATTCCGTAAAAATGGATTCTGTTAAAATAGCTTCTGTTAAAAAAGTAGAAGATACCCTGATTCCCTTAAAAATAAATTTAGTAGATACCATTATAAAAAAAGATACTACTGCTATTACTTCTACAATTACTGATATAACTAATGCAAAGGACAGCATTAACTCAAAATATATTGATACGATTCAGCTTTCAAATATAAAAGGAATAACAAGTTCCGATAGTATACAAATTACAGCGCCTACTGCCATCAATGGCATTGGAGCCCTGCCTACTGAGCTTGCCAAAGACAGTGCCATTCGTATTGATTCCACCCTTCCTAAAAAAGATACCAGTACTGTAGTGAGTGAGAAGCCCAATACTGCTATCAAATTTGAATACCCTAAAGGAAAATTCAAAGCCAATCAATTATTAGCTATTTACGCAAGCGCTGGTAGTTCTTTTTTAGAATTAGCTACTACTTATAATATTGCCTTATACAAACTATATGGCTACAACGATTTAGAAGAAACAGACCTAGTGCCTAAGGATCAAATTTTGTACTTAGTACCTAAAAGAAAAGAAGTAAGTAAAAAAGTGCATTTAGTAGCAGCAGGTGAAAGTTTATATGATATAAGTCAAAACGAAGGCATACAATTAAATTACTTGCAAGCCTATAATGCAGGTATTACAGACAAGACACTCGTAGCGGGCACTACCCTTATTTTATTTAAAACCAATGAAGCACCTAAAATAAC
>Ga0208440_1000510_pt1 | contig 12102 bp, 8 predicted proteins | sample Colrivmet1547B02_FD_187644 | JGI IMG/M metagenome (GOLD analysis project Ga0208440, IMG submission 187644) | Estuarine microbial communities from the Columbia River estuary - metaG 1547B-02 (SPAdes) (version 2) | ecosystem: Environmental > Aquatic > Marine > Intertidal zone > Estuary | place... | reverse complement strand
TATGAGGGAGAATACGTGTTCCGCCATTGTGTAGTGGCTAGCACATGGGCCTTTGAAGCCCAGGGTCCAGGATCGATACCTGGTGGCGGAGCCACCGATAGGATTCACTCGTGACCGTAGAAACCGTGATCGTTCTCGCAGCTGGCGAAGGCACACGGATGAAATCGGCAAAAGCCAAAGTTCTCCATAGCGTTGCAGGACGTTCGTTACTTGGACATGTCTTACACGCAGTTGATCACCTTAAAGCTAAGAACGTACGAATTGTCGTGGGCTCTGGCCGTGAATTAGTTGAAGAACACATCTCACTCATTGCACCAAAAGCCTCAACTGTTTTTCAAGAACACCGTGGTGGCACAGGACATGCTGCGCAGTTAGCGCTCGCAGGTCTATCTCCTAAAGGCACAGTTTTAGTTCTAGCTGGTGACACTCCAATGCTCACCGGAGAATCACTGGCAGCCTTTATTGATGCTCATAATGCAGGAAAGTTTGCAGCATCTGTTCTCACCGCTGAGCATCCAGATCCAACGGGTTATGGCCGCATTATTCGCGATGATGGCGATGAGCTGTTAAAGATTGTTGAAGAAAAAGATGCCACAGATGATCAACGCTTTGTCTTTGAAATCAACTCTGGGGTCTATGCATTTGATGGAGCAGCTTTAGCAGCATCTATCGGCAAGCTCAATAACTCCAATGCCCAAGGTGAACTCTATTTAACTGATGTCATCGGTATTTTGAAAAATGAAGGTGCATCAGTTGCAGCAATCATGATTGATGACTTCACTGAAATTCTTGGTGTGAATGACCGAGTTCAGTTAGCTGAGTCAGCAGCCCTTCTTCGCGATCGCATCAATGATGAGTGGATGCGTGCTGGTGTGACGATTATTGATCCGACAACAACTTGGATTGATGCAACTGCCGTAATCGCTTCAGATGTGACTATCCATCCAGGCAGTGGAATTTACGGAACTACTTCTATTGCACAAGGGGCATCCATTGGCCCCCGCACAACCCTTACCAACTGCCAAGTAAAAGAGGGCGCATCAGTTCTTGAATCAATTGCAACCGATACTGTGATTGGCGAAGGCTCAACTGTTGGCCCATTTACTTATCTGCGCCAAGGAACAGTCCTTGGGGATGCAACTAAGGCTGGCGCATTCGTTGAAATGAAAAATGCCACAGTCGGAACTGGCTCAAAAGTTCCACATCTTTCCTATGTTGGCGATGCCACTATCGGCGAAGGCAGCAATATCGGGGCAGCAACAATTTTTGTTAACTATGACGGGGTCGAGAAGCACCACACCACTATCGGAGATCACGTCCGAATCGGTAGCGACACAATGTTGGTTGCACCACTCACCGTGGGCGACGGGGCATATACGGCCGCTGGATCTGTAATTACTGAAGATGTTCCTGCAGGCGCGATTGGCGTTGGCAGAGCGAAGCAAAAAAATGTATTAGGTTGGGTCATGCGCAAGCGAGCAGGATCCAAGTCAGCAAAGGCCGCCGAAGCTAAAGAGAAGAAGGGCTAGCAAATGAGCGAGATCCGTTTATCTTCTGAAAAGAGATTACGTCTTTTTGCAGGCCGCGGATTTCCTGAATTAGCTGATGAAGTTGCAGCAGAGCTTGGTATTCCGCTCACTCCAACTTCAGCATATGACTTTGCAAATGGCGAAATCTTTGTTCGCTTCGAAGAATCAGTTCGCGGTTGCGATGCTTTCGTAATTCAAAGCCACACAACTCCAGTAAACAAGCAGATCATGGAACAACTCATCATGGTCGATGCACTCAAGCGCGCATCTGCAAAGCGCATCACAGTTGTTGCACCTTTTTATGGTTACGCACGTCAAGATAAAAAGAGCCGAGGACGCGAACCAATCACAGCTCGCTTAATGGCAGATCTTTTCAAAACAGCTGGTGCTGATCGATTGATGTGCGTTGATCTTCATACTTCACAAATTCAAGGTTTCTTTGATGGTCCAGTGGATCATCTCTTCGCACTTCCAATGTTGGCTAACTATGTTGGTAGCAAAGTCGATCGCACACGCTTAACAATCGTCTCTCCAGACTCTGGTCGAGTACGAGTTGCAGAGCGTTGGTCAGACTTACTGGGTGGTTGCCCAATCGCATTTATTCACAAAACTCGTGACCCACGTGTGCCAAATGAATCAACAACCGGGCGCGTAGTGGGCGATGTGCAGGGTCAAACCTGCGTAGTTATTGATGACATGATCGACACTGCAGGCACAATCACTAAAGCAGTTGAAGCTCTCTTTGATGCAGGTGCTGCAGATGTCATCATCGCTGCAACACATGCCGTGCTTTCAGGTCCTGCAGTTGAGCGCTTAAAGTCTTCGAGGGCCTCAGAAGTTGTTGTTACAAATACTCTGCCAATCTCTGAGGATCAAAAATTTGATGGACTCACAGTCCTATCGATTGCTCCACTTCTAGGCCGCGCCATCCGCGAGGTATTTGAAGATGGATCAGTCACCTCCCTCTTTGACGGTCATTCCTAAGCGGGGATTTGCTTCAAATAGCCCCTCGAAGATATTGTTCGCTTTGTTCCGGCGAGGGTAAGAATTTACTTCCGTAATCGACGGCTTAAGGACTTAACTCCTCATCGGAACTTTGTGCAGAGACCGAAGTTACGAAATCTAAATATTTAGAGGAGATTTAAAATGGCAGAAATCAGCATCAACGGCGTACGTCGTACCGAATTTGGTAAGGGCGCATCACGTCGTGCACGTCGCGATGGTTTGGTTCCTGCCGTCATCTACGGTCACGGTGAAAAGCCACAACACATCACGCTTCCAGCACGCGAACTCGGTGTTGCTCTCAAGCAGTCAAACGTTTTGCTTGACATCACTATCGATGGCAAGACAGAGCTCACACTTCCAAAGGCAATTGTTCGCCACCCACTCAAGCAAATCCTTGAGCACGTCGATCTAGTTCTAGTTCGTCGCGGTGAGAAGGTTGTTGTTGCAGTTCCTGTTCACGCTATTGGTGAGCACAGCCGCGATGGAATCCTTGAGCACGTTCACAACTCAATTGAAGTACGCGTTGAGGCAACTGCAATTCCTAGCTTCCTAGAAGTTGATATTGATGGAATGACCGCTGGTGAATCACGTTATGCATCAGATGTGAAGCTTCCAGCAGGCGTTGAACTTGAATCAGATCCAAAGACAATCGTTGTTCACTTGTCTGAGAAGTCCACAGCAGTTGAAGAGGTAGTTGCTCCAGTAGCAGCAGCAACTGATGCGCCAGCACCTGCAGCAGATGCAGAAAAGAAGGACGCTTAACCCTTACGCTTACCGTTATGACGTGGTTGGTAGTGGGCCTGGGCAATCCAGGCGATAAATACGCTGCCACCCGTCACAACGTGGGCCAGATGGTGATTGATGAATTAGTTCGACGCCACAACGTTAAATTATCTTCACACAAATCCCGCACACACATCGCAGCCTTTAAGTTGGGCGTTGGTGTTGATGCACACCCAGTCATTGTTGCTAAATCACATTCATTTATGAATGAGACGGGTGGGCCAATAAAAGCTCTTGCAAACTTTTATTCTGTGGAACCACAAAAGATTATCGCTCTGCATGATGAGTTAGATATTCCTTTTGCAGCAATCCGCACCAAAATCGCTGGCGGGGATAATGGCCACAACGGTCTTAAATCAATGACTTCAGCTTTTGGCACGGCAGAGTATTACCGCGTGAGATTAGGAATTGGCCGTCCTATGGGCGAACAAGATCCAGGTGATTTTGTATTAAAAGCTTTCTCCAAGGTGGAACAAAAAGATTTAGGTGAATTTATTGTTCGGGGAGCAGATGTAGTTGAGTCTTTGATTAATGAAGGTTTAGAGCGAACGCAAACGCGTTATAACTCTTAATCAACCTGTATTTCTAAGTCCTGCTGCCACACCGTTAATTGTCAGCAGCAAAGCTCTGCGCAATAGTGGGTCTGCAGAATCTCCAGCATCGCGCACGCGCTTGAGCAAGTTGATTTGTAGTAAGTGAATAGGTGAAAGATAAGCATCACGGACTTGCAATGTGCGAGCCAAGATCTCTTGATCTCCCAGTAAAGATTTCTTATTCGTTAACTTCAATATTTCTTCCACAGTTAAATCAAACTCAGCCTGGATCTGATCGAGGAAATGACGAAGCTCTTGAGGGACCAAAGTTTCAACGTAGCGGCGCGCAAGGGCTAAATCTGTCTTAGCTAAAGTCATTTCAACATTGCTAATGAAAGTGTGGAAGAAGTGCCAGTCACCGAGCATCTTTTGCAAAACATCTGTTTTACCTGCCTCGCGTGCTGCCTTTAATCCAGATCCCACACCAAACCAGCCAGGAACAATCTGGCGTGATTGTGTCCAGCCAAATACCCATGGGATAGCGCGAAGTGAACCAAGGCCACTACTTGCATCAGGTCGACGCGATGGACGTGAACCTAAAAAGAGATTTCCGAGTTGTTCCACTGGAGTAGATGCGTAGAAATAAGCAGGTAGATCTGGGTGATCAACAAGTGCGCGGTAAGCAGTAAATGAGCGATCACTCACTAATTGCATGCATTCATTCCAGCTTTGTAAATCTGCAACTGATTGACGTGGCCCACGGTTGAGCACTGTTGCTTCTAATGAAGCGGCCAGAGTTAATTCAATGTTTTCACGGGCAAGAGAAGCCAGTGCGTACTTGTCGCTAATTACTTCGCCCTGTTCGGTCATTTTGATTTGACCATCAACTGAGCCCCAAGGAAGAGCAACTAAGGCTTCATATGTTGGGCCACCACCACGACCAACCGAGCCACCACGACCATGGAACAAACGCAGCTTCACGCCATGCTTCATTGCGATGTCGCGCAAAGAACGTTGTGCACGGTGGATTTCCCACTGGCTTGTTGCAATTCCGGCATCCTTATTTGAATCTGAATAACCCAGCATGACTTCTTGGACATCTCCGCGAAGTGCTACGAGTGCGCGGTAAGCAGGATTACTTAAGAGCTTTTCAAGAATTTCACCTGAGGCACGAAGTTCTGCAACTGTTTCAAGCAACGGAGCAAAACCAATTCGTGCTTTTTTGTTCTTCAAATTAACTAGACCTGCTTGCTGGGCTAGGACTACGGCAGCGATTAAGTCATCAGCGCCTTTAGTCATTGAAACGATGTATGTCTCAATGGCTTGAGATCCAAAGCGATTAATGAGATCTGCAATTGCAAAGAAAGTATCAAGGGTTTTCTGACCATTGGCATCTAATGCGGTGATATCAAGATTGCTGTCAGCTGCTAAGAATCCAGTAAGGATTTCAAACTTCTCTTCATGCGTTTTATCTAGATATCCAGCAATACCGGTTGCCTGCGCTAAAGCGTGGTGGTGAGCATCAGAGTGCTCACGAACATCCATAGTTGCGTGGGTAATTCCAAAGGCTGCCACTGTGCGGATTGTGCGCTCAAGTAGGCCTGTAGCAATTAATTCACCCTTATGCGCAAAGAGAGAATCACGCATCAACATTAAATCTTTAAGAAGTTCATCAGTATCTGCATAGTCGCGATGTGGAACATGAGCAGTGCCCTTTGCATGGCGCTCACGAGTAAAACCTAAGCGATGCACAATTGCTGTGGCCTTGAGGCGATAAGGCTCCTGCACGTTAAGACGCAAGAAACGTGCTTCAAATTCACCGATATGTTTTAGATCTTCTTCAACTGAAGCAGTGAGCTCTGGAGTCGCCCCAATAATGCGCGTTGAGATTGAAAGTACTTGGCGCAGTGAATTCATGGCATCGATTGTTGCGCGAATTGCGTGAGCAACCTGTAGGACCATGGCATCGGTAGTTACTTCTGCCGTCACATTTGGGTTGCCGTCTCGGTCTCCACCAATCCAGCTACCAAAAGATAATGGACGTGCTGTAACTGGAACGACAACATCAATACGCTTCATTTCGCGCGCAAAGTCATTGAGAACTTCAGGAACAGTTTGGCGGAATAAATCATCAAGGTAATACAAAGCGTTCAATGCTTCATCAAGTGGCTCAGGTTGGCCAACACGTAGTTCATCTGTTTGCCACAGTAGGTCAATAGTTTCAGCCAGGCGATCTCTTTGAGAAGTATTACGACCGTCTTCTAATAAATCTGCAACCTGACCTAATTTACTGAGCACTGAGCGACGAGCTGCTTCAGTTGGGTGAGCAGTAAATACTGGACGTACTGACATCTCATTTATCCATGAAGAAATCTCTTCAACGCTTATTTCATGTCCAGGTGTTTGAGCTTTGAGTGCGGCTTCAATTTTATCTACGGCGCGTGCCAACCACGATCCTCCGCCAGCGCGAGCATCGGCTAACACACGTGCACGGTGCACTTGTTCTGCCACGTTTGCTAAATTGAAGTAGGTACTAAAAGCGCGTACCAACTGCACTGAATCTTCAACAGATAACGTTGCAAGCAATTCAACGCTTTCATCCTTGCCAACAGATTTACGAACTTTTTCAACGAGAGCCAAAAGCTCTGGGCCTTCTTGACGAACTAAAGTCTCACCCAGCAAATCACCGAGTTTGCGGACATCGCTACGCAAAGCAGCTTCATCTGCCGCTATTGCACCGCTAAACCCGCTGGTTTCCATTGGGTAATCCTCTCAGGTCGCCGTAGGTGGTGCGAACAAATTACAATGAATCCATTAGCCCCCTCCCTTTTGGGAACGGGGCCTAACGGCGTTTATAGGGAGGTGCACAGTGCGCGGCTTAATTTCATCACTGCCTACGCAGCTAGATGCATCTCATATTGTGGCGCCTCTGCCTCTCTATCCATTTCTACTGGCAGCTCGCGCCGCAGATCACCCATTACTTGTTGTCACAAGTTCTAGCCGTAGCAGTGAAGATCTTGTTAATGAACTTAGTGAACTACATTCCAATGTTGTCGAATTCCCGGCTTGGGAAACTCTGCCTCATGAGCGCTTAAGTCCTCGAAGTGACACTGTTGCAAAGAGAATTCAAACTCTTTATGAGTTAGAAAAGAATCAATCTGTATTTCCGATCGTTGTTACACCTGTTCGCGGTGCTATCCACCGCATCATTGCAACTCTAGGTAAAGAAGGACTTCTGCAGTTAGAGATTGGTAAAGATCAATCTCTGGATGAACTTGTTCGACACCTCTCAACACTTGCTTACAACCGTACAGATTTAGTCGAGCGTAGAGGTGAATTTGCAGTGCGCGGTGGAATCGTAGATTTGTTCCTACCGCTGGCAGATTATCCAATCCGTATCGATTTCTTTGGTGATGAGATTGAAGATATGAGCTACTTTGAAGTTGCTGACCAACGCACCTTTAAGCCTGTTGTCGGTGCCATACAGATTTATCCCTGTCGAGAACTTCTCATCACTAAGCACATTCGCCACCGCGCAATTGAACTCAAAGATTCATTACCAGCTGCTGCTGAACTACTTGAAAAGATAAGCGAAGGCATGAGTTTTGAAGGAATGGAATCACTTATTCCATTGCTTATCGATGAGACTGAAACAATTATTTCTCGCATGCCAGCCAACACCCAAATAGTTTTTATTGATGAAGAGCGAATTAGATCAAGAGCTTCAGACTTACTGGCAACAAATGAAGAGTTTCTCAATGCCTCATGGAGTAATGCCGCACATGGCGCTGTGGCACCCATCCATGATGGTTCTGGAACATATATGTCATGGGAAGAGTTAGCACAGGAAATCACTGAGCAGAAAGTGGCAACAGGTTCACTCTCCCCATTTGGTAGTGATTTAGCCGATGACACAGAGTTCTTGGACTACAACGCAATAGATCCCATGCGCGGAGATATTGAGCGCACGATTGAACAACTGCGAACTGCAGTGGAATCACATTTCACTGTTGTTTTTGCAACTCATGGTCACGGAATGCTTGAGAGATATGCAGGAATATTTAGAGCAGCTGATTTGCCCGTGCAAGTAAATGAGAATTTGTTAGCTACCCCTACCAAGGGCACAGTTCACTTAACCACTTCAATCATTGCTCATGGCTTTGAAAGTGCTGCGCACCAGATCCTGTTTATAACTGAGCGGGATTTAACTGGCAGTAAGGGAAGTGTTAAAGATTCAGAGCGCATGCCAACCAAGCGCAAGCAGGCAATTGATCCATTAGAGCTTCGCGCTGGGGACTTTGTCGTGCATGAACAACATGGCATTGGCCGTTATGTTGAATTACTTGAGCGCACCGTTGCCGGTGTGACCCGCGAATACTTAATCATTGAATACGCACCTGCCAAGCGTGGCCAACCCGGTGATCGCATATTTGTTCCAACTGATGCACTTGAGCAAGTAAGTAAGTATGTGGGTGGGGAAACACCCACCGTGCATCGCATTGGCAGTGGTGAATGGCAAAAAGCTAAGGGTCGTGCGCGCAAAGCTGTGCGCCAAATTGCAGGCGAACTTATTCGTTTATATGCAGCGCGCACTAGTTCTCCTGGCTTCGCTTTCTCACCTGACACACCTTGGCAGAGGGAGCTAGAAGACTCTTTTTCTTATATTGAAACACCAGATCAACTCTCAACAATCAATGATGTGAAAGCAGATATGGAGCGTCCCTATCCGATGGATCGCATCATCTGTGGTGATGTGGGTTATGGAAAGACTGAGATTGCAATCCGTGCAGCATTTAAAGCTGTGCAAGATGGAAAGCAAGTAGCAGTCCTTGTCCCAACAACGTTACTGGTTCAACAACACACAAAGACATTTGCTGAGCGGTATGCAGGTTTTCCATTAAAGGTTGCAGGAATGTCTCGTTTTAACAGCGCCAAAGAGAGCAAAGAGGTTATTGATGGTCTAGCGGCAGGAACTGTTGATGTTGTTGTTGGAACCCACCGAATTCTCTCTAATGATGTGGCCTTTAAAGATCTAGGTCTAGTCATCGTGGATGAAGAACAGCGCTTTGGTGTGGAGCAAAAAGAGTCACTCAAGAAGCTGCGCACCACAGTGGACGTATTAGCTATGTCGGCTACACCTATTCCCCGAACTCTTGAGATGGCAGTAACTGGCATCCGTGAAATGTCCACGATTACTACACCACCAGAAGAGCGCCACCCCATCCTTACTTACGTGGGCCCAGCAGAAGAAGCTCAAATAACGGCAGCTATTCACCGTGAACTTCTGCGTGATGGGCAGATCTTCTATTTACATAATCGCGTTGAGAGCATTGATAGAGCTGCATCTAGATTGCAGGAGTTAGTTCCTGAGGCACGCATTCGTGTGGCACACGGTCAGATGAGTGAAGGCGCACTCGAAGATGTGATTTTGGCTTTCTGGAACCGTGACTTTGATGTTTTGGTCTGCACAACCATTGTTGAAAGTGGCTTAGACATTCAAAATGCAAACACACTTATTGTTGAAAGAGCTGACATGTTTGGCTTATCTCAACTCCACCAATTACGTGGTCGCGTGGGCCGTGGTCGCGAACGTGCTTATGCCTACTTTCTATATCCAGCAGATCAACCACTATCTGAGTTAGCCCATGATCGATTAACAACTATTGCGGCCAACACTGAACTGGGTTCTGGAATGCGAGTAGCACTTAAAGATTTAGAGATTCGCGGTGCTGGAAATCTTTTGGGTGGGGAACAATCTGGCCACATCGCAGATGTTGGCTTTGATCTATATATGCGCATGGTCGGTGAAGCAGTGCAAGATTACAAACAAGGAATTATTGAAACCGAAGAAAAGGTTTCAGAGTGCAAAGTCGAACTTCCAATTAATGCCCATTTATCTAGTGAGTATGTTCCGGGGGAGAGATTGCGCCTTGATCTCTATCGACGTTTAGCTGATGTGAAAAACCCGCTAGATGTTGAATCAATCCGTGCTGAATTACTGGATCGTTTCGGAGAATTACCTGAGGAAGCCGTAGCGCTGTTGGGAGTTGCCCAACTTCGAGCACAAGCAAAGATTGCGAAGTTAACTGAAGTAGTTATTCAAGGTAAATATCTGCGATTAGCTCCCTTAACTCTGCCTGAGTCACGACAGTTGCGTCTGTCACGTCTTTATCCAGGTTCTCTCTATAAACCGGCTACTCGCACCGTTTTAGTTGCATTAGCCAAAGGCCCCGCGTGGAATCCGTCTCAGAATGAGCCTGAGATAGTGGATACTTCTCTTCTGGCCTGGGTCGTCGAGGCAGTTAACCAACTTAGCGAAGCACCGAAAGTGAGTTCATAGTGAAGAAGATTCTGGCCCTTGTAGCCGTTGCAACCACGCTCCTACTAACTGGATGTTCCCAAGTTGGTTCTGCAGCAACTCTAGGCAGCACAAAGATTTCACAAGCCACAGTGCAAGGCAGCATTGATGCAATTCTTGCTGCGCGCCAAGGTGTAGACACTTCACAGATGCAACTTGAAACTGGTGAAATTCTCAACCGTGGTCAACTTCGTTTTCACTTATTAACCGCACTTCTACTTGAAGTTGGAAAAGAAATTAAACTTTCAGTCTCTAAGGCAGAAATTGATGCACGCCGCCAAGGCATCATTGACCAAGTAGGTGGCGAAGAAGCACTTCCAAACGCACTCGTTGGTGCAGGAATTGCTCCTAATGATTTTGATCGATATATCGAGGCAATTTTAATCTCAGACAAGATTACCCAGGCACTGACTGCTGCAGGAGTAACTGAGGCTGATATGGGCGCACAAATTTCAAAGCTTGTTGTTGCTAAAGCTAAAGAGTTGGGCGTGACTGTTAACCCACGTTATGGCAAGTGGGATGCCACAATTGCAGATGTTGTTGCCTCAGATGCAGCAGGTACTGCTGTTACTCCAACAGAGTAAAGCTTTAAAAGATGACGCAGGGTTCACAGCTTCAACGCTTAGTTGAAGTTATGGACCAACTGCGCTCTCCTGGTGGTTGTCCGTGGGATGCAGAACAAACGCATGAATCTCTTCTTAAGTATTTACTGGAAGAGTCCTATGAGTTTGTCGACGCAGTTGCTGCTGGTAATCGCATTGATATGCGAGAAGAACTCGGTGATGTTTTATTGCAGGTCTACTTCCACGCACGCATGGCCGAGGACCACCCCACAGATCCATTTTCAATAGAAGAAGTTGCCCAGGGCATTGCTGATAAGTTAATTAGGCGCCACCCGCATGTCTTTGCTGGAGTTGAAGTAAAGAGCTCAGAAGATGTTTTACAAAACTGGGAAGATATAAAAAGGCAAGAAAAAGGTCGCACGTCAGCACTTGATGGAATCGCAATGTCACAACCAGCCCTACCTTTAATTGAAAAACTCTTGTATCGCGCCGAAAAATACAACGTTGATCTACACACCCCATCTACTGCAGATATCGGTGGCGATGCTGATGAGGGTGCTGTGGGACAGGCTCTACTGGCCGTTATTGCTTGGGCTCATGCCAATGGAATAGATGCTGAGGCGGCGCTGCGCAAAGAGGCTTTGAAATTAAGCGAACAAGTGAGCGCTATCGAGGCACGGTAGGATTAGCCCAGTAAAGATTGTGCGATTTCAGCGTTGAGGTCTACGGCACAAAATGTGTAAGTGACGAAGGAGAAACTCAATGGCAATTATCGAAGCTCTCGGAGCTCGTGAAATTCTTGACTCCCGTGGAAATCCAACGGTTGAAGTCGAAATCCAATTAGAAGATGGAACACAAGCACGAGCTGCAGTTCCAAGTGGTGCATCAACTGGTGCATTTGAGGCTGCAGAGCTTCGCGATGGTGGAAAGCGCTATTTAGGTAAGGGCGTTGAAAAGGCAATCGCATTTGTTAATGATGAAATTGGTCCAGAGATTATTGGCTTTGATGCCCAAGATCAGCGCTTAATTGATGATGCGATGATCGCTCTTGATGGAACTAAGAACAAGTCACGTATGGGTGCCAATGCAATCCTGGGTGCTTCATTAGCAGTTGCTAAGGCATCTGCAGAATCTGCTGATCTTTCACTCTTTCGCTACTTAGGCGGACCAAATGCACATGTGCTTCCAGTACCAATGATGAATATCCTCAATGGCGGAGCACATGCTGATACAAACGTAGATATTCAAGAGTTCATGATTGCTCCAATTGGTGCACCAACATTCCGCGAGTCACTTCGCTGGGGTGCTGAGATTTATCACGCACTTAAATC
>Ga0208440_1000496_pt1 | contig 12278 bp, 5 predicted proteins | sample Colrivmet1547B02_FD_187644 | JGI IMG/M metagenome (GOLD analysis project Ga0208440, IMG submission 187644) | Estuarine microbial communities from the Columbia River estuary - metaG 1547B-02 (SPAdes) (version 2) | ecosystem: Environmental > Aquatic > Marine > Intertidal zone > Estuary | place... | reverse complement strand
GGCGAGTTCGAGCGAATGGCGGATACCGTCGAGATGGTAGTCGGGGTCGGACTGGAAGTAAGGATCCCACTTCACCTCTTCCGAGAACACGACTTTGCCGTCGATGAGGGCGGCGCACTTGCGGTCCGAGCCTCCGAGGTCGAAGCCGATGCGGCAGCCATCGAGATGCCGGCCGAGGGGGAGATGCGAAGCGGAGGCGGCAGGAAGTTCGGCGGCGGCCACGCTACGGAACGAGAGAGGGGCTTCGAAGACCTTGCGGAAGAAGTCAGCGTCGAAAGCTCGCCGGCCGGAGGGGGCGTAGTCGGCTTGGAGCTTCGCGCTCAGGTGCGCTGCGGTCTGGCCGCTGAGCAGGACTTCGGAGCCGCCTCGGGACCAAAGCAGGAACTTCACCGACCGTTCGACATGCTGGTAGGTGGAGGCGTCGTCGACGCCGGCGGCGAGGACCTGCGTACGGAAGAGGGAAGCCGTGCCGTCGGCGCGACGCAGGGCGATCGTCAGTTCCGTCGAGCCCGGGGTCGACGCGCAGCGGCGGAGGTAGGCACGCGTCCAGAGGGACGCCGGCACCAGTCCTGGGTCGATAGCGGAGCGATGGCGTGGGGTGACGTCCATCTTTGGTCTCAGAGCCCCTTGGCCGCGGCGGCGTCGAGGTGGAAGGTGCAGCCCGGGTGGCGTTGCAACCAGGTCGCCGGGCAGTCGGCGGACGGGGCTTCCTTGATGGCTCGGGCAACGATTTCGGCCTTCGCCTCGCCGAAGGCGATCAGCGCGACCTGGCGGGCTTCAAGGATCGTCGCCACGCCCATCGTGAGCGCGCCGTGCGGGACTTGCGCGAGATCGCCGAAGAAGATCGAGTTGTCCTTGCGGGTCACGGCGTCCAGGTGCACCCAGCGGGTCCGGCTCTCGGCTGACGAGGGCGGTTCATTGAAGCCGATGTGGCCCGTGCGGCCGATGCCGAGGATCTGGAGGTCGATGCCACCGGCGGCGCGGATAGCCGCTTCATACTCGGCGCAATGACTGGCCGGGTCTTTCGCCATCCCATCCGGGATATGGATATTGGCCGCGGGGATATCGAGATGGCGGAAGAGGTTCTCCTCCATGAAGAATCGGTAGGACTGCGGATGGTCCGGGCCGAGGCCTTCGTATTCGTCGAGGTTGAAGGTGATGACCGAGCGGAAGCTCAGACCTTCTGCGCGATGCAGGCGGATGAGCTCCGCGTAGAGGGGCAGGGGCGTGGAGCCCGTGGCCAGGCCAAGGACCGTAGGTTTGCCCGATTTCGAGCGTAACTGAATCAGCCCGGCTATCTCCCGGGCGATCGCCTGCGCGGCGGATTGCTTGTCGGAGTGAAGCCGGGTCGAGATCATCTTAGCCGAGCTTCGTGAGCATGCGCGCGATCTCGTCGCGCTTGGCCTTGGCTTCGTCGAGCTGCTTGCGGGCGCCCTCGAGGATCTTCGGCGGGGCCTTCGAGACGAAGGCTTCGTTCGTGAGTTTGGCTTCACCGGCGGAGACCGCTTGTTCGAGCTTGGCCAGTTCCTTGGCGAGACGGACCTTCTCGGCGGCCACGTCGACCGTGCCGGAGAGTTCGAGCATCACCGTGCCGAGCGAAGTGAGCGAACCCGTGCGGTCGCCGGCGTCGTCGGCGAAGCCGATTTCGGCGAGACCGGCGAGGCTGCTGAGCTTCTCGCGGTTGGCGGTGAGGAGGGCCTTGGCCGTAGCGTCCTTGGCCACGACCGTGATGACCGCGTCGCGGCGCGTGGCCTGGTTGGCCTGAGACTTCAGGCCGCGGACGGAGGCGACGAACTCGCGGAGCAGGGCGACGTCGGCCACCTTGGCGGCGCTGAGCTTGATGCCGTTCTCGCGGAGGACGCGGAGGAGGTCGCCGCCGGTGCCGGTGTGATGGTTCTGGATGAAGTCTTTCTCCGTGCCGTAACCGAGCAGGTGCCAGAGCTCTTCCGAGATGAACGGCGCGACCGGGTGGAGCAGCAGGAGGAACTGGCGGAGGACGAGGTCCTGCACGGCGAGACAGTTGTCGACCAGGGCGGCATCGCGCAGGCGGGCTTTCGAGGCCTCGACGTACCAGTCGCAGAAGTCGCCCCAGAAGAACGAATAGAGACCTTGCGCGTAGGCGGTGAACTCGTGTTCGTCGAGGTTCTTGGCCGTGCTGTCGGTCAGTTCGGCGAGACCCTGCAGGATGGCGAAGTCGTCGTCGTCGAGCTGCGACGCCTTGATGCGGCTGACCACGGCGGCGAGGGTCGAATTATCGGCCATCGGGCCGGACATCTGGCGGAAGCGGGCGGCGTTCCAGAGCTTGTTGCAGAAGTTACGTCCCTGGCCGACGCGATCCTCGTCGAAGAGGATATCCTGGCCTTTGGGAGCGATGGACAGCAGGCCGAAGCGCAGGCCGTCGGCGCCGAACTTCGCGATGAGGTCCAGGGGCTCTGGCGAATTGCCGAGGGACTTGGACATCTTACGGCCGAGCTTGTCGCGGATGATGCCGTTGAAGTAGACGCGCTTGAACGGGATGCGCTGGCGGATCTCGTCGTCGGTCAGCGTCTTCTTCTCCGGACCATGGAGCTCGAGGCCGGCGATGATCATGCGGGCGACCCAGAGGAAGATGATGTCCGGACCCGTGGCGAGGGCGCCGGTCGGATACCAGTGCTTGAGCTCTTCGGTCGTCTCGCCCGGCTTGCGCCAGCCGATGGTCGCGAGGCACCAGAGCCACGACGAGGCCCAGGTATCGAGCACGTCATTATCCTGTTCCCAGTTCGCGGCGTCGGCCGGAGCCGTGAGGGAGACGTGCAGGTTCTTCGGGTCGTTCCGGTCGGAGCCCTTGCGGTACCAGACCGGGATGCGGTGGCCCCACCAGAGCTGACGGCTGACGCACCAATCCTGGATGTTCTCGAGCCAGTGCAGGTAGGTCTTCGTCCAGCGTTCCGGGTGGAACTTGATGATGCCTGAAGTCACGGCACGCTTCGCTTCGTCGATCTTCGGGTAGCGGATGAACCACTGTTCGCTGAGGCGAGGCTCGATCGGCACGTCGGCGCGTTCGGAGTAGCCCACGGTGTTCTCGTAGGGCTCGGTCTTCACCAAGGCGCCGAGTTCCTCGAGCAGTTTCTCGGCCATCGCGCGGGCCTTGAAACGTTCGATGCCGGCGAGCGGACCCGCGTCGGCGTTCATCGTGCCGTCGGGGTTCATCACGTCGTTGACCGGCAGATTGTGGCGCTTGCCGATGTCGAAGTCGGTGCGGTCATGGGCCGGGGTGACCTTCAGCACGCCCGTCCCGAATTCTTTCTCGACGGCCGTGTCGCCGACGATCGGGATCTGGGCGCGCGGGAAGGGGCGCCAGACGTGCTTGCCGATGAGGTGCTTGTAGCGCTCGTCGTCGGGGTGGACCGCCACGGCGGCATCGCCGGGGATGGTCTCCGGACGCGTGGTCGAGATCTCGAGGAACGTGCCGGGGATTTCGGCGACCTCGTAGCGCATCCGGTAGAGGGAGCCCTTCGAAGGCTTCATGATCACCTCTTCGTCGGAGAGGCCCGTCTGCGAGACCGGGCACCAGTTCACCATGCGCTTGCCGCGGTAGACATAGCCGCGTTCGTAGAGCGTGACGAAAGTCTGCAGGACCGCCTGCGAGTAGCCGGCGTCGAGCGTGTGGACCGTGCGGTCCCAGTCGCAGGAGGCGCCGAGCTTACGGAGCTGTCCGAGGATGATGCCGCCGTGCTTGTCGCGCCACTCGGAGGCGACTTGGATGAATTTCTCGCGGCCGAGGTCGTGGCGCGTCTTGCCCTCCTTCTGACGGAGTTCCTTTTCGACGCGGGACTGCGTGGCGATGCCGGCGTGGTCGGTGCCCGGGAGCCAGAGGGCTGACTTACCTTCCTGACGGGCGCGGCGGACCATGATGTCCTGCAGCGTATTATTGAGCAGGTGTCCCATGTGCAGGACGCCGGTGACGTTGGGCGGCGGGATCATCACCGCGAACGATTCGCGGGAATGGTCGACCTTGCCCTGGAAGCAACCGGCGGCGACCCAACGGTCGTACCACTGCTGTTCGACGCCCTGGGGTTCGTAAGATTTGGGGATTTCAGCCATCGGAAAGAGGAATGATTAGGGGTTAAGTTGGGGATTGAAAAGAACGGACTAGGCGGGCATTAAGATAAGCAAGCCAGGCCCCATGCAACGGGTGGCCGACGAATCCCGCCAGGTCCGGAAGGAAGCAACGGCAGTCAGTCCATCCGTGTGCCGTGGCAAGCCTGGCCCCTTGCTTTTCAATCGACGCCTTCCCTTCATTTGGGAGGGCGTCCTGCTTTGCCCGTAAAAGCAGAAAGGGTGCTATTCGCACCCTTTCGTTCAAAAGTCCGGCGTCCGTTCAGAGCGAGTGGATGCTCGACTTGCTGACGGCCATCGCGGCTTCCTTGAAGGACTCGCTGACGGTCGGGTGAGCGAAGCAGGTGCGGGCCACGTCTTCGGCGCTGCCGCCGTATTCCATGTGCGCGCAGGCCGCGGCGATCATCTCGGATGCGCCCTTGGCGACCATCTGGACGCCGAGGAGCTTGTCGGTCTTGGCGCAGGCGATGACCTTGACGAAACCGGAGGTGCAGTCGGAAGCGATCGCCCGGCCGTTGCCGGCGAGCTGGAACTTGCCGATGGCGACTTCGATGTTCTTGGCCTTGGCTTCGGCTTCGGAGAGGCCGACGCAAGCGACTTCGGGGTCGGTGTAGATGACGCCGGGGATGACGCCGTAGTTCACGTGTCCTTTCTTGCCGGCGAGGTTCTCGGCGACGGCCACGCCTTCTTCTTCGGCCTTGTGCGCGAGCATCGGACCGGTGACGACGTCGCCGATGGCGTAGACGCCGGGCAGGTTGGTCTGATAGTGGGCGTCGATGACGATGCGGCCGCGCTCGTCGAGCTTGAGGCCGGCTTCCTGGGCGCCGAGGCCGGTCGTGTTGGCCTTGCGGCCGACGGCGACGAGGATCTTGTCGGCGGGGAATTCGAGGGACTTGCCGTCGCGTTCGGCGGTGAGGGCGGAGCCGGCGGCGGTCTTCTTGACGCCGGTGACCTTGGCGCCCAGTTCGAACTTCAGGCCCTGCTTCTCGAAGGCGTTCTGCGCGGCCTTGGCGACGTCAGTGTCGTAGGCGGGGCCGCCGATGCCGGGGAGCATCTCGACGACCGTGACCTGGGAACCGAGACGGGCCCAGACGGACCCGAGTTCGAGGCCGATGGCCCCGGCGCCGACGACGACCATCTTCTCCGGGACGGCCTTCAGCGAGATGCCGTGGTCGGAGGAGATGACGGTCTCGCCGTCGAACTTCATGAAGGGGAGTTCGACCGGCACGGAGCCGGTGGCGATGAGGATGTTCTTGGTCTCGAGCGTGCGGTCGCCGGCCGTGGAGCGGACGAGCACCTGCCCGGACTTCACGAGACGGCCGAGGCCGCGGACGACTTCGACGTTACGCTTCTTGAGGAGGGCGCCGACGCCCATGTTGAGCTGGGCGACGACCTTGTCCTTGTTGGCGAGCATCGCGGCGACGTCGAAGGTGAGCTTCTCCGCGCCGACGAGGCCATGCTTCTTGCCGTGCACGGCGTGCTGGTAGACTTCGGTGGAGTGGAGCAGGGCCTTGGAGGGGATGCAGCCGACGTTGAGGCAGGTGCCGCCGAGGGAGTTATCCTTCTCCACGAGGGCCACCTTGAGGCCGAGCTGGCCGGCTTTGATGGCGGCGACGTAGCCACCAGGGCCGGAGCCGATTACGACGAGATCGAATTGAGACATTGCGGTAGGAGGGGCGGGAAAGGGATCAGACGCCGAACAGCAGGCGCTGCGGGTCTTCGATGTATTGGCGGACCTTGACGAGGAACGTCACGGCTTCCTTGCCGTCGATGAGCCGGTGATCGTAGGAGAGGGCGAGGTACATGATCGGACGGATCACGACCTGGCCGTTCTCGGCGACCGGGCGTTCGACGATGTTGTGGAGGCCCATGATCGCGGCCTGCGGATGGTTAAGGATGGGCGTCGAGAGCATCGAACCGTAGATGCCGCCGTTGGAGATGGTGAAGACGCCGCCCTGGAGTTCGGGCAGCTGGATCTTGCCGTCGCGGGCGCGCTTACCGAAGTCGCCGATGGCCTTCTCGATGCCGGCGAAATTCAGCTGATCGCAGTCGCGGACGACGGGCACCATGAGTCCCTTGTCCGTGCCGACGGCCACGCCGATGTCGTAGAAGTGATTCTCGATGATGTCCTCGCCATCGAGCTGGGCGTTGATCGCCGGGACTTCCTTCATCGCCTGCACGGCGGCCTTCACGAAGAAGGACATGAAGCCGAGTTTGATCCCGTATTTCTTGAGGAATTCTTCGCCGTGGCGTTTGCGGAGCTCCATGACCGGCGCCATGTTGACCTCGTTGAAGGTCGTGAGCATCGCGGTCTCGGACTTCGCCTGCACGAGGCGTTCCGCGATCTTGCGACGGAGCGGCGACATGCGCTTGCGCGAGGTGCGACCATCGCGCGAAGGAATGACGACAGCGGCGGCCGGGGCGGCCGGAGCGGAGGCGGCGGCGGGCGCGGCGGCCGGTGCCACGGCGCGGATCGGAGCCTGGCCGGAAAGCGCGGCGAGCATGTCACCCTTGGTGACGCGACCGGCCTTGCCCGTGCCTTCGACGCCTGCGGGGTCGAGCCCGGTTTCCTCGGAGAGGCGACGGACGGCGGGAGAGATTTCGGCGGCGGCGCCGGACTTGGCGGCGACCGGAGCGGCTTTCGGAGCCGGAGCGGAGGAGGCGGCCGGCTTGGCGGCGGGAGCAGGGGCGGCGCTAGGCGCGTTGCCAGCGGCACCCGCTTCGATCGAGGCGACGACTTGGCCGACGACGACGTCGGTGCCCGCGTTGACGACGAGGGTGATCTGCCCGTCGACTTCGGCGGTGCCCTCGGAGGTCACCTTGTCGGTTTCGTAAGAGAAGAGAGGCTGACCCTTGCGGACGGCGTCACCGGACTTGACCAGCCAGGCGGCCAGGAGGCCCCCGGTGATGGATTCGCCCATGGGAGGGATTTTGACTTCGACGGCCATGAAAGTTGGGTGGCCACTAAATTGGAACCCATCCCGAGGCCTTTCAACGGGGAAATAGCCCTTTAAACGACCTATCAAGGTCGTTTGAGGGGTAGTAGGAGGGGTGGTCGGACCGACAAAAACGGCTACTGACCCTTATTAGGCGCCAAAGGCCTGCCGGATGACGTCAGCCTGCTCGATCTTGTGGACCGAGAGCGAGCCCACCGCGGGAGAGGCGGCAGCGTCGCGACCCGCGTAGAGCGGTCGAAGGCCGAGGGCTTCCTCGACGAGCGGGGCGACGAAGGACCAACCGCCCATGTTCTTGGGCTCATCCTGCACCCAGACGACCTTCTTGGGCGAACCCAGGTCGGCGTGCAGCTTGGCGAGGGTGGCGGCGTCGAAGGGGTAGAACTGCTCGACGCGGACGATGGTCGTCGCGGTGTCCTTGCGGGCCGCGCGTTCGGCGTCGAGTTCGTAGAAGACCTTGCCGGAGCAGAGCAGCAGGCGCTCGGTCTTGGCGGCCGGGGTGGCGTCGGGCAGGATGGCTTGGAAGCGTCCGCCGGAGAGTTCGGCGAGCGTGCTCACGCAGGACTTGTGGCGCAGCAGGCTCTTGGGGGTCATCACGACCAGAGGCTTGCGGAGATCCGACTTCACCTGGCGACGCAGCGCGTGGAAGAGCTGGGCCGGGGTGGAGGGCTGGGCGACCTGCAGGTTGTTCTCGGCACAGAGCTGGAGGAAGCGTTCGAGGCGGGCGGAGGAGTGTTCCGGACCCTGGCCTTCGTAACCGTGCGGCAGGAGCATCACGAGGCCGCTGGTCTGACCCCACTTCGATTCCGCCGAAGCGATGAACTGGTCGATCATGATCTGCGCGCCGTTGGCGAAGTCGCCGAACTGGGCTTCCCAGATCACCAACGAATCCGGGGCTTCGAGAGAGTAGCCGTAATCGAAGCCGAGGACCGCGTATTCGGAGAGGGAGGAGTTGACGAGTTCGATCTCCGCGCCGGCGATCGAGCCCAGCGGGCAGTACTCGGCGTCATTGGAAGGATCGTGCAGCACCGCATGGCGGTGGGAGAAGGTGCCGCGTTCGCAGTCCTGGCCGGAGATGCGCACAGGGTAGCCTTCGGCGAGCAGGGAAGCGAAGGCGAGGCCTTCACCGAGGCTCCAGTCGATGTTCGCGCCGGCCTTGTAAGCTTCGGCCTTGGCGTCGAGGAGTCGCTTGATCTTCGGGTTGGGCGCGAAGTCCGGCGGGGTCTGCCAGAGCACCGGAGCGACCTTGTCCAGCAACTCGCGCGGGGCCGAAGTGTCGACGGAGTGTTCGTAGGCCGAACGGAAAGGACGCACGCCCACGGGCTTGGTCTTACGTTCTTCGACTTCCGCGGCGATCGACGCCTGGGCGCGTTCCTGGGCGGCGTTGAGCAGCACGTCGAATTCGGTGCGCAGGGCGATCAGCTCGCCGTCCGGGGCCGACTTGGATTCGGTCAGGCGGGAGGCGTAGAGTTCCGAGATGCTCGGATGGGCGGAGATCTCCTTGTAAAGCACGGGCTGGGTGAAGGCCGGTTCGTCGGTCTCGTTGTGGCCGTAGCGACGGTAGCAGACGACATCCAGCACGGCGTCGGCGGCGAACTTCTGGCGGAACTCGAGCGCGATCTCGGCCGCGAGCACGACCGCGTCGGGATCGTCGCCGTTCGCGTGGAAGATCGGCGACTCGGTGAACTTGGCGATCTCGGTGCAGTGACGGCCGGTGCGGGCCTCGTCGGGGTTGGTGGTGAAGCCGACCTGATTGTTCGAGACGATGTGGAGCGTACCGCCCACCTGGTAGCCCTTGAGGCCGGCGAGGTTGAGCGTCTCCATGACCACGCCCTGGCCGGCGAACGCGGCGTCGCCGTGCAGCAGGATGGGGAGGACCTTGGAGCGGTCGGCGCCGCCTTGGAGGTCGACGAGCGCGCGGGCGCGGCCGAGGACGACGGGGTTGACGGCTTCGAGGTGGCTGGGGTTGAAGGCGAGGGTGACGCCGATCTCCTTGCCGTCGACGACGCGCGCGCCGGCGTAGCCGAGGTGATACTTCACGTCGCCGTCACCATGCGTGGTGTCGGGTATGTGCTGTTCGGAGAAGCCGGCGAAGAGGGCTTCGGGCTTCTTGCCGCAGACGTTGACGAGGACGTTGAGTCGGCCGCGGTGGGCCATGCCGATGACGAGGTCGGCGACGCCGGCGGACGGAGCGCGATGGATGAGCTGATCCATGACGGCGAGCATGACTTCGCCGCCTTCGACGGAGAAGCGCTTGGCGCCGACGAAGGTCTTGTGGAGGAAGCGTTCGAACTGCTCGGCCTGCACGATGGAGCGCAGGAAGCGGCGACGGGCCGCGGCGTCATAAGCCGGACGGAGGCCGCAGCTTTCGACGCGTTCCTGGAGCCAGCGGCGGCGCTCGCCGTCTTGGATGTGACTGAATTCGACGCCGATAGGGCCGCAGTAAGTCGCCTTCAGCTTGGCGAGAATCTCACCGAGGGGGAGCATCTGGCCGCCGAGGAAATCACCCGTGTGGAACACGCGGTCGGCCGGCAGGGAATCGAGGCCGAGGGCCTTGTCGGTGAGTTCGAAGTGAGGGAAGGGCTCGGCGAGCGGATTGATGCGGGCCTGGAGGTGGCCGATCATCCGATAGGCCTGGATGGCGGCGAGGACCTTCCACTGGGCGGCGGCGTCGACCGAGCCGGCGGTCGGGGCGCCTTTACCGGGCTTAGGCGGGAGGCTGAGGCCGAGTTCGAAGCCTTCGAAGAAAGAACGCCAGTCACCGTCGACCGAGGAAGGGTCCTTGGACCACTGCTCGTGATAAGATGCGATGAGGTCTGCGTTCCACCGACTGCCGACGCTGAGATGTTTCATTTTTGGCCTGTAAAAGGGAAGTAAAAGTAAACCAGTGACCCGAGCATAAACAAGCCCAGACCCTGCACAAATTTGTCACTTATTGGGGGTTGTAAGGCTAAACCCGTCAGGGTGTAATGAGCCACCGTCGATGTCTTCCCCGCGTCCGGCCAACCGCTCCTACTCCACGGAAGCCCTGGAGAGGTGGTTCGCGTCCATGCCTGAAGACTGGGAAGACGCTTTCAAGGCCGCCGACCTCACCGAAGGTCGCCGCCTCTATACCGAAGGATTGGTCAGACAGATCGAACTCAGGCCGGAGAGCGCCGAAGCCGTCACCCGAACCGAAGAGCAGACGGTCCGTGCCGTCATCGAGATCGTCGACGGCAAGCTGGACTGGCGCACCTCGCTGCCCGAGGAGGAGAACGGCGCACCTTTCGCCGTGGCTTCGCTGTATGAGGTGGAGGAACTCCTCGCCGATGAGCTTCCGGCGATCGATGAGTCCGCCATGGCCGCCGCCCCCGAGGCGCCGAAGGAGCCCGAACGCAAGGATGCCAACGCCCGCGCCTCGCTGAAACTGCAGGTCAGCTTCGAGTTGTCTTCCGATGGCCTGAAGATTTCCGCCGCCTGGACCGGCCGCGGCGGCCATGCCTGGAATTGCTTCGGTCCCGGAGCCATCCCGGGCGACGAACTTTCCGACGAGCAACGGCAGGCCTTGTTCCGGTTCAATACCGTGGCCCACCGGGCCGGGTTCGCCTACGGCAAGGCCACCGGCGCCTGGGCGATCGACAACATCGGCCGCATCGAGCGCTTCGTGCGCGAGGACCTGGCCGATTGGCGCAAGCGTTTCAAGTTGGTCGGCGAGGACGCCCTGAACATCTTCCGTAACGAGCAGCTGCAGGTCGCCGTCGATGCCGAAGCCGAGTCGGCGGCCGACGGTAAGTCCTTCAGGCTGAACTGGCGCCTCAAGGCCGGCGGACACCGCCTGCTCGCCGACGAGCAGAAACTCCTGCTCAAGGCCGGCGGACGCCCCGTCATCCTGCCCGGCAAGGGCGTCGTCGCTTATAACGCCGCCGTCGCCGACTTCTCCGAGGACTGGCGGGCGAAGGACGGCGAAGTCCCTCGTTACTTGCTGCTGTCGCTGTTCGACCATGCGGCCGTCGGCGCCCTCAAACTCAACGACGACCTCAAGGCTTGGAAGGACAAGCTTCTCCACGAGCCGACGCCGCCGGACGACCTGCCGGCGCACCTGCGTCCTTACCAGGCGAAGGGCGTCGCTTGGCTCGGTCGCCTTTGCGAGCTGGGCGCGCATCCGCTCCTGGCCGACGAGATGGGCCTTGGTAAGACGGTCCAAGTGCTCGCCTTGCTCGCGTCCCGTCCCGTCGGCGAGCGTTCCCTCATCGTCTGTCCGGCGAGCGTCATCCCGGTCTGGCTTGGTGAAATCAAACGATTCCACCCCGAACTCACCGCCGGGACGGCCGTGCTCACGGCCGAGGATGATTTCGTCAAGAACCCCGGCGCTCGTCTCTGGATCTCCAGCTACACGCAGCTGCGTCGTCATGCCGAACTGCTCCCGAAGACCCGTTTCGGCTACGCGGTGCTCGACGAAGCCCAGGCCATCAAGAACCCCGAGTCCAAGACCACGCAGACGTGCGTCGCGCTCCAGGCCGACCACCGGATCGCGATCACCGGCACGCCCCTCGAGAACCGCCCCACGGACCTGTGGACGATCTTCCGCTTCCTGATGCCCGGACTGCTCGGTAAACGCGCGGGTTTCGAGCGCCTGATGCTCCGCGACGCCTCGATCGCGCTCGGCAAGGTCCGCCGGCAGGTCTCGCCGTTCATCCTCCGACGCCTCAAGCGTCACGTCGCCGCGGACATCCCGCCGAAGATGGAAGTCGTCCTGCCGTGCCCGCTCACGCATGAACAGCGTTCGCTTTACCAGCACCTCACGCAGGGCAGCGGATTGTCGGGCGAACTCGCTTCGCTGCTGTCGAAGGACGCGACGTCCGTGCTCACGTTGCTGATGCGTCTGCGTCAGGTCTGCTGCGACCCGGGCCTGCTGCCCGAGAACTCGACCTGCCCGTCGGCCCATTCCGGCAAGATCACCTTGCTCGTGTCCAAGCTGGCCGAGATCTCCGCCAACGGTTCGAAGGCCGTGGTGTTCTCCCAGTTCGTCTCCCTCATCGAGCGCGTCAAGGCGACGCTCGCCCGCGATCTGCCGTCCCTGCCGATCTTCGAGCTCACCGGGGAGACCAAGGATCGCTCCGCCCCGGTGGAGAAGTTCAAGGAGACGAAGGGCCCCGCGCTCTTCCTCGCTTCGCTCAAGGCCGGCGGCACGGGCATCACGCTCAACACCGCGGAATACGTCTTCCTCATGGACCCGTGGTGGAATCC
>Ga0208440_1000472_pt1 | contig 12649 bp, 18 predicted proteins | sample Colrivmet1547B02_FD_187644 | JGI IMG/M metagenome (GOLD analysis project Ga0208440, IMG submission 187644) | Estuarine microbial communities from the Columbia River estuary - metaG 1547B-02 (SPAdes) (version 2) | ecosystem: Environmental > Aquatic > Marine > Intertidal zone > Estuary | place... | reverse complement strand
TTGATCGAAATCTTTAACTCTTTTAAAAACTTGGCAACCCTCCGACCAGTTTTCAACCCAAGTTGAGTCTTGTCCAGCTTTGTGGATATTAATACCAAACATACCAGTATCTAATTTTGACTCATCAAAAACTAAATTTTTATCAGCGTCTCTGTAAACAGTCACATTACCATTTCTCTGGCAAAGCGCTGTGTATTTACCTTGGTGTTTATCAATAGCCCAAACGCCTCTGTATTGGTTAGGTACTAATCTAGCAACACCTTTTTTATTCGAGAATTGCTGAACACCTTTTTTACCTGGATCTGTTGTCGCACTCCAACAAAAGAATTGTTCCACACCATTCTCATCTTTGTATGAAATAGTAATATGGTCATCAAAAACGTTTGTTACTTTATCAGCAACCGATGGTGCGTTGTTTCTAACACCAACAATATTTACATCATATCCTTTGTTCGCTTCGTCCGCAAACCAAGCATATTTTTTTGCTTTAACAGCAGCCTCAATTTGTTGTCTTGTATACATAATATTTTATTTTTTTTTCTTATTTATTAATCTCTTGATGGGAAAACCCCTTCTAACGCAATACACGTTTCCATATAAGGTTTACCATCATACATACCACCAACCCATAATTGTACTAAATTACCTTGCTCATCTCTAGGTCTTAGATCTGGTAACGCAAATGTTCTAATACCATCGCCACCAAAAGCAGTGCCAATTAGAGCAAATAATGGGGTATATTGTTGAATTTGTAAGATTTGACCGTGGCAAAGTGCCCAGCCTTTCGGTGCGAACGGGAATCCAAACTGTTGGATTTGCCCAATAAATGGTTCATACATAGTTTTTAAGAATTTAAAAGTTTATAAAATTTATTAAAGTACTGGATTCTATCGTTTAATCCGTTAGTACCACCGTTAACTTTTCTAGTAACAGCAGTTATTGTGTTTACATCTGCCCCTTTATCACATATAGGCCAAAGTCTTACACTATTAAAGAAGTAAGCAGCTGACATCATCGGGTATTTAGTAGCAACTAAATCTGGGTTACTAACACAATCCTCGCCACAAAAGGCGGAGAATCTCGTATAGTTAGCTCTACCAGTCAACTGGATATAGCCACGCCCTTTAAATCTAACCCCGTCACCAGGTTCAGTATTACCCAAATCCTTTCTACCCTCATACGCTTTACCAGATGCGAACTCAACCACCCATTTAAAATTACCCGATTCATGGGCACACTGGGATAAGAAATGAGCCAACCTTAAGTTTGTTGTTATATTAAATTTTTTAGCTGTATCTGGTATTTGTGCCAAAACATTATCGGGTATTTGACCCTTTAATTTAACTAAATTAAGATTTGTATCGGATAAATCGACTTGAGTGACTATTGTTGGTTTAGGAAACATTTTATTCCACGTATTATCACCAACAACACCATCATCCAAAAGACCGTTAGCTTTTTGCCAAGCCTTAACCTTTTTTTCGGTCCCAGAACCAAATTTACCGTCATCTTTTATTCCTAAGAAGCGCTGTAATTTTTTAACGTCTTCCCCAGTAGATCCTACTTTTAATAACATAACTATTTAATTTTAAGCGTTTTTATTTTACCCTCTCTACAGTAAATAGTCTTAAAAAATCCTTTAGACTTAAGTTTTTTAGTTGAGCGAAGTATTTCGCAGCGTCAAGCCTGTTATTATGTTTTGTTGTTTTTGATACTGGTTCACGTTTAGAGTCTGTTTTTCTGTAATAAAAAATCATGATATTAAATTTTTATATTCTTAATCATAATAATTTTTTTCTAATAATCAAGATATTTATAAGAAAGAAAACTTATGTTAACATTTGATACATTACCCGATAAAGTAAAAGATAACTATAAAAGAAACATAACTTCCAGTGTTGCGTTCGTTAAAGCGGATGGTACTGTGAGACATATCGCTTTTAGAAGAAATTTAAATTCGTATATCGCTAGTGATAAACCTAAGAGTGAAAAACAGGTTAACGTACAAGCGAATAACAACCTATTATTAGTTGTTGATACTAACGCATATATTAAGGCGCTAAAGGGATCAAACGGTGATAAAGCAGCTGCTGCTAAGAAGGCTTGGAGAAATATTAAGTTAGGTGAAGTTTTAGCTTTCATGGCCTCTGGCGAGGTTTTTGATATGCGAGAAGAAAATAATATACTTGAAAGATATGGTGAAGAAATTTATTCTCAGTTAACACCTAACATGAAAGCAGCATTAATGAGTGATATCAATCAGTCGTCAGACGTGGATAAATATGTGATCGAACCAATGGAAGGTTCCGAAGAAGAGGTTAATGATAACCTAAAAGAATCGGATATGTATAATGAGACCACGGATAATGACTACACTGATGATATTTATAATCCAGAAATAGATTACGAGGAGATGATAAGTAAGCATGAGGATGAAGAAGACGGCAAACACGCTATGAAGACGTATGACGATTTTGAATCTGGGGCTATATATGAAACAATCACTCGTATGAAAAAATTAATCAACCACTAATTTAAGTAACAATGGCAGCAAAAAAAAGCACGGGAACTTCAAATGTTAAAATGCACAAAAGCAGAGGTAAGGTTACCAGAAAGGGTATCATAGCCAAAACCAAACAAAGCAAAAACAAGAGAAGTAAAAACTACAAAAAACCGTATAGAGGACAAGGTAGATAACTTTAGATGAAACAAAAATTAGTCTGGTATGATATTTTTTATGATTAAGTCGTAATAATACCAAAACCAATATATATTAAATAGTAAAGTTTTAAACTCTATATATTAAAAAAGCCACCCATAAGGTGGCTTTTATTTTTAAAATTCATCGTATATCATAAAGTATAGTTCTTCCTTTGGTCTAGTAACAGCGACATAATGTATGTTGCGGCCTTCTTCATCGATTTCACCATCTTCAGTTATAAAAGAAAATTCACTAAAATCGTACATATAACCACCTTCTTTTGCTAGTAATTGTGGGTCGGCAGAGTTAACGACAACACATCTAGGAAATTCTCTACCCTTACTTTTATGGATTGAGGTGACAAACACATCTAGATGTTGGTTATTTTCGATGAATCCAACCAATTCCTGGACATTTAAATAGTAGGGCAATACTTCATTAAGTTTTTTCTTTAAAGGCTCTGAGATCGAAGATTTCTTGATATTCTCTAAGTCTGTTTTTGTTATGTAGTTAAAATACCTCATCGGTATTTGTTTTTTTAAACCCTGCTTCTCTATCTCTTTAATTACATTATTTGTTCTAACCAAAACCGTTAGTGGTTTTCCGTCTTGCATCATAGCATATAGTGTCTTTTTGGTTATGAACTTATTATCAACAAAACCCTCATTTTCAGATTCTGGTATGGCCCTTAACGAACTAAACTTATTAGCGTTCTCAACAATTTTTTTATGTGATCTAAAATTTTTAGTTAAAGTTAACTCGATAACGGTTTTTTTATTCTTTAGCAAACCCTCAATTTTTTCACAATTAGCCCCAGAAAACCCATATATTGATTGGTTTTTGTCACCGATAAGATAATATTGTTTCGCATTTATTGCCGACAATATTTTCATTTGTAAAGTGGACGTATCTTGATATTCATCAATAAAGATATAATCATACATACCGTTGAAGAATTGGTAATGTTGTGGATCTTTAGTCAACTTTTCGGTGTCAATCAACATATCAGAAAAATCACGACTATTAGTTTCCTTTAAAAACGCTACGTAATGATCGTAGAAATTAGGTCTAGGTGACTTAAGCCCATCGTGAAACTGTAATTTATATGCAGAGAAAGTTGCTGCGATATTAGCCCCCTCCTCATAAAATCTTTCAATTGTTTTATAATATTCTTCACGTATTTTTTGCGGGTCTTTAAATGACGGTTTTTTCTTTTCACGATACCAATTAATGAAATCATAAAAAGTTACTATTTGTTTAAATTTACCTAGCTTACCTAAAACGGAGGTTGTGAAGCTATGTATTGTTGTAATTTTAACATCCCTATCAATTCTACTTTTTAATTCATTAACAGCATCATTTGTAAATGAGAAAAAGATTATTTTACTCGGATCAACACCATTATCCAAAAGATGATTTAACCTACCAACGGTAGAGTGTGTTTTACCACTACCAGCGGTGGCTGACAATATTATGGACTCTGGCCCACTGAACTCAATAAATTTTAACTGTTCTTCTGTATATCTACTTTTCATTTGACAAAAATAGTAAATTATTTGTTTTGGGGCAAACTTTTTATTATTTTTGTCAAAGATATGGCGATTTTAACCTTTAACAATTCATTTGAACCGCACAAAACACGATTTACTCATGTGTCGTTAAATGAGAAAGAGATACATAATTGTGTCCTTTATATGAAAAAAATATTCGAGCGTGACCAAAAAAATAGGCCACCTAGCTTAATTAAAAAAGAAAAGTATGAGCGAATGTTTACAAATCTTTGCGCTGTAACGGCAATATCTAGAGTTGTTAACTTCCCGTTTATTAATTATTCGAATTTTGATAAAGACCCAGTAACCCAACTAAGGGAGACCGTTGGGCCTCACTTTGATATTGTGGTATTTAATTATGGTGAGTTCCCGCTCTTCTACTATAAAATGTACAAAAAGGCTATTTTTATTTGTAAGGTGAGTAAACTGGAGTATATCGTTTGTGGGTATGGAACACCATATATCATAAACAGCTTCCATTCAAAATCATTAATTTCTAGTCCAGAGATAAGACAGAATTCAAGTATGAGCGCTTTCTATGGTTTTGAGCACCTTAGATCACTACCAAAAAACATTTATGATTTTAAAACTATGGTGAAATAAGGTATATTTATATATAAAATATATAGAAATGCCTAGACCAACAGCAGTAAATACTGGTACTAAAAAAAACAAAACGATTAAAAGAGGTAACATTGAGATGGCTTCATCGCCAGATGTTACAAGTGGTTATGAGGGGTTAACTTGGTTCTCATCAATAGCACCAGGTGACGGAGTTGTATTTGTAACAGATAGTTATATACAAGGGTACTCAAATTTAGCTAACGCAAGACCATTATTTTATACATCCCCAAGCGCTTCAGATGCTGATTTAATAAAGACAATAAACGGTTTACCCGATAGAGTCGGTCAAACACGTTTTACGTTGGTAACTGACGCATTAAACTGGGTTGCGACCAGTGGTAAATACAAAATAGTCAATAAAGAAGCTGATTCGATTTACACGGATAATTTAAGGTTACACACAGAAATCGACAATATGACTTCATACCCTAAAGCGAGTACAATCTGGTACGATATGAGTGCCAATGGGCTTCATTTCAACGAGTGTAATTTCATTCCATCACCGAATGCTCTAGGATCTGGTGTTAGGGCTTATACGAATAGTACAGATATTTTAAATACGGATTACCATTCAATATTTTTCGCAATAGAATTTAATTCAACCGACCAATACCCAAATGGTTATACTGGTAGTTGGGAAAAAATATTCGGTTTTAATGCTGGTGGGTCCGATAGATCTCCAGGTATTTGGAGATGGCCATCTGAAAGAAAAATTCACTGGAGGTATGATCCGAGTAATAGCGGGTGTGACTTCGGCAAAAACTCTGACTACGCTGAATTCGATTTAAATAAAGTTTATTTTGTTGGTGTAACGAAAAATGGTGGTACTGCGACATGTTATGTTAATGGTGTACAGGTTAACCAAACGAATGTGTCTAACCCGAAAGCAGCTGGCTCTTCAGCCATAAACCTATTCGAATATTACACAGCTAATTTAGTGAAAATAAGTTCGATGTACATATATGGTTCGGTTTTAACTGAGGAACAAGTTAAGCAATTGTATTATAGATCCCAATTAGTAACAACAAACTTAAGATCGGCTTTTGATAGTTCGAATATTGTATCACACAAATTTAATTTAACCACTAACACTTGGGCCGACTTGGTTAACAATAATAATATACAATCTGGTTTTGGTAACGGTAACCCATCATGGGCTAACAACTTTACCGATATCACCATATGTGCTTTAATTGAAAAAACATCAGCGTCCAATAATAATTATGCGTGCCACCCGATACAAAAATGGAATTCAGGTTACAATGTGAATGCTTCGTTCGTATTGTATTTCTTTGATAATTATTATGGCAATAATGCCGATGGTTTACTTGGTTGGTACGGTTACACCACTAATAATGGTTGGACCGATATAACGTCAGGGAATTACTCGTACAGAATGGGTGTTGGTGAAATAGCACATATTGTATTACAACGTAATTCATCTGGTGGGCAGCTATGGGTTAATGGTGTAAAAATTGGAACCAGGGGTGGTGGCACAGGTACGTTGGGGCCAAATACAGCTGGTTATAGTGATATAGGTGTCTACGGTCCTCAAGCAAATGCTTGGGCTAAGGTTCATCAGACACTATTTTATGATAGGGAATTAACTGACGCTGAAATCGCACAAAACTTTAAAGCGGTACAGCATAGAATAAAAAAATAAAAGATAAAAAATATGTACACAATACACGAACAAGATGTAACAACCTTAAATCAAGGTATAACGGGATCTAGTTTTCCCCCATTTATTGTTAAAGATGCTAACGGTAACCACGTTTTTTTTGGTGTGACTAGACAACAATGTGAACAATGGATTGCGAATAATTCATAATATCAAACTATATATAATAAAACATTTTTACGATGAAGAAAATTTATAAAATGACGGAAGATCAAGTTGCTAACTTGATTACTAATAGAAAGAATTCTGTTAGTGAAACTTCTAGTCCCAAAGAAACAAAAAAGAAATATAAAATCACTGAGGAGCAGCTTAAAAGAATTTTTTCTGAGTTGGGGAAAAAAGTTGTTGGGGAAATGGATAATTATAACTACCCAATGGGTTCGGATACATCAGACGCACCATGGAATCAGGATGATGGTAACGTTAGACAAGGTGAATCGGTTAGTGGTAATTTTGTTGGTTTTGAGACAGCTGATAGTGAGTACTTACTAAAAGATAAACAAAGTAACCAATTGTATTACACATTAAATGATGTATGGTATGACATACATGGTGAGTTAGAGGATTACTTAGATATCCCACAAGAGGAGGCTGAAGATGAGGATGGTAGGTATTCAACTAACATCGATGATTGGAGATATGTTATAGAAGATACTGAGCTTTTAGATGCCTTATCTAGTTATATGAACTACCAATCTAAAAAAGGTGGTCTAAAGATAGCTAATGACGTGGACACTTGGGAAGATGCTGAACAAGAATTTCTTATTGTTAAACCAGAAACCCTAGAAGCTATCGGTTCAAAAACTTTAAGAGAAAAAGCTAAACAATTCTTAGGATTAAACTAAACAATTAAATAATTCTTTTTGATCTCGGGGTACCTCAATATATAAATGAGTGTACCCCATTTTTTTTGCCGCAGCGATTCTATGTCTACCATCTATTACACCCATTAAAGAATTTTCTGTTGATAAGAGTGGCGGCTCAACTGAGTCCGAAGTTTTAAGAAAAGAAATGCAATTTTGTATACGGGACAACGATGCCGCATTTTTTGTTTCAGGTGAAATAAAAAACTCTGGGCAATCGCTTTTCAATTTACTCAAAAGCTTATTCAAATCAACTGAGATTAATTGGTTGACTTCTGGGTCACTAAGTTTATATTTCATAAGGCAAATGTATATAAAAAATAATTAATAACAAAATCTTTTGTATTTCAGTTTGTATTTATATAAAAGCTTTAAGATGATAATTAAAAAAGAAGATATTTTAAATTCGTTTGTACAACAAGAGGGTCTTTGGCGTAACGCAAAAGAAAATATTGTCAATAAAAACTCCGTTGTTTTAGAAGTTGTTACAGATCTTTTTGAGATAAAAGAGGAATCAGAAAACCCATCGTTCTATATTTCAAAGAAAAAGGATACTTTTGGTAAACCAATGATGGAAAATGATGGTGAATGTTACCATGTTACCGTTAACCCCGAGTATAAAGATTTATCTTTTGTTTTTGAGGTGATAAACGATATGTACGAGAATAAGGAGTTTGGTTCTTTAGTTTCAGAATCAGAGTTTGTTTGTGAGGAATGTTTTGAGTTAATGATCGAAAAAAGATTATTCACTGACTTTGATAAGTGGGTTTTAAAAGATGTTATTTCTGAAGATGTTAAATACCATATACAAAACAATATTCCGTTGTTAGAAAACATCTATAGGCCTGGTAGTGATAAGCACATAAACCTAATTAAGGAAACTAGATTACTTTGGGAGAGAAAAATGATAACCCTCTCAAAATTAGACACAAAATTATTTGAGGCGACCGATCTTGGTTTATTTGATTACTATGATGGTGAACTAGTTGCTTTAGACCTACCATTTACAGATGACACTATCAATGAGGCAAAATATAAGGGTAAGGAGGTCGAGCTTAATAAACCCAAAAGAGGTGGTTCTAAGAAGTTTTACGTTTATGTTAGAAAACCTGGGGGTGGCGTTAAAAAAGTATCTTTTGGGGATACGACTGGTTTATCTGTAAAAATAAACGACCCTAAAGCTAGAAAATCCTTTGCTAAAAGACACGACTGTGCCAATAAAAAGGATAAGACTATGGCTGGTTATTGGGCTTGCAGGTTACCAAGATACGCCAGCTTGCTTGGTTTAAAATCTAAGTTTGGTGGATTCTGGTAAACCATATACTGATATTATATTATCGGATATTGCGATACCCGATAATAACGTTATTATTAGAGAATTTGATCAAGACATCAACCCAATTGAACTTAAATGGCATCGGGATGATGAAGATAGGGTTGTTGAAGTTTTAAACGAGACTGATTGGTTTTTTCAATACGATAATCAGTTACCAATACAATTAAAAGAAAATGTCTCGCTAAAAATAGCAAGACACGACTGGCATAGAGTTATAAAGGGGACTGGTAAACTTAGGTTAAGAATAACTAAAAGTTAACCCTACAGGTACCGTAAACGCTTTTAGAATTATCTTCATCATCTAACCACTGAAGACCAGAGTTTGGTCCACCATAGAATATGAAGTTTGAGTTATCATCCATAAATTTTTCTTCACCACCTTCTGGCACAACAATTTCAACGCCCTGTAATTGTATTGGTTGGTCTTTTGTTTCATAATTTAAAACACCCCCGTAATTAAAAACGTATAAAGGTTTGTACTTAGCAAACCTTCTAAACAACTCAACATTAATTTTTCTATCACAACCTATCCTACCGTTAAAAGCATAGCATAACGCTTCGGCTGTTGCCCCATTAACTCGAAAATTATGTACCGATATTATTTCAACTATTGGATTTTCGTAAATCATCTAATAACGTGTCAACATTATGATACAAATTATCTAATGTACCATTATTTATTATTTCGGATGTTATACCTGTAATTGAATCCATTTCTTTTTCGGATGGATGTTCATCCACGGAAATAATGCTAGGTCTTTGTACTTTCCAAACATTACCACCTAATTCTAAAATTGCGTCTGCTTCGTGTTGAAAGCGTACATCGCAAATAACAACATTTAAATGTTTATTATTTTCATACCACTGTTTAAACCTTTTAACCCAAATTTTTCTACCGATTACTTCAAACTCTGGGATATGTTTTTGGATATCGTATTGAAATAATTCAGTACCCATAACTTGTAGAACCAATCTTGGCGTCACACCCCAGATAGGGTCCACCGTATCTTTACTATCACCGAACACCTGGTCATCGGTAAAACCGAATATTTCCATAGCGCCACGTTTAAGTGGGTTCGCAAAACTATATTTAACAAAACCCTTGTTATTTACTAAGTAATCACCTGTTGTGTCTTTACCTGATCTTTTTTTACCTAATACACCTACTATCATTTTATTTTCTTTTTACAAAAATAATAAAAGATATATAAAAAAACAAATCCCCTTTCGGGGATTTTTTTATTTACTTAAAAATTCATCAATTATCGATTTCTGTATCCTATTTAAATAGTCTTTAGGTTCTTCTTGAACAGGTTGTTGTTCAGTTGTATCTTCCGAATCCTTGTTTTGTATTTTATTTAAGATATCAGTCATATCTTCCTCAGATATTTTAGTCATATCAATTGCAGATACGATTGAATTTATGACGTATTTATAGTCTTTTGACGTTAATTCTTCGCCACCATCTCTCATTTTTTGTGACAATTTACCAGTTAACTTTTGAACCGTCTTTAATATTGGTTCATCAGGATTTTCGGTTTCTTCACCACCATCTTCCACAGGTAACTCTTCAGTTGGTTGGTTTTCAGCGTTGTCCGCAGGTAATTCTTCAGTTGAGTAGTCTGTCGCTAAATCAGCGTCAGTTGTATCGCTTGTTGTGTCGATACCAGCATCAATCGGTTCCTCTTCAGCAAATTCATCACCCGTATTAACAGAAGAAGCCGAATCCGTCATATCAGATCCAGCTCCTTTAATTTTAAGAACGTATCGCTCAGTTAAGCTTTTTTTTTTAAAACATCGATGTTTTCTTTGTAACCAACATTTTCATTGATTTGTTTGAACATCATATTTAAATGTTTTAAAGCTTCAGCGTATGATCTGTAAGAATGTTCGTGAATATTTTCAACACCAGTTAAGTAGTCGTAAGAATTACCGTTTTTTACTTTAATGTAAACGTGCTTTTCTTCCTGTACAATAGCGTATTCATTACCATTAGAAGCAACAGCTTCATGTAAAACATTAGCTAATTGGCCTACTAGTGGTTTATTTTCATTGATTTTTTCTTTTTCAATGCCAGCAATTTCAAGAATTCTTGCTAATTTTTGATCTGCGTCTTGTATTTTTTCAGAACCTATTGGTCTCATATCGTTTTTCTTTTAAAAAAATAATTATTCTTCTTATAAATATACGGAAATTATTCAAAAATCAATATAACTCATTCTCTAATGATAAAAACTCATCTTTAATGTCTATACCCATATTAGATAACCTATCCATATAACCAGAGCGTCTTAAATATTTAAAAACTAAATTTTCTGTACTATATTCACCAGAATCACTTAGGCCACTTTTTCTGTACGCTCTTATTTTTTCTTTTAGTTTTTTTAGTTTTAAAAGTTTAGCGTCCGTATCCTCTTCCTTTTCAATATCGGACAACTTTTTATTAAACTCTTTAACCTTTTTTATTATGTCAATTTTATTAACCTGAGGTTTTTCCTTTGTCGGTGTTTTTCTCCATTTATTATATAAGACGCTATAGATACCGTCAGAAGCTTCCAATTCTTCGGTGATATCCTGAACATAAACCTCAACGTCAAAGTTTTTAACTTTTATGTTGTGCTTTAAATTATAAATTTCTTTTTTTGCTGTAAAAAATTCATCTGTTAAATCTTGATCCTCATTAAATTTAGATTTATCCACAACCAAATGTAAGTCAACATCAGAATAGTCGGACCAATTATAGTTTGCCAAACTACCCACAAAAAGTATGTCTTCAATCGCAAATGAATCAACCCCAATACTTTCGATAAAATCTTTAGAGACTAAAATCAAATGCTCTCTAACATCTCTATCTAATTTTATGGTTGAGAAATCTTCTGACGTTGGGTTAGACCACACATCAGGGCATAAGGTTTTTTTTGGTATAAAACTATTTAATATCTTGTCCATATCTAATAAATATCACGTTTATTAAATAAAAACTATTTTTATATCAAATAATCTTCTTCGAATTCACTTGAGATGTAATGATCATCAGTTTTTTCGATCCAACCTGTTATGATATATTTCGTTTGGTTTAAACCAGGTGGGTTACCCCTATGTTTATGCGTCCATAGTGCTGGGGCAATTAATAGTGTACCAGTTTCGGGTTTAACTTTTTGGCGGTTAAATTTAAATTCGGTTTCACCACCATCAACATCATTCAGATAATATATAAAAAATAATTCTCTTTTAGCCGTAGAGCCGCCCTCATTTTCATGGTGCCAAGCATAATAACCCTGGTCACCTATATATCTTTGTATTTGCATGTGTGGGTGACCGCAGTTTGTTGCACCAAAACAAGCTTGTGCCGTCCTAACTAAAGCGGCTTTCGATGAAAACTCTCCAGTCATTGTCAAAAAATTATTCTGTTCTAAATATTCAACTAAAAAACCTAAAAGATTTTCTCTCAAATAATCATATATCGTTGACCAAACCGAATTATCTAGATTTAGGTGAATCATTAGGTCTGTTGATGATTTAACTTTTTTGTTTGTACCAGCACCACTTATTCCCTCCATTTGGTTACTAGAGGTCTCAAACTCTCTAATAATAAAATCACAAACATCTTTTGTTATCGCATTATTGTATATTTTTACTAAATTGTCCATATTAAAAATTCTTTGTGTGTATTATTTTAAACGAATCTATCTTATCATTAAGTCTCAGTGGTGTGAAATTATCTTGTGTGAAGTCACATAATTCACTTCCTTTAAAATAAACAAATGTTTTTGCTTGATGTCTATCAACAATATCGTTAACATACGATCTAACCGAACTAACAAAATCTTTAAAGTCTAAACCATTATTTTCACAAATAATTAAAATCGGGTTATTAATTAAAGAATTATTATA
>Ga0208440_1000469_pt1 | contig 12675 bp, 8 predicted proteins | sample Colrivmet1547B02_FD_187644 | JGI IMG/M metagenome (GOLD analysis project Ga0208440, IMG submission 187644) | Estuarine microbial communities from the Columbia River estuary - metaG 1547B-02 (SPAdes) (version 2) | ecosystem: Environmental > Aquatic > Marine > Intertidal zone > Estuary | place... | reverse complement strand
CAATATAAAGAGTAAATTTGGCAATAGAACGGCAAGTTGCGCCAAACCTAAGCGGCTCGGCGATTCGTTGAGTACGCCTATCACCAACCACGGGTAGAGAACGGTGTGCAGGCCCATAGCCAAGTTACTGGTGCCGATGGTTGCCAGATAATGGCGAAATGAAAAGGCTTTTGAATCCACCTATTTACGCCAGCGGCGGATAGCCGCCAGTAGCCAGACAAGCGTCGCGGCGCTGGCGAGAATTATGCCGAGCACGAGCAGTGCCGTGAGTAAATTACCCCATAATTCGCCGAGCGAAACATGGTAAATTTTTACCGCCATCACTAAAAATGCGGCGCAACCAAACATGGATGCGAGCCATGCTGAGCGCTGCCTGATGGCGTTTCGTCCGGTTTTTTTCAACCCGATTCCCCTTTCTGTTTTCTCTTTGCCACTGACAGTGCGAAGCGGCTGACTTATGCTAACCGGCCTCTTTGACCCATTCGCAGCGAATTTGAATATCCGATTGATTGGGCTTGTGGCCCATGCCATTGGTGGCAAATACAAAGGAGTGGACACCTGACATCTCAGTTTCCAGATGTACCGTGGCACTCACCCAGTACATTTTACGCAGCAACCCTTCAAACTGTTCTAACCAGTATTTCCACTCATGTTCTACGCCGATATAAGAGGCGCCAAAATGCATCACTTCGGTGGCTAAACTCAAGTCAATCGACTGTTGCTCTGGCAGAGAGAACATTTCTCTGTTGACCAAACTCCAAGATTCTGCGGAGGGCAGCTGCTCCATCGCCCGACGATTGTGGTGGCGATGCTGCGCGACGTCTTGCTCGGCAATGTTTTTTATCACACCGTAAACTACGGACTCTCCTCGAACATCACTATTCATTTACTTCTCCCTTTTTTTCCTGCCTCTCTGTCAATGCCAGCCTAGCATAACGGTGCTCTCTGGCTATGTTTTAATCCGCGCCAAAAAGGCGATAAAGTCCGCCTCGTCCATGACTGGAATATTCAACGATTCTGCTTTATTCAGTTTCGAACCTGCGCCCGGCCCAGCGACAACTTGAGTGGTTTTTGCGGAAACACTGCCGGCGACTTTGGCGCCTAAATCCTGTAATCGGTCCTTGGCTTCGGCGCGACTCATCACGTCCATGGCGCCGGTCAGAACCCAGGTCTGACCTTTGAGCGGTTGGGAGTCCCGCGCGGTGACATCAATATCCGACCAACTCACGCCTGACTCGCGCAACGCATTAATAATGGCCACATTGTCAGGATTGCGGAAGAAATCGCGAATAAAGTAAGCCACCACAGGCCCGATATCATCGACCTCTAACAACGCCTCTAAGTCAGCGTCAAGAATGGCCTCGAGCGAGCCAAAATTTTTCGCCAACGTTTGCCCCGTCGCCTCGCCTACTTCGCGAATGCCCAAGGCAAAGAGGAACTTGGCCAGCGTGGTCTGTTTACTTTTTTCAATGGCCTGAATGAGATTGGTCGCTGACTTTTCGCCCATGCGCTCGAGACCGGCAATTTTCTCAACCGTCAATTCGTAGATATCCGCCACAGAGTAGATTAAACCCTCATCCACCAGTAATTCGACGAGTTTGTCGCCGAGACCGTCGATATCCATGGCCTTGCGCGAGGCAAAATGTTTGATGGCTTCTTTACTTTGCGCGCCGCAGAAAAGCCCGCCTGAACAGCGAGCAACCGCTTCTCCGGGTGTTCGTCGCACGGGGGAATGACAAACAGGGCAATTTTCCGGAAAGAGAATCGGTCTGGCATCAGCGGGACGTCTGTCCAAGACAACTTTGGCGATTTGCGGAATAACATCTCCCGCGCGGCGAATAATCACTGTGTCGCCAATACAGACACCTAAACGCTGAATTTCGTCGCCATTGTGCAGGGTCGCGTTACTGACGGTAACGCCTCCAACAAAAACCGGCTCAAGTCTGGCGACGGGTGTAATGGCGCCGGTTCTGCCCACTTGAAACTCCACATCGAGCAAGCGCGTCATCTCTTCTTGGGCCGGAAACTTGCGGGCGATTGCCCAACGCGGCGCTTTGGCAACAAAACCAAGCCGCTGCTGCAGCTCTAGGTCATTGACCTTGTAGACAATGCCATCAATATCGTAGGGCAGCCGATCTCGGGTCTCTTCTAGGCGCCGGTAATAGTCCTGACAGGCGGCTATGCCCTGTGCAACCTCGGTGTGACGATTGATCTTAAAACCCCAAGTGCCGAGCATATCAAGCATATGCAGGTGACTATCGGGCTTACTGCCGCCTTGAAATTGGCCAACACTGTAGGCGCACATTTCCAGTGGCCGGGTTGCGGTGATTTTAGAATCTAACTGTCGCAAACTGCCGGCTGCGGCATTGCGCGGGTTAACAAAGGTTTTTTCACCGGCGGCAATCGCCGCGGCATTGATTTTCTCAAAGCCCGCGCGCGGCAGATAAATCTCTCCGCGGACTTCCAACAGCTGGGGGAAATCGCTGCCGCTAAGCTTTAAGGGAATACTTTTGATGGTGCGAACATTGGCGGTAATATCCTCGCCCACTTGTCCGTCACCCCGAGTCGCGCCGCGCACAAGCGCACCGTCGCGATAGAGCAAACTGACGGCTAGGCCATCCAATTTGGGTTCGCAGGCATATTCAATTAAGTCGTCGGGCTTGCGGTTGAGGCGATCTTTGATGCGACGATCAAAGGCATCGAGCTCTTCGTCACTGAAGGCATTATCCAAGGACAACATGGCAACATCGTGTTTCACTTGCGCGAAAGACTGTAGCGCCGCGCCACCGACTCGCTGGCTGGGGGAATCGTCGCTGACAAGCTGGGGGTATTCTGCTTCTATCGCCTGCAGACGCCGCATGGCGCGGTCGTATTCACTGTCCGGAACACTCGGGTCGTCAAGTACGTAGTAGCGATGATTGTGCTGATTTAACTCGTCCTTGAGCCGTTCATACTCTGCGCGAACCTGCTCTGGAGTGTCTGCCATTTAAACGCCTATAAAATCAGTGTTCGCGACTGCGCCGAAATGCAACGTCGCGGGCGCGCTGTCGATAATGGTCTAGGGTCTGGCGGGTCATTGAGCTGCGGGTCTCGTCAAGAATAAACGCCTCAAGGTCGGCGGCCATACTGTCGACACACTCAATCATGATATCCAATGCACCGGCCGGATCGTCAAGATCATCCAGCGCCATAAAGAAAGTGACACCGGGCGTAGTCATTTGATCGATGGTTTTTAAATCGAAAGTACCTGGGTTGACCAAATTGGCCATGCTAAAAAGAACCTCGCCCGATCCATCAAGCTGCAGGTGGCGTTGAAATATTTTCATCTCGCCAAAGCGCAAACCATTTTTGAGTGCCACGGATTGTAGATCTGTCCCCGACAATTTCTCGCCTTTGGGGGCCATTAGGTGCATTACCAATATTTGCTGTAGCTGGCTTGGGGTCTGAACTGGCTCGCGCTCAACTTTTTTGACGGGTTCCTGCTTTGCTGCTGTCGCGGCCTGCGGGCGCGGTTTTAACGCCGGAGGTGGTGTATCAATCAGATCGAACTGTTGCTGCCGAGGCTGCGAAAAGCCAAAATCGGGCTTCTGCGCCAGTGCTCGGCGCAGGTTTTCTTCCACTTGTAAAATATCGTCGTCGTCGCGAATTCCGACCACACGGGATCCACCGGAAGGGAACTCACTGTCCCTGATAAAATCATCGTCATCATCTGGCCGCGAGTTTTTTTGCAATTTGCGCGACGACATATGCAAGTTTTCATAGCGGTGATGTTTCAGGCGGCGAGCGCCATCCAGAATAATCGCTAGCAATACCAGCAGACCCACAGCGATCAGTACTTCTCTTGGTCCTATTGAATCCATAAAGGCAAACTACTCAGGTTTTCGTTTTTGAATCTTTAAGGGTAGGCCATTGCCTGCGCAATAATCTACTCCAGCCCTCTTAATCTCTATTCGGCATCTCTAGTGTGCCGATCAAGCGTCAGCTAATGCCGCCGCTTGATTGACGTCAACACTAACCAGACGCGACACGCCAGGCTCATGCATTGTTACACCCATCAATTGATTTGCCGCTTCCATTGAAATTTTGTTGTGCGTGATAAAGATAAACTGCACGGTATCTGACATCTCTTTTACCATCGCGGCATAGCGGCCAACGTTGGCATCATCCAATGGCGCGTCCACTTCGTCAAGCATACAAAACGGCGCAGGATTTAGGCGGAATATTGCAAATACCATGGCGATGGCGGTAAGTGCTTTTTCACCCCCGGAGAGCAGCTGAATCGAGGCATTTTTCTTGCCGGGCGGCCGCGCCATAAGGGTGACACCAGTATCTAATAAATCATCGCCGGTCATTTCAAGGTAGGCGTGACCGCCACCAAACAGTTTCGGGAATAGCTCTTGAATGTGGGTATTGACCAGTTCAAAGGTTTCTTTAAAGCGCGTGCGTGTTTCGCGGTCAATTTTTTGAATCGCTGTTTTTAAGGTGTTTAGCGCTTCTTCCAATTCGAGGTTCTGTGCGTCGAGATAGTCTTTGCGCTCGGACTCTACTTTATATTCATCAATGGCTGCGAGGTTGATCGGCCCCAGTCGTGAAATACGATTGGCCATCATCTGCAACTGCTCTTCCCAATCCAACAATTCGGCGTCGTCTGCAAGATTTTCCAACAGGGCGTGAAGATCTGCCTGTTTTTCGGCAATTTGCTCCTCGATGGTGCGGCTTAACGTCTTGATTTCGGACGCTGCAATACGCTTTGCCTCAAGTTTGGCGCGCACCACCTGCAGCTCTTCTTCAAGCTCGGAACGCAGTTTTTCCTGCTCGCGCATCTGATGATCAACGTCATCTAGCGCTGCTTTAGAGGCGTTCATTTCCGCCTCAATGGCCAGTCTTAACTCAAGCTTTTCAGCGAGTTCTTGCTGATAGTTTTCCGATGGATCGTCTTTAATATTGAATGCTTCACGCAACTGTTCACGGCGCTCTTGCAAGCGCGCCACTTGCACCGTTAGGCGCTCAATGCCGTCGCGAATTGATTTCAACTGCGTGGTCAGCGACCCCTCGCGAACGGCGAGACTTTGACGGAGATCGCGGTCTTGGCTGGCGCGTCGGCGGCAGGTGTCTAACTGCTCGCGCTGTTTGTCGCGCTGCGCTACCAACTGCTCGCGGCGCTGGGTATCCGCTTCCATCTTTTCAATCGACTGCTGCAATATCTCGCGCGCTGCAGCGAGGTTTTCCTGCTCAGTGGCGTGTTGCTGCTGGACGTCGGACAACTCTTTTTCCGCACGCTCTTTGCGCGCTTTTAACTGTTCTATCTGCACTTGGAATGCGCTTAACTTTGATCGCAAATCCGCATAGATACTCTGCTGACGGGCAACCTTTGACGCTATTTCCTGACGCTGCGCTTCAAGTGCACGCAGCTGCTGTTCGTTGGCTTGACGCCGCTCGGTCAGTTCGGCGACCTGCTGTTCAGCCTGCTGCTTATCGCGACCGATCACTTCAAGCTCTTGCTTGCGCTTGAGCACGCCGGCAGTGGCATCTTTGTCGCGAGCGACACGCAACCAGTTGTTGCCAAGCCAAATACCCTCGCGGGTCACCACTGACTCTGTCGCTGACAGCTGTGGCTGCAGGGCCAGCGCGTCGGCGAGGCTTTCGGCAGCATAAACATGGCTTATCAAGCCCTGTACGGCATCACCACTGACAAATTCACTAAGTAGACGACCTTTTTTAGCGCTGACGTTAGCGGCACTGGTGGCTTTGCCAATCAGCAGCAGCTCGCCTTTTTTGAAGTCGTCGATCAAACCAATATTGGCTGCCACATCATCCACGCTAACCGCTTGCAAATAGCTGCCCAGCACGGTTTCGGCCGCAATGTCCCAGCCTTCCGCGGGCTGAACAAAATCCGCGAGGCGGGGGTTTTTGCCAAGACCTTTTGCATCGAGCCATTTTTTCTCGTTGCCATCACCCATGGCTGCCTGCTGCAGGGCTTCCAGCGAAGCGCGTCGGCCCTGGAGGGTTTGCAGACGACTGCGGGCTTGATCAAGCGCACTGCCCAGCTGCTTTTCGCTGCTGCGCGCGGCATCAATTTCTTGACTGTTTTCGAGGCGCTGCGCCTCAATTGTTTTGCGTGAGAGCTCGGCATCATTGAGCTGATCTTGTATCGACGCCATTTCTTCTTCAGCGGGACTGGCTTGACAGCTAGAGGCTTCTGCGGTCAGATTTTGTTGACGCTCGCCCAACCGTCGCATCAACTGCTCGAGATGCTGAATGCGCGACTGCTGGACTTCGGCCTGCTGGCGCGGCGCTGCCGACTGCTGGTTGAATTCGTCCCACGACTGCTGCCACTGCTGCATGGACTGCTCGGCAGCCTGCAGGGCCTCTGCGGAGATCTTCTCTGCTTCAATGGCTTTCTCAAGCGCGGGGGTCAGCTCGTTAAACTCTGCTTGCCAGCCGTTAGCTTTTGCAAGGTCGCTGTTTAAGTGCTGCTCGGCTTCAGTGAAGTTGCGCTCGGTCTGTTCAAGATCTTTGTGCAGCTCAGAGGCGCGCTGCTGGGCGTGTTCGATGGCCTGTTCAATTCGCGCAACATCACCACCCACTTTGTAAAAACGCGCCTGCACTTCGTTGAAGGCATCGCCGAAATCCGTCGCTTGACTGCGCAGTTTTTCGATCGCGGTATCACAGCCGCTGCGTCGAGCCTGAACTTTTTCCTGCTCGATCTCTAGAGCGTTGATGATCTGCTTTTGCTCTACGGCAGAGGCGTTGTAACCGCGCCACTTGAGGGCCAGCAGTTCTGCGGATATTTGCCGCTCTTCTTTTTTGTACTCAGTGTATTTTTCTGCTGACTTGGCCTGACGCTCAAGGCGACTCAGCTGACGGCCGAGCTCATCGCGAATATCCGTCAGTCGCTCCAAATTTTCCATGGTGCGAACCATGCGACTCTCGGTCTCGCGGCGACGCTCTTTGTATTTAGAGATGCCCGCAGCTTCTTCAATATAAATTCGCAGTTCATCGGGACGCGCTTCGATCAGCCGGGAAATCATGCCCTGTTCAATAATCGCGTAACTGCGCGGCCCAAGGCCTGTGCCCAAAAAGATATCGGTAATGTCACGGCGGCGGCATTTGCTGCCATTGAGATAGTAGTTCGACTGACCGTCTCGAGTCACTTTGCGCTTGATGCCAATCTCAGCGTAGGCGGCGTATTCACCGACAATGCGGCCTTCTGAGTTGTCGAAAATCAGCTCGATGGATGCTTGGCCAACAGGTTTGCGACCACCAGAACCGTTAAAGATAACGTCGGACATAGACTCGCCGCGCAAATTCTTGGCGGAGCTTTCACCCATGACCCAACGCACGGCATCGATAATATTCGACTTGCCACAGCCATTGGGGCCGACAACGGCGCAGAGGTTGCTCGGGAAATTGACGGTAGTCGGATCAACGAAGGATTTAAATCCTGCAAGTTTTATCGATTTAAGCCGCATAAGTCATGATTCTATGTCTGTTTGGTGCATCGCTGCGGCCCAAAGGGTGACCACAATTCGTAACCTCGCATTCTACACACTAAGGGGCTGACACAAAATAGAAATAACCGCCACGCGGGTGCACAAAAGGGATTAGTGGGCCATCTTGCGCAGGGATTAATTCACTGCGTCTGCGCGCTGTCGCAGCCTTACATAAGCGCCGCAAAACAAGTACCCTACGCGCTTACAAAACCACTCCGCGAATCCGCTATGTCAGAGACTAAAATCCGCCTCACACAATACAGCCACGGTGCTGGCTGCGGCTGCAAGATAGCGCCCAGCGTGCTGGAAACCTTTTTGCAAACCGACTTTATTGCCCCCGATGACCCCAAGCTTTTGGTGGGCAACGACACCAAAGACGACGCCGCGGTCTATGACCTCGGCGATGGCACAGGTGTTATTAGCACCACAGATTTTTTTATGCCAATCGTCGACGACGCCTTCGAGTTTGGCCGCGTCGCTGCCACTAATGCGATCAGCGATATTTATGCCATGGGCGGTACGCCTATGATGGCCATTGCCATACTCGGCTGGCCCATTAACAGCCTGCCGGCAGCGGTGGCCAAGCAGGTGATTGAGGGCGGTCGTCACGCCTGTCGCGATGCGGGGATTAGTTTGGCGGGAGGCCACTCCATCGACTCGCCGGAACCCATTTTTGGGCTCGCCGTCACTGGTCGCGTTGCCCTTAGTCAGCTAAAACAAAACAGCACGGCAGAGGCCGGCGACCAGCTCTTTCTGACCAAGCCCATTGGTGTGGGCATTCTGACCACGGCAGAAAAACAGGGCAAGTTGCGCCCAGAACACAGCCGGTTGGCGGTTGAAAGCATGATGAAAATGAATAGTGTTGGCGCTGAACTGGGCGCCGTAAAAGGCGTTTCCGCAATGACTGACGTCACCGGCTTCGGCTTGCTGGGGCATCTGCTGGAAGTGTGCCAAGGCAGCAACCTCTCGGCCAAACTGAACGCACAGGCAGTGCCATTATTGGATGATGCCGTGCTCGATTACCTCGCTCAAGGTTGCGTGCCCGGCGGTAGCAAGCGTAATTGGGAAAGTATTAGTCATTCTGTTTCCGGCACTGACAGCGTAAGTGAAGCCTTACTCTGCGATCCGCAAACCAGTGGCGGACTATTAATTGCAGTGAATCCAGACAGCATTGATCAAGTGAGTCAGTTGTTGCTTGCGGCGGGCTGTTATCACAAGCCTATTGGCGAGCTCTATCACTCAGACCAGCCTCCCACCATTGAGGTCATCCGTTGAATCGGCCACCACTGCCATTGGTCAACCACTATCGGGAACTGCTGATCGCAGACACTCCGATGATTGATGTGCGCGCACCCATTGAGTTTGCCTCGGGCGCGCTGCCTAGTGCGGTCAACTTGCCCTTGATGAGCAATGATGAGCGCCACCGTGTCGGTATTTGCTACAAAGAGCAGGGGCAAGCCGCGGCGATAAAACTGGGCCACAGCTTAGTGACGGGTGCACTTAAAGATCAGCGCATTGATGCGTGGCGCGCGTTTATGGCAGAAAATCCCTCGGCGGTACTCTATTGCGCCCGCGGCGGGTTGCGCTCTCAACTTAGTCAGGACTGGTTGGCTGACGCAGGCATCATCTGCCCAAAGGTTGAGGGCGGTTTTAAGTCGCTGCGCGGATTTTTATTGAACTATATCAATGACTTCTGCACTCAGGGCCAATTACTGATTCTCTCCGGCATGACCGGCACCAGCAAAACCGACATTATTCGTCAGCTGCCCAATGCGGTCGATCTTGAGGGCGCGGCAAACCACAAGGGCTCAAGTTTTGGACGTCCCCTCGACGGCCAGCCCGCACAAATTGATTTCGAAAATAGAGTTGCCATCGATCTCCTTCGCGTCGAAGCCCAACACCCCCATCGAACAGTGGTACTTGAGGACGAAAGTCGCAGTATTGGTGGGCGCCACTTGCCTCCCTGTTTAGCCGATAAAATGGCACAGAGTCCGCGCGTGGTGATTGAAGTCCCGTTCGCAGAGCGCATTGAAAAGCTTTGGCAAGAGTATGTGGTCGAGCGCCATCAGCAGACACTGGCTTTTTACAGCGCGAGCGGCGAAGGCTCTGAGAGGGCTGAGGGCTCTGAAAGGGCCGAGCACGCGTTTGCGCAGTACTTAATCGACAGCCTTATGCGTGTGCAAAAACGTCTTGGCGGACAGAGAACGAAGGAAATTTTGGCCTTAATGGAAGCCGCTATTGCACGGCAAGCAGAGGACAAATTTGCCAGTCACCGCGATTGGCTCACGGCGCTCACTCAAGATTATTACGATCCCATGTATATTTATCAGCTCGAAAAGCGCAAAGAGCGGGTGGTATTTCGCGGCGACCGCAGTGCCGTGATGGAATGGTTAGCCAGCGCGGATAATCGCTAGGAGGCGCGCAAAGACGTGTGCTGCCAGCGGGTCAGAGATATCCATCAACGCCTCGCCAATATACAACTCAAAATAACAACTGTTCGCGCTATCGCCCTGATTAGCCTTGTTAAACAACCACAGCGAAAATTCCGCAGCAATCTGATCGCGAGCCGCGTCGGCCCGTTCTGGTGTGCAGGGCAAATAAATATGCAACATATTAACCTGCGGAAGAGGAGGCATAATCACAAGATCGTCGAGCGCTTCTATAGCCTTAACCAGACTGATTGTTCGAGCGAAATAAGCGGGAAACCGTGCGATAGCGCTATCAAATTTCATCGCTGCCGAGGCCACATTAGAGGCCAGCGTCTGCACGGTTCCACCCGCCCGCCGCTGCCACAACTTAGCCTCAGCAATAAAATCCTCTGGCCCCAGCAACATAGCGCCAGGCAGAGCGCCAATACCTTTGTAAAAGGAGACGTAGACAGAATCAAAACCGGCACAGATCTCGCTGTACTCGCGATTGTAAAATTGTTTAGTTTCCCACAGGCGCGCACCGTCCAGATGCAGGCGCACACCTCTGGCTTTAGCGCTGTGCTTGAGTGCCTCCAACGCCTCCCAAGTGGGCAACTGCCCGCCTGCCTCACGGATTGGCAGTTCAATAAGCAGGGTTGAGAAGGTCTCTGTTAACGCGTCAAAATGGTCTGCCAACAGTGGCGATTTACGCGGACCCACTAAGGTAGCGGTAAGACCATAGAGGTGACGATAGCCGGACTCTTCGTGCAGTTCGATATGCGAGGTAGGATGCATGGCGAAATGCGAGCAGCCCGACCGATCACTCCAGATTCGCAGCGCTGTCAGCTGAGCCAACACACCACTAGGCATAAAACGCGCCGCAGGGAAGCCGAGTAAATCGGCTATTTTGCGTTCAAACGACTCAATTAAATCACCGCTGCCATAGGCTTCAAACTCACAATCGTGCTGTTTGCACCAATCCGCAATCTCTGCCAGCACAGCTGCTGGTTTACTGAATCCATGGCCACTCAAGGAGCGGCACTGGGATTTAAGCGATGATTGGACTGACGTCATGTTTGAGGCCTTTTGCCTTTTTAGCGCGGTTGCATTCTCACGCCGCCGTCGAGGCGAATGGTCTCGCCATTCAGGTAGCTGTTTTCGGCAATATGCACCACCAGCTGGGCGAACTCGGCGGGGTCACCAAGGCGCTTGGGAAAGGGGATATTTGACACAATCGCATCTTGCACATTTTGCGGCATGCCCATCATCAGCGGCGTCGCCATAACACCTGGAGCAATAGTATTCACGCGAATGCCCTCGGAGGCCAAGTCGCGCGCCATCGGCAGAGTCATTCCGACGATACCGCCCTTGGTTGACGAGTAGGCGACCTGCCCCATTTGGCCATCGAACGCAGCAATAGATGCAGTGTTAACGATGACACCTTTTTCAGATTTCTCATCGGGCGTGTTGCGCGCCATCGCGGCGGCAGCGCAACGGGCGATATTAAAGGTACCAATTAAATTGACTTCAATCACTTTGCGGTAGAGATCGAGATCGTGGGGAATGCCCTCGCGGCTAATGGTTTTGACGGCGATGCCAATACCGGCGCAGTTAACGCAGACGTCCACACGACCAAGGTCACTGACAATCTGTGCAAAAGCCGCCTCAACATCTGCCCCGCTGGACACATCAAGCTTCATAAACCGCGCCTTTGATGCTCCCAGCTCTTGCACCGCAGTCTCGCCCGCCGCTGCATTCATATCAAAAATAACCACTGTTGCCCCGCGCTCAACCAGCGCCTGTGCCGCTGCACGACCCAAGCCCGATGCACCGCCGGTGACGACGGCTACTTTATTGTTCAAATTCATAATCGACTCCTAGATAATCTCTGATAATAATTCGCGGGCAATAATAATCCGCTGAATTTCACTGGTACCCTCGTAGATACTGGTTATACGCGCATCTCTCGACCAGCGCTCAAGCGGATATTCAGCACTGTAACCATTTCCGCCCAACATCTGCAACGCGGTGTAACAGGCCGCGTTCACTTTTTCGCTGGTAAATACTTTCGCCATCGACGCTTCTTTGGCAAAACTCAAGCCGCGCTCTTTGCGTGACGCTGCTTGCATTAACAATAATCGCGCTGCTTCCAGGTTGGTGTAGGCATCTGCCAGCTGCCACTGCAAGCCTTGAAAGTTAGACAGGGGCTGGCCAAATTGCTGGCGTTCAGTTAAATACCGGCGCGCGTAATCCATGGCCGCCAAGCCTATACCAAGGGCAAACGAACCGACGCCAATGCGCCCACCCGCCAGCTCACCCACAGCAATTTTGAAGCCCTGATTTTCTTGCCCCAAAATAGCCTCTGCAGAGACACGACAATCGGTGAAAATCACTTCGTTAGTAGAGGAGCCCTTCTGCCCCATTTTTTGTTCCGTTTTGCCGATAACAACGCCAGGATTATTCGCTTCAACGAGGAAACAGGTAATACCTTTACCTTTTTTGGCCTGAGGGTCTGTGACTGCCCAGACAACAAACAATCCTGCGAATTCGGCGCTGGTGATGTAGAGCTTGGTGCCATTCAACAGCCAGTCATTGCCCTCTTTAGTGGCGCGACATTTCATGCCTGCGGGGTCGGAACCGGCACCTGATTCGGTGAGACAGAAGGCTCCTGCGGGATACTCGCCCGAGCAGAGTTTGGGCAGATAGTGCTGTTTTTGCTGCTCGGTGCCACAGGCCTGAATCACTTCAGCAACCATATTGGTAACTGAGACGGT
>Ga0208440_1000407_pt1 | contig 13964 bp, 9 predicted proteins | sample Colrivmet1547B02_FD_187644 | JGI IMG/M metagenome (GOLD analysis project Ga0208440, IMG submission 187644) | Estuarine microbial communities from the Columbia River estuary - metaG 1547B-02 (SPAdes) (version 2) | ecosystem: Environmental > Aquatic > Marine > Intertidal zone > Estuary | place... | reverse complement strand
TTGCTGCTCAAAATATTATGTTAGGCGACGCCGATATTATTATTGCAGGTGGAATGGAAAGTATGAGTAATGTTCCTTTTTATAATACGGCTCAAAGATGGGGTAATAAATACGGGGATACCGTAATGCAAGATGGTTTAGCAAAAGATGGTTTAGTGGATGTATATGATAAAGTAGCCATGGGTAATTTTGCAGATACTTGTGCCACAAAATATAATGTAAGTAGAGAAGCACAAGACGCTTTTGCGGTGAATAGCTATAAAAAAGCACAAGCTGCTACTGAAAATGGATGGTTTAAAGATGAAATTGTGCCTGTTGAAATTCCGCAGAAAAAAGGAGCAGCCATTATTGTAGATAAAGATGAAGAACCTTCGAAAGTAAATTTTGATAAATTACCACAATTAAATCCAGCCTTTAGTAAGGAAGGAACGGTTACTGCAGCGAATGCAAGTACCATGAATGATGGAGCAGCTGCAGTAGTTTTAATGAGTGCAGCAAAAGCAAAAGAATTAGGTATTAAACCCATTGCCATTATAAAAAGTTTTGCCGATGCAGAACAAGATCCAAAATGGTTCACCACTTCACCTTCATTAGCCTTGCCTAAAGCTTTACAAAAAGCGAATTTAACTATAAACGATATTCATTTTTTTGAATTCAACGAAGCCTTCTCTGTGGTGGGAATTGTGAATACAGAAATTTTAAAAATAGATGCTAGTAAAGTAAACGTGCATGGAGGTGCTGTGGCATTAGGACATCCACTAGGTTGTAGTGGCGCCAGAATTATTGTAAGCTTAATACATATACTTTCTAAGCATAAAGCTAAATATGGAGCAGCAGCTATTTGTAATGGAGGAGGAGGTGCCTCTGCGATGGTAATTGAGCTTGTATAATATTTATTAAGCTTGAACTGCCTGTTCTTCTATTTCTTCCATTTGAATGCCGCCATGACTTTCGTCGTAAACACAATTGCCATTTTTAATTAACAAGACCTGAGGTGATTCATGTGATACATCGAAGCCTTCGGCAATTTCTTTTGAAATATATCTATAGTTCAATAAGTCTAAATAGTGAAAATCTATATTATTGGGTGTATCTGCTCTTTCTAATCTAGCCAATGCCATTTTACTAATACTACAAGTGGTACTATGTTTTAAAATCAATTGAGGTTTAGTAAAAGAAGCTGCTTTTATGGCTTCGATTTGCTTGCTATCTATAATAGGATTCCATTGCATAAGGTCTAAGTTTGGTCGCAAATTTAAGCATTAAATTGGAACTAAATAAATATCTAATCATGATTTTAGTTAGTAAGATTAACTAACTTTACACTTATAATAAATTATATGCGTTTACAACTTAACAGAGCTATTTGTTTTATTGATTTAGAAACCACAGGCATTAATGTAAGTACCGATAGAATTGTAGAAATTGCTATTGTAAAAATTATGCCCGATGGGACTAAACAAGTAAAAAGGAAATTGGTGAATCCGGAAATGCCTATTCCAAAGGCTGCATCTGATGTGCATGGTATTTCTGACGAAATGTTGAAAGACGCACCCACTTTCAAACAAATAGCCAACGAAGTAAAACAATTTATTGAAGCTTCAGATTTAGCAGGTTATAATAGCAATAGATTTGATATTCCCATGTTAAATGAAGAATTTTTAAGAGCAGGTATTAATGCCGATATTGAAACCAGAAAATTATTAGATGTACAGAAAGTGTTTCATATGATGGAGCAAAGAACACTTACAGCTGCCTATAAATTTTATTGTAATAAGAATTTAGAAGATGCCCATAGTGCTGAAGTGGATGCTACTGCCACCTGGGAAATTCTAGAAGCTCAGTTAGAGAAATACCCTCAAATTGGTAATTCTGTAGAATCCATTGTGAAATTTACGGGTGAAGATGAAATTATTGATTTTGCACGCCGTTTTGTCTTTGAAAATGGGGTGGAAGTATTTAATTTCGGTAAACACAAAGGGAAGCCTGTAACTCAGGTACTTAAGGAGGAGCCGCAATACTATGATTGGATGATGAAAGGCGATTTTGCCCTTCATACCAAGCAAAAATTGACAGAAATCATGAATAAATCTATTCTGCATAAGTAGGCTATCCCATTTTGCCTTTTTTTCGTAATTTTATACGAATAGCCCCCAGTTATAGTGAAAAAAATTGTTTTAATACCAACCTACAATGAAAAAGAGAATGTCTCTGCCATTTTACATGCAGTGCTGGGTCTCTCTTCGGATTATCATGTTTTAATCATAGATGACAATTCACCCGATGGCACTGCTGCAATAGTAGATTCTTTAATGGGGAAATTCATAGACCGATTATTTATTTTAAAGCGACCAGGCAAACAAGGATTAGGTACTGCCTATATTCAAGGTTTTAAATGGGCATTAGATAAAAATTACGAATATATATTTGAGATGGACGCCGATTTTTCTCATAACCCCAATGATTTAGACCGATTATTGAATGCTTGTGAAGAAAATGGAGCAGATGTTTCTATTGGCAGTAGATATGTGAGAGGAGGTGAAACAGAAAACTGGCCCATAGATAGAAAAATTTATTCACTAGGTGGTTCCGCTTATACTAGGTTAATCACAGGAATGCCTATTAAGGATCCTACAGCGGGTTTTATTTGTTATAAAAATAAAGTACTAGCCGATATTAATTTAGACTCCATACAATTTATTGGATATGCTTTCCAAATTGAAATGAAATTTGCGTCTTGGAAATTAGGCTATAAAATAAAGGAAGTGCCTATTACATTTGTTGATAGAAAAATTGGAGTGAGTAAAATGTCCAAGGGTATTATTAAAGAAGCCATGTTAGGCGTATTAAATATGCAATGGCAGTCAGCTACTGGAAACTTTGTTAAAATGATAAAACGTATTCGTGTCAACTTTTAAGAAGGCCTTAGTTCAACTACATGTTTTTGTTTTCTTAGCAGGACTTACAGGATCTTTAGGCTTTTTAATTAAGCTCAATGGCTTAGTCTTGGTATTCTATCGAATACTTATTACTGTTATTGTATTGTGGGTATTAGCTTTATTTAGAAAAAACATTCATTCCTACAATCTTAAAATAAAGCTTTCTTTACTTGGAACAGGTGCAATCATTGCACTGCACTGGGTTTGTTTTTACCAAAGTATTAAACTAGCCAATGTATCTATTGCCTTGGTTTGCTTTTCTAGTACTAGTTTGTTTAGTTCATTAATAGAGCCAATGTGGAAACATGCTAAAATTCAATGGAGCGAAATATTTATTGGTGCATTAAGTTTATTAGGCATACTACTCATTTTCCATTTTGATACTCAATTTAGAATGGGTATTATAGTAGGTTTATTTTCAGCCTTATTTGCGGCTATCTTTTCTATTATTAATAAGCAATTTACTAATCATATCGATGTGCAAACCATTCAATCCTATGAAATGACTGGGGGCTTATTATTTTTATTCCCTTTTGTTTTACTAGTAGGATTCAATACAGGCTTTAGTCCTATAGGTCTAGTACCCACTTCAATGGATTGGTTTTGGTTATCTATATTAGCTATAGCCTGTACGGTATGGTCAACACATCTTATGCTATCTTCCTTAAAACATATTAGCGCTTTTACATTAAATGTAACATTGAATTTAGAGCCTGTCTATGGAATAATTTTAGCCTTTATCCTTTTTAAAGAACAAAAACAATTAGGGCTTAGTTTTTATGCAGGCATTTTATTCATTATCATTTCTGTACTCATTCAAATGAGAAGGGTAGTGAAGCAGCACCGTATGCAGCAGATAAAAATGAACTAGAACTCTAAGATAAAGCCCACTGTAGGTGTTATAAAGATGGTATTATTTTCATATAAAGAAGGTTCCCCATTAGATCCATCTTTTTTAAGAGCTAATCCATCAGTTGTTTTAAAGCTACCATTTGCCTCATAAGCGAAAATATAAAAAGGCGGAGATACCGTTTTAGCACCATACCAATTTGTAATATCAATATAAAAATCAAAAGTCGTTTTTTTGTAGTTATATTTTTTATCTAATCTAAAATCGCTTGAATGAAAGGCTCTATTGCGTAATATATTTATTTTAGAGTAGTCAAATAAGCCTGTACCTAAAGTGGCAAAGTTTAATTTACTTAAATTCATATCATAAGGGGTATAGGGTGCACCGCCTTGATATCTGAATTTAATACCTAATTCCCAGTTTCTATTAAACTTATAACCTCCCGTTAAACTTAATAAGTGAATATTTTCCCATGAGCTAGGACTATATTTTCCTTGAATATCGGTATAGGCAGATCTGAAAAAACTATAACTAGCTACACCAAAAAAACGCTTCGTTAGTTTTTGTTGTGCAAATAACTCATATCCATAGCTTCTACCTAAACCAATGGTGGAAATATCTTCATTGCCTAAAATATTAAAGTCAGCTCCTAAATTAGATAAACTAATTCCTTTTTCATTACTAATGGGTACGCCAGTATATCTTTTATAAAAAACTTCTGCAGTAAATCGAGTAGACTCTGATTGCAGATATTCAAAACCTGTTACATAGTGGAAGCTTCCTATATAATTGGCATCTCTATTTAAATAATTTCCTGAGCGGTCTTTAAAACCTAAAGCCGTATTCGGTGCTAATTTAAAGTACTTACCTACAGAGGCATTCCAAGTAAGCTGATCGCTTAGAACCAAGCTAAGGCCAACTCTAGGAGAAATTTGACGCATAATTTGATTGCCTGTATTGGTAAAAGTATTGCCATCTTTTCTAATGCCTGCACTAATCCCTAATCTATTATTAAAGGCTCTTTTACCCATCTGGAAAAAAGCACCATACTTTTTATAATTAAAACTTGAACTATAATTAATAATATTTTTCTCCCCCAAAGAAGGTGTGGCATTATTAGGAAATAGATTATTGTATTTCAGGACTTGATAAGTGCTATTGTCATAGTTAATGTCTGCAATATTAAATCCTGTAGTGAATTTAATGCCCAATAAGCTTTTAGAAATATCCCATCTTAAATTATTGACAATATCATTAGAGTTATAATCAAAGGTTTTTTCTCCTTTATCAGGATTTAAATTATCCTCAAATTTTTCATTTACATTATATAAATTACTCTTACTTATTGCTAAATTCCAATATCCTTTTTTAATTAATCGTTTTAAAGTAACACCCACGGTATAACTCCATTGATTAATAGAAGGGCTAGCGTTTAAAGCATAAATTTTTTGAGGGGTTGAATTTCTAGGGGCCGCAAATTTAAATTCGTCAATAGCGCCCACGCCTATAAAGGTTAAAGTTGTTTTAGGGTCGATAGTATGGGTTACTTTAAACTGATAGTCCCAGAAATTAGGTCGAATAGGCAAGTCTAATACATAAAATAAGTATTGTAAATAACTACGTCTTGCAGAAACTAAAAAAGTAGTTTTCCCATTTTTTGATAAAGGGCCTTCAAAAGTACTTGCAAATTCAGTGGCACCCATTCTTACATTTCCTTGTACTTTGTCTGTATTGCCTCTTTTTTGTTTAAACTCAAACACGGAAGAAAGGGCATTGTCAAATTTGGCATCAAATGCAGAAGAAGATAATTTTACCTCATCAATAAAAGATACATTCAATATACCTTGAGGCCCACCCGCACTGCCTTGGGTGCTAAAGTGGTTAATGACGGGTATTTCTATACCATCTAAATAAAACACGTTCTCATTAGGGGCGCCTCCTCTTACTATAATATCATTTCTAAAACCAGCTCCTGTGGAAGCAGAACCGGTAACTCCTGGTAATGACTGTACCACTTTAGAAATATCAAAATTACTTCCTGGGCTAGATTTTATCTCTTCTGAGGTTAATCTTTGAACACTTAAAGGGGTTTCTAAAGTAGCAGCTCTTACCGTTTTTCTATTACCGCCTACTCTTACTTCTGCTAATTGAAAAGACTCGGGAATTAGTTCTATAGTATTACTTACTTCATTTCCAGAACTCACAATTACATTAAACAAGGTAAGAGGATATGAACCAATTGAAATAAATTTTATTTGGTATTGTCCGGTAGGGATAGATTTTATAACATATTTACCATTACTATCTGTTACTGTTGAATAGGGTGTATTTAAGACCTTTACAGATACTCCTGCAATAGGGAACTGGGTATTTTTATCAAGCACCCAGCCCGATAAATTACCCTTGTTTTGACCAAAAAGCAGTGTGGCAGAGATAAGGAGGCATGAGGTTAGAAAAATACCTTTCATATAAAAGTTTAATGAAGCAAAAATTTGAATAGAGTATTTATTTATACATATTGAAACCACTGTCTATTGGAATCCCAATTTTCAATTTCTTTACCTACAGCAGATAAGAATTTGGAACCCATGGCTCCATCTACAATACGGTGGTCATAGCTCATGCTAATAAACATCATATGACGAACTAGTATTGCATCGCCAGAAGGTGTTTCTACTACCACGGCTCTTTTTTTAATAGCGCCTAATGCTAGAATAGCTACTTGCGGTTGATTAATAATAGGTGTACCCATAATACTTCCAAAAGAACCCACATTGGTAACAGTGAAGGTACCGCCTTGGGTATCTGTTGGTTTTAATTGACCATTTCTTGCAGCTTGTGCTAAATTATTGACAGCCTTTGTTATACCTACAATACTTAATTGATTCGCACCTTTAATAACCGGTACAATTAAATTGCCGGAAGGTAGGGCAGTAGCCATTCCAATATTAATATCTTTTTTAAGAATAATTTTATCGCCTTCTAAGCTGCAATTAATCATAGGGAATTGCTCAAGCACCGTAGCAATAGATTCTAAGAACATAGGGGTATAAGTAATCTTAGTGCCTTCTCTTCTTTCAAATAATTCTTTTACTTTGTCTCTCCATACAACCATATTGGTTACATCTACTTCCACAAATGATGTTACATGCGGGCTTGTTTGTACACTATCCACCATATGCTTCGCAATTAACTTACGCATACGATCCATCTCCATTATTTCGGTAGCGCCTGAAACAATTACTTCATTAGGATTCGCCAACTTAGTGGATTTTGATGCTGAGAAATTAGAAGTCGTATTTTCATATACATCTAAAGGCTTATTGAGAATGGCTCTTGCAGGGGTTTCGTTTACTATTTGTTCACTAACAACTGGACTCGTTAAATGAATGCCCATTTTTTTGCGCGCAATAAAATCTAAAATATCTTTTTTAGTAATTCTACCATTGGTTCCTGTTCCATTAATATGCTGTAGTTCATTCATGCCCACGCCTTCGTTTTGTGCAATATTTAAAACCAAGGGAGAATAAAATTTAGCTTCTTGTGATGTATTAGTATTCATCTGTAAGTTATTAGGCTTAACAGATTCAACAATTTTATTTTCTTGAATTGGAGCTGCTTTCATTTGAATTGGAGCAGAAGGAACATATGGAACTTCTTCAATTGGAGCAGGTTCGCTTTTTACTATATTTTCAATAACAGGTGCTATTTTCTTTTCTACAATGGGAGTAGCTGTAGTAGGAGCAGCGGCATTTGCTGTAGTGCTAATTCTTGCTATAATAGTTCCAATAGGAACGACGCTATTTACTTCGAATAAAATTTCTGTAATAGTACCCTCTGTAGTGGAAGGAATTTCGCTATCTACCTTATCGGTAGCAATATCCAAGAGTGTTTCATCCAGTTGAATAGTATCACCCACTTTCTTATGCCATTTTAGAATGGTCGCCTCCATGATACTTTCACCCAACTTAGGTAAAACTAGATCCACAATTGGCATATGAGTTAATTTTAGCAAAAATAAGACTAAATCTTATTGATTATTAATAACCTAAGTAAATTTATAGCCTGATTAGCTGTTACTTCTATATTCCTTAACCTGTCAAACCTTAGATAAAATACCTTGGAAACCACTTTTTCTCTACTCGCCACACCCACCCAAACCATTCCTAATGGTTTTTCATCGGTTTGGCCACTTGGCCCCATGATGCCGCTCACCGAAATAGCATAATCGGTATTCATCTTCTCCCTAACTGCTAAGGCCATTTGTTCAACGGCTTCCTTACTCACAGCTCCTACGGTTTGTAATATTTCAGTGGGAACGTCTAAAAATTCAGTTTTGATACGATTATCATAACTAATAATGCCTCCCGTGTAAAACTGAGATGAACCAGCATTTTTGGATAATAAATGACCTATATAACCACCTGTGCAACTTTCGGCAGTGGACACTGTTTGTTTCCTTTGTTTTAATAAATTACCCACGACCATTTCCATGGTTTCGTCAGCGTCTGTTACTAAATATTCTTTAACGGCTTCTTTCAAAGACTCAAATTGAGTATTCACTTCTTTTGCTAATGCTTTTTCATCTTGACCAGAACCAGTTAATCTAAGACGAACCATGCCAATATTAGGTAAGTAAGCAAGTTTAATATAGGCAGGTAAAGCGCTTTCAAAATGGGCAATATGTTCAGCCAAAAAGGATTCTCCAATGCCTGCCGTTAAAAGTGTTTTATGCGCAATAAAAGGGGTGGTAAATGATTTTTGTATTACCGGAATAACTTGATTTTCGGTTAACCATCTCATCTCGTGTGGTACACCAGGTAATGAAAAATAATAAATACCTTCTTTTTTAAATAACATTCCAGGGGCAGTTCCTTTTTCATTAAACAACACTTCACAAACGTCTGGAACCTCAGCTTGCTTTATATTTCGATCTATCATGGGCCTTTTATGGATCGTCTCAAATATATAGGTGATATGATCTAAGCTTGGTTGATGAACAATCATCTTGCCGCCAAAATATTCATTGAGTAGGGGTTTGGTAATATCATCTGCTGTAGGCCCTAGTCCTCCAGTTAATATAATAATCTTGCTTTTTTGGGAGGCTGTATCTAAGGCATTTATGATATCCGCTTTCTTGTCGCCCACCGCAATTCTACTAGTTACAGGTATGCCTATTTTTAATAAGGCTTGTGCAATAAATGCACTATTTGTATCAATAACTTGCCCAATTAATAACTCGTCACCGATGGTAATAATAGTAGCTTGAATAGGGTTCATTGAATCAGGGTTATAGGGTGCAAAGTAAACTAAAAAACAGCGGTTTTTATCTAAAATAGGTGCTTAGTTTTTCAAGCATGGAAGCCGGCATACTAGCCCTTTTACCCAGTTTACTGTCCATAAAATAAAGTTTCACTTTACCAATGGTTAATAGTTTCCCTTCCTCATTGTAAATCTCCTGATCAAATATAATTTTATGCTCTGTAGGCAGTTCTTTGATTTGGGATTTGATCGTTAGCAAATCGTCGTATTTAGCAGGTCTTAAATACTTAATATTTAATTCCACTACAGGTAGCATAATGCCCATATCCTCAATGCCTTTATAGCTTATACCTAAATTTCTTAAGCTTTCTACTCTGCCCACTTCGAAATACTGAGCATAATTGCCATAATATACCACATTCATGGGATCTGCTTCTGCATACCTTACTCTAACCTGTGTGTTGAATTCGTACATGTTTTATTGTTATTGTTGACAAATTTACGAATGAATTCTGTTTTTCCACAATAAGCACTAAATAAGCTTCGTTTTATGAGTAGAGCGTATTTTTAGGTAATTAATAAACAAGCAGCATGTTATCATTGAGAAATAGAATAGTGAATCTGGTATTGTTATGGATGGTTGTTTTTACTTCCTATGGACAATATAGCCAAAACACAAGCCCTTTAGACCCAGTTTTCCAAAAAGGAGTGCATGCACTTCATCAAGGTGATACCCTGGCTGCTTTTCAATATATCCAAACGGCTTATCATTTAAAACCCAAGCAAGAAGATATTACTTACTATTACACTTACTTATCACTTCTATTACAAAAGCCTGCAGTTGAAAATTTAGCCATTAATTATGTAAAGTCTTCCAGTAATAAAATTTATAAAGCTAGAATTAACTTCTTTTTAGGGGACTATTATGTTAAAAAACAAAATACCCAGGAGGCCTTGAATGCTTTTGATAAAGTGAGCATTGCCGATTTGAATAATGAGGAGCTTATTACCATGAAATATCTTCAAGGCTATTTATATTTCAAATTAGGTAACTGGGATAAGGCCACCAATTTATTAAATAGTATCAGACAGTTAAAGCAATCACAGTATTATACCGATGCCAATTATTATGCAGGCTTCATTGCACTTCAAAGAAAGGATTTTACTTTGGCTTTAGCTTGTTTTGAAATTGCTAGTAATAATGAAGCATACGCAAGGTTAACGCCGTTTTATATTAGTCAGATATACTATTTCAATGGAGACATTGATGCTGCTATGGTTAATTGTGAAAAAGCGCTACAAATAGAAGGACAATACTATAACTTGCAATTGCAGCAGTTAATGGGTCATTTATTGTTTGAGAAAAAACAATATCAAAAAGCGGTTCCTTACTTAGCAAAATATGTGGCTGCGCAAGACAATGTGGAAGTCCAAGATTTATACCAGCTTTCTTTTTGTTATTTTCAAGACCAGCAATGGGATAAATCAATTGAAGGATTTAAAAAATTAGCGAATGTAGATGATTCTTTGGGTCAAAATAGCATGTATTTGTTGGGAACAGCTTACTTGAAAGTAAATGATAAAAATGGAGCTAAGAATGCTTTTATGCTCTGCGCTTCTAAAAGTATCAATTTAGAACAAAAAGAAATTTCATTATTTAACTATGGAAAACTACTTGTAGAACTTAAAGAGTATAGTCTTGCGGTGAATGTATTAGATAAATTTATAGAGAACTATCCTCAGTCTACTTACTTCCCAGAATCAAAGTCTTTGTGGATTACTGCATTAGCCTATAATAATAATTATAAACAAGCATTAGAGGCTTATCAATTAATGGAGAACCCATCACTTGAATTATTAAAAATATATCCAGCCATTTTATATGGACTATCCTGCAACCATATTAATGACGGAGAAGTAGAAAAGGCCTATACTTTATTGAATCAACTAAGAAACGCTCCATATAATGGCAATTTCCTATCTGCTACTCATTTTTGGTTAGGTGAAATAAGTTATAAGATGGGCCGCATTGCAGACGCTATTGGCTATTTACAGAAATACATGTTGGATCCTGTAAATAATGGAGAAGTAAATGCAACTAATGCCAGGTATATATTAGGCTATTGTTTTTTGAAAAATGGAGCTTATCAAAAAGCATTAGTACAGTTTAAAGAAATAGTTAGTATTAATCCAGGCACAGCATTAGATCATTTTCAACAAGATGCTTTTGTAAGAGTTGCAGACTGTCAAATGATGTTAAAGAAAATGAATGATGCTTTAGCTACTTACCAGCGTGTAATAGATTTATCTTGGTCTTATGCAGACTATGCCTTTTTACAAAAAGCGACCCTATTAGGAGGCATAGGGAAGGTGACTGAGAAAATTAAGATGCTTACTAATTTCGAATCTAGTTTTCCAAACTCTACTTATATTAATGATGCAAGAATGGAATTGGCAGATACTTATGTAAGCCAAGAAAAGTTTCAAGATGCTATTGCGCCTTTAACTAAAATAAGCTTAGATAAATCAGCTTCCCAATTTTACCCTCAAGCTTATTATAAACTAGGAATAGTATATTTTAATTTGGATAAAAATCAAGTAGCCCTTACTACTTTCAAAGATTTATATGCAACTTATCCTAATTCTACTGAAAGTGAAAATGCCATTGAATATATCCGTAATATTTTTATCGAGGATCAAACGCCAGAATTATATGTTAAGTTCATGAATGACTATGGACATCCTTTAACAGTAAATGAACAAGATTCTTTAATATTCAGGGCATCTGTTATAAAGTATGAGCAAAAAAGATACACAGAATCGGCCATTGGCTTCAGTGCTTATGTACAAAAATTTCCTAATGGAAGATATAGCTTAGAAGCCACCAACTTAATAGCAGAAATTGCTTATTCTAAACAATCCTATGATACTGCCCTGGTTTATTTTTCTAAACTAGCCGATATCGCACCCAATGCCTATGCAGAAAGGGCAGCACTTATAGCTGCTAGATTAAATTATTTTAATTATCAAAACTACGATTTAGCTGAAAAATATTTCTCCATTTTATTGCAAATAGCCACTCAGAAGGAAAATATAACAGAAGCAAATAAGGGCTTATTAAGATGTCAATATAAAGGGGGGAAATGGATAGATGCTAGCAAAATAGCCCAACTCATTATTGAGGATAAAAATAGCGCCTTGGATGATATTGAAATGGCCAATATGACCATTTATCATCAGAACTTAATAGCAGGTGATACCAGTGCCGCTTTGCAAATAATTAATAAAGTCATTAAAACAGGTTCTAGTGTTATTACAGCGGAAGCCCATTACCAATTAGCGAATATATATTTATTGCAAAATAAATTAAGCTTAGCGGAGAAAACGGCTTTTGATATTATTAAAAAACAAGCTTCTTATGAATACTGGGTCACAAGTACCTATATTTTATTAGGCGATATTTATGTTGCACAGAAGGACAGCTTTAATGCTATAGCTACTTATAAAAGTGTAGCCGATAATGCCACTATTGAACCACTTAAAATTGTTGCTGCTCAAAAGTTAAAAGAATTGACTGAAACACCAACAATTAAATAACACATTATGAAGTATTTTTTAAAATATAGCTTTTTATTCATTTGTATTTTTTGCTTCTTAACAGCAGGGAATACCCAACAAAAAAATAAGAAAAATGCTAAAATTACGGCTAGTAAGAAAGTAGGCACTAGTAAAAAGAAGAAAACAGTTAAATCGAGTAAAGGAAAAAAGAAGGCTAAAAAATCAAATTCAAAGAAAAATAATAGGGTAGTACGTAAAAAAAATACAGCCACACTTAATATTGAAACAGCCGATTTATCTAAGCTTATCATTACAAATAATATAGCTACACCCAAACTTGATACTATACCTGAAAAAGAAGTGAGTATTATTTCAGCCTTTAAACCTCAGCTGAAAAATATAGCAAAATTAAATTTCACAAAAGCGACTAATAAAATAGACACTAGTACGACAGTACTAAACTATCAAGTGCCCACACAAAATTTAAGCTTTCAATACAGACCTATCTCTTTAATCCCAAGATCATATAAAGAAAAAGAGACCTCTTTTCCTGTGAACACCACTAATTTAAAACTAGGATTTGGTAATTATAACAATCAGTTTTTTGAAGCTACCTACAATGCAGTAGATAATGATAAACAATCACATGCCTTCGAAGCTAGTTTTGAGACCTCTAACGGTATACAATATTTACAGCAGTTTAACCATAAAAATTTTGCATACATTGGCAGCCTGCAACTTAATGAAAATTACACTATTCAAACGGAAGCATTTTTTCAAAATACACAGCGTTACAGATTTGGTTTAGTGCCAGATAATAGTAGTTTATCCTTAACAGATTATGCACAACCTTTTACGCTGTTTGGAACTTCTATTAAATGGGTGAATGAAAATTCAAAAAATAGTTTAATGAATAAGCTATTCAACCCCACTATTAAATTTGAAAACTTTAAAGGGCTTGCCTCTACCAATAACTTATGGGTAGAAATGTTCAACCCAATGAGCTTTACATTAAAAGGTACAGGCAAATTAAATTTAGATTTTAGTTATAATTATAATAAGTATACACATTCCAACCATGCGAACCAGTCTAATTCAATTTTTGTCATTCAACCCTCTATTGAATTAAATAAATGGAATGCTACTATTAAAGTAGGGGTTAACCCAAGTTTTACCACCAAAGAATTTGCTTTATTCCCAGTTGTTCAGTTTAGTAAAAAATTAAATGATACTAACTATTTATTAGTAGCTAATTGGCAAACTATTTTAACTAATAATAATTATGCAAGCCTTTCAATGGTGAATCCTTGGATAGCTGCACCTAGCACATTAAAAATAACCACCCAAGAAAAAAA
>Ga0208440_1000403_pt1 | contig 14085 bp, 14 predicted proteins | sample Colrivmet1547B02_FD_187644 | JGI IMG/M metagenome (GOLD analysis project Ga0208440, IMG submission 187644) | Estuarine microbial communities from the Columbia River estuary - metaG 1547B-02 (SPAdes) (version 2) | ecosystem: Environmental > Aquatic > Marine > Intertidal zone > Estuary | place... | reverse complement strand
AAACACAATCTAAAAAACACTATTTTTGGTCCATGTTCGATGCCTCAGTTAGCGCCGTTAATTTATCTCTCTCTAGGGGGTCAATTTGAGGCCGACGGAAAGGGGTCAATTTGTCCGATTATTCCATGTCCTCATGAAAATTGAAGAAAAATCCAGTTCCTGTTGAAATTCCTCCAGTCTTAAGCTCACACTCAATTCTGACTGTCGAATATGTTAGTTGTTCTGAAATTGATAAATTCATATTGTCGTCTTTTTAAAATGACGCATAACGGTTTGCGGCTACAAGAAGTTGGCGATTTCGAAGCACTAAACTGTCTGCCACCACAAAACTTGATACGAAGCACAAAGGTCCATTTAACCACTGAACCGCCAATTTCTTGTAGGTGCTGTTACAAGCTGAGCTTATTGGGCTGTCACTCGAAAATATTCCTCTCATTGCTGCCATCAATGTCCATAATGATAATCTTTCCTTCTTCTGTCCAACTACCTGTATTGTTTTGATACTCTGTTGCGTCAACTCTTTCAACAATTATTTTGCTTCCGTCCGGAGAAATACTTAAATATCTGTAGGACCTTGAATCACATCCACATTTTATTTTAGTTACGATTTTAGAGTTCTTGTTTACTTTAAATAGACCTTCTCTATAAGTAGAATAATAAATGTCGATGTTATTGGGATGCCAATCAATACCTGTAATTTGAAAGCGTCCATTATTTTCTAATTCAATTACTTGACTAACATTTTTATCTAATCTCAAATTAATGCTTGGATTCGCAGTATATAATTGAAACGCTGATTCGTTATTAGAATTGACAGACCCATTTCTAAATGAAGAATTACGGATTGTGTCTAAAATTAAACCATTAGTATTGATTTTGCAGTAAAAATATGGTACTCCTAAATTAAAAGAAAATTCAACTGACAAAGAAGAATCATTAACCCAGGCGGGGTAGAGATAATAATTTGAACTGGTTATCTTCTTGTTTAAAGAGCCATCATCTTTCAATAAATTGATTTGATAATCATTCGAAATAAATGCTATCCAACCATTCTTACCCCACTTTGGTTGTCCCACAATATTTGTATTATTTAATAACACTGTTTCGACCTTCGACTGAATGTTGAACTTGATCAGTTGGAATTTATTATTTTCTTCTTTTACATAGACAATTTCGTTTGAATTATTTGGGTTAAAACAAGGTGCGTGTTTTTGAATATTCTTCTGTTTAATTGTGGATATACCACCCTCTGGCTTTGGAAAATTTTCGCATTTATCATCTAGCCTGCAAACCTTATCTTTCTTACAAGTTTGAAGAAATAAGCACACCATGGCAATAAGCCCCGATGTGAATAAAAATGTTAAAAACCGTTTCATTTTACAATTGATATTTTTTGTGAAACAGTGCCTTCTGATGTGCGAAGATTACAAAAATAAATACCTGCATTTAGATTCTGTAATTGTAATTCAATTTCCTGGTGTCCATCCGTTGTTTTTTGCTTGGGTTGTGAATAAACAACTTTACCTGTGAGGTCTGTTACCTCAATACCCAATTCTGTACTTTTTAACAAAGTAAACATAATAGTAAAAATACCATTTGATGGATTTGGAATTACCCTCGCAAAATTCTTGTCAATTGGTATATTTTTTACGCCTGTTGCTAAAGGATCTTCGGAATAAACAGTTAATGACATTCTTCCTGTTCCGTTTAAGCCGTTGCTTGGCAACCATTTATTTATTGACTGGCCAAGAATATTGGTTTTGATTTCAAAAATATAACCTTTCATAGTGGCAGAAGTTTGATTCCATGTGGTAACGTTGCTGTTTACTTCTGGAATTACTGGTTGATTCGCCCAAAGTGTAGAGCTTGAATTGCGTTTCCATACATCAATAATTGTTCTGCCGGATGGTTGTGTAATATTATAGGTCTGTGTTATTTCATACACATCGCCAAAATATGTGCCGGCTGCAATCCCATTAGCCCCTTGTGCTACCTGTATTTGAACATTTGAGCCAATTTTTGTTCCAGAATTATTGTTAAAAGTTTGGGTGTAATGCCTTACTTCAAATCTTGGCCAGCGAATGCCCTGCAATGTAGCACCTGCGTTAATTCTGCCAAAGCCGTTGTCATTATCATATCCAATTGCACCAACATCAGTTGCAAACCTTTGCAATAAATTCTCCACATCGTCAGGAGCAAGGTTATTTGGGGCATTACTTGGGGCGTTAATGTAACTAAGCATTAGCCCTGCAACACCTGCGGCATGGGGTGCAGCAAATGATGTGCCATCAGCATTTACGTTATATGTATTGTTTGTATTTGCATCTAAAGTGGAAAAAACGCTGAAATTGACCCCTCTTCGTCGGAGTAAATTGACCCCCTTTCGTCGGAGCAAATTGACCCCCCTAAAAAAGTGCTAAAACTGAGGTGTTGAACGTGTTGATATTGCTTGTTAAACCACAGGCGATATGGCTAATCAACCCATCAGTATGCAAAGAATCAAACAAATTATCCGATATCACCATGAGGGCATGGCGATCAAACGAATCGTTAAGCTTACGCGGACTTCGCGAAATACGGTCAAGCAATACCTACTTAGATATAAAAAACTAGGGCTGGCTGCGGCGGAAATTGAGTCATTAGACCAATACACTCTGCATCAACTTTTTAGTGATGCTCCACCCAAAGAATTGACCAAAAAAGATCCGAGATATGAGCGCTTAGAGCCACTATTGCCCGATATTGTTAAGGCCTTGCGAAGGCGGGGAATGACCATTGACAAGCAATGGCAAATCTATGCCAGCCGTGAAGTTGACCACTACCAACGTACACAATTTGGTGCTTATATCAGACAATATATCGGACGAAGTAAGACTTCAATGTTGCTTGAACACAGGGCTGGCGACAAGCTTTATTGCGATTACACGGGCGATAAATTGCACCTGGCAGACACCGATACTGGTGAATTACTACCTGTTGAGGTATTTGTTGGGATACTGCCCTGTAGCCAACTCATTTATGTGAGGGCCTGTTATAGCCAAAGCACTGAAGATTTGGTTGATTGTACCCGCCGTTGCTTAGAATATCTGGGTGGTAGTCCAGCTGCGATTGTTACTGATAATCTAAAGGCCTCAGTAATCAAAAGTAGCAAATACGAGCCTAGATTGAATCAAGCATTTGAGAGCTTCGGAGATCACTACAGCACGGCCATCCTTCCAACGCGTGCTTACAAACCAAAGGACAAAGCACTTGTCGAGGGCGCGGTCAACTTGGTCTATCAGCGCATCTTCAGTGAACTGGATCCATTGGTATTCATCTCTCTGGATGAACTAAACAAGGCAATAGTGCCATTGTTAGATGCCCTAAATAGAAAATCGTTCAAGGGGGAGGAAAGTCGCTCAGAGCGCTTCGAACAAATGGAGCGTTCTTTACTCAAACCACTGCCTGAACTGGTGTACGAATTGCACCAAAGCAGGCAAGCCACAGTGATGAAAAATGGGCATGTGAACTTCAGTCCAGACAAGCATCTGTACAGCGTTCCCTTCACATATATTGGCAAGCAAGTGCGTATAGTATACACTTCGGAGGTGGTAACAGTATACCACAATTACGAGCCAATTGCACAGCATGTGAGGGATTACAGGAGACTTCGTTATACGACGGATAAAAATCATTTAGCATCGAATCATCGATTCATGAGTGAGTGGAATCCAGATTTCTTTATCACAAAAGCAGCGGTATATGGAGCGAGCGTTGCTCAATATGTAGAAAAACTCATGGATAGCAAAGCTCATCCAGAACAGGGATACAAGGCATGTCTTGGGGTACTAAACCTTGCAGCCCGTGTTGGGGCTGAACGCATACAACGAGCTTGCCAGCGAGCAGATAAATACCAAAACTATAGTTATTGGGTCATTGAGGACATACTAACCAAGAAGTTGGATGAACTAGATCCTGAATCAGAAACGCTTGCAGATGAGCAGCAAACGCCCAGCCATATGAATATCAGAGGCAACAAATACTACCAATAATCAAACAATATGATACAATCAAACAACACCGAAAGAACCATTGAGCACATGCGAAGCATGAAGCTATATGGGATGCAAAAGGCCTATCAGATGGCCATTGAAAACCACTCGTTGGCAAATCTAACTGCCGATGAACTCATTGCTCACCTTGTAGCGCAGGAGTACGATGATAGGAAAAATCGTACAATTAGTCGTTCAGTAAAAAACGCTAAGTTCCGCTATCCTGCACAGGTGGAGAACATCTTGTTCGACCCTGACAGAGGAATGGACAAAAATCTTGTTTATCGTCTTGCAGAGTGCACTTTTATTAAGAACGCTGAAAACCTAATCATTACTGGTAGCACCGGAACTGGCAAGAGTTACTTGGCCTCAGCTCTCGGTTACCAGGCTTGTTTAAATGGATATAAAATCCTCTATACAAGCGCTACGCGTCTGCTATCGCAATTAAAAATGGCTAAAGCCGATGGCTCGGCATTGAAGGAATTGTTAAAGATAGAGAAGCTTGATTTGCTCATCTTGGACGACTTTGGAATACAGCCATTTGATCAACAATCGAGAATGATGCTAATGGAAATCATCGAAGATCGACATGGTAAAAAATCAACTGTCTTTGCCTCGCAATTGCCTGTGCAGTTGTGGTATGAGATCATAGGAGATAATACCATCGCTGATGCAATCCTCGACCGAATTGTTCACAGCGCACACAGAATAGAACTTCAAGGTGAATCACTTAGAAAAAAGGGAACTAAAAACACAATCTAAAAAACACTATTTTTGGTCCATGTTCGATGCCTCAGTTAGCGCCGTTAATTTATCTCTCTCTAGGGGGTCAATTTGAGGCCGACGGAAAGGGGTCAATTTGTCCGATTATTCCATAGGTGTCATTCTGCCTGCTCTTTGAGTTTTATCTGTTCAATAATACTGTCCAAATCGTTTTGTCCCGAGGTTTTAAAAAATGTATATGTCGCTCTTATTAACCAACCACCACTAACAATAGCAAGTACTAAAAATAGGGCATGCCATAACTCTTTTGTTAAGCCCAATGAGTCCTCAAAGTTTGAAGTGATTAGAGTGGTTATAACCGAAATAAACAAGCCACAAGGGGTCCACCAATCTCTCTGCGATGTCAAAATTTCCTTAGATTTTATAAGGACCAATTTGATTTTATCTTCTGTTGTAATGATGATTTCTTGTTTGACATTCTTATGAATTGTTAAGTTTTTGGACAGCTCATCACTAAAATCAACAGAAATGCCTGTTTTACTTGTATTATTTGGATGGCTCATCTCTTTTAGAATTTTCTTTTGGTAATAGCCCTAATACCCCAATGGCATGTTGACTTACAAAGCCACAATTGTCGCATATTATGCCAATTGTTGGAATCGCTGGTCCACCTATGGAAATTGATCCAAAATCAGTTTGCATGTTGTTATTAAAATATCCATCAGCCATTATAAAGTTCTTATTCTGGCACATTGGGCAAGTCAAGTCTTGTTTTCTCTTTTGTAGAGTTTCGGCAATTCTTTTTTTCTGTTCGTTATTTAACATTATATATTTTAGTAAAATTAAGTGATTTTTTAACTAAGCCTCTGGTCTTGGATACGGGGAGTGTTATAAATCGCGTTAAAATCTAGATTTGGTTGATTGGTTAGTAGAGTGAATGAGTTAAAATATAATTAAATAATATTTATTTATATTTAAATTTAAATTTAAGATTCAACCCAATTCCACAAGATTTGTAGTGCGATGTGAATTTATATAAATTGCCATTCCAAGTTATTAAATTGTCATTTTTAACAGAGATGCCATTCAAATACAGGACTACGCCAACATTGGCACCTACATTCCTTTCATTATTAAATAATTGTCTCGCAAATTCTAATTGAAAATGCCATTTTGTGGAGCTGTTGTCCAATGAATTAATTACCATAATCAATGTGTCGTAACCACCTAAAACATTACCATATTGTGTTTCAAATGTAGTTTCTGTGTGAAAAAAGTCCATGTAATCGTATGCTATTCGTGCATTGAATTCGTATGGCGAATTTATTCTTGACAGACCCACAGTAATAGTCGGCGTAGCCCTGCTGTATTGGCGCTTAAATACACTTTCCTTTTGTTGCTTTTGATTTGGAGAATAGTCGAATTGAAAGATGGATTTGTAATTATCTATGTAATACAATAAACCAATACCCAGTTTGGCTTTGTAACTAGGCAGTATTTCTGATGTAATACTTCTTTGATAATGAAGCCCAAATGTAGCGCTGGGTGTATGCTTTTGAATTTTCAAATTCGCTGGCATGGTTCCTCCATTCATCATTGAGGTAGTAGATAAGCGAGGAGTGATTTCACTAACTAACATATGTTGTGCATTTATCAATGAAGTTATAAAAAAGGCGGAAATGCTGAATAGTTTAACAATTGTATTAGATCTATTATTCATTGAATCGATAGTGTTTTGACAGAAATTGGGATTTTGTTGTCATTCCAAAAAATTAACACTAAGGGAGCTTTATATATGAAATTGTTGTTTAAGGGGATGGTAGTGTAGTATCCTTTTTTGGGATCTATTAGTATGTTTGGGATATTAATGATGTTTTTTTCCCCCTTTTCATTTCTAATTTGCAAGGTCCCCTTTTGAGTTGAATTTGCTTGTATGTTGATTTTTAATTGATTATTGGCAGGGTATGGGATTAGCGAAAAAGTCATGTTGGGATTGACAAAACTCTCATCCTCCAATATGTTACTTACGTCTACTGAGAGTTCGACTTCAATATTCATGCTAGAGTCAATAGTGTTGTTTAGTTGTATTATTTTATCAGTTCCTTCTAAGGAATAAATTGCCCCATGAAGAAGGGTTTGAGAATTAAAATCCGAATATAAAAATCCACCTGCGTCGCCTGATATATTTAGCATTCCATTAATTATTGCTGCTTGGGATTGAAATATTATTGTTTCAAACTCATTAGTGTCGCCAACCGGATTATTAATTATTGATACCTTTATATTGATACTTGCATACTCATTAATGAAATCCAAAGAATTAATTTCTAGAAATCCGGATAGATTTTTCAGGGTAATCGAGTTATTGGTGTAGTTAAACTCGAAAATGCTAGAATTTACATTTGATCTCACATTGCCGTTTACGAGAGAATTACTAATGGTTGAAGATTTTATGGTATTATTTCCTGCACTGTATCCTCGACAGTCTGGTGTTTTCCATGCTTTGGCAAAGCCTATATTTGGTCCTGAACCTGCTTCGGCATCTGCGCCTATCCAATAATTAATCCCAGACTGACACAAACATATTGGTTCAAGGCTTGATGTGTTTTGTCTATAAATTGTTTCGTGTGCGAGGGCATTTCCTGAACATGCGTTGTTTGAGGCTTTTTGTTTCTTACACATTGGTCCATTGACCCGCGCGCTTGCTTTATATTCTTTCCCGCTATTTCTACATTTATTTCTTTTTGAAAAGCTTGCATGGGAATACAACATAGTTGGCGCAATTAACATTAATGTCAGAGTTGTGATTAGAGAATTTAGTTCTTTTTTCATAGGATTTTTATTTTTTTGTACAGCGATATTACAGTTGTTTTTTATTTTGTAATTGATGAAAATTCATCAATTTTTGTCAATGCTTATTTTTTTATTTAGTTGTTGCTATAATGATTTATTAGTGCTTATTTCCTTGATGATATATTTTTATAGTATTGATTAACTTGATGATATAATTTGTCTTGGATTAAATTATTCATAAAAAGAGCACTTGTTTAAATTGTAGTTTTTGTCTATTCATTATTTTATTGGCGTTGGACTAAGTGTTCTGAGAACTAGGGTTTTTGAGTATTCCCTACAGCTTCGCCACCTCAGTCACATTACTATGTGCGAACTGCTTTGCGGTTTGTCCCAATTAAGGAAATTTTTCGCATAGCAATTTTGAGTAAATATTTCGATTTGAATTGATGAAAATTCATCAATAATTGAGAATTTTTTAAAATAAAAAGTTCAAAGATTTGAATTATTCCTCCCAGAAAATAAATCTGCGAGTTAGTTCTTGGAATCCGCACAAGTTTCTTTCCAATGCACGAGCTCGATGGTTCCTTACAGTAACGGGTTTTAGATGCAAGAGTTCGGCAACTTCATCTGTATTAAGGCCGTTATTATATGCCTTTAATATTCTTATTTCGGCTTTCGAAAGTAATGGTCTAGGCGTGTCTGTGTCGTCCTTGATGAACTGTTCCTGCTCAACTTCAGGACATAAGTAATTTTCGGAAGCAATTAATTTTCTAATCCCTGTTAAAAGATCTTCTGTTCTTGAACCTTTCGATACATAGCCAGTAATTTTCATTGATTTCAATGAATCAATTAGAGATTTATTTATATAAGAACTGAAGACCATGTATGGGATTTCATTTTTACAACAAAATTCAGGTATAACTAAGCTTTTGCCTGATTTGATTTGAAGATCACAAATAACCCGATCAATTTGATTTGATTTTAATATTAAAAGCGCATCTTCAACAGAGTACGTTTTAATTATTTCGACATTGGATTCAGTTTGCTTTATTAGAGATTCTAGGAATTCTAAAATAACTGGATGGTCATCGATTATAAGAAATGTCATTAGACGATATTGAAGGTGATGTTTTCATGATTGTATCCATCTTCCGAATGCTTTCTGAGTTTGGCATCTAACAGACGCATTCTCTCTTCAATAATGAAAGAACCTCTACCACTTTGAAAATATGAATTTCTTGTCATTTTATTCGTTTCTGAATTCCGGTATGTGAAATTGAGGTTGACCGATTTATGGTCATGATAAATTTGAAATGCAATCCAGTTAGCTTTGCCATGGTTTATGATATTGGAAAGCATTTCTTGACTTAAACGGAACATTTGATGCAATTGCTTTTGAGATAATTCTATGTCGAACTCTATCTCCAATTCAACATGAATTGGTCCAACACTCATCGCATTGGCGAGGCCTTTGAAGCTATCTTTCCAATTGTCTACCATGAGTTCTCTGGGATAAATGTTCTCAACCAAACTTCGGAGCGAAAAGTGTAAATCACCAATCAGTAACTGAGCAGTTTTTAATTCATTCAAAGCGCGTTGATTGGTTTGCAATCTGGCGGCCTCATGCAAGGTGTTGCGTACTTGTGTTAGTGAAAAACCAATTTGGTCATGTATGTCATTGGCTATTCGTTTACGTTCGTTTTCTACACCGTTAAAATTCATTTGGAAAAGTCTCTTAACTGCGGTTGAATAACGCCGAAGCATTAAATAACTAATCACAATTGAACTAATCAGTAGTATAAATGCCGGGATAATTATAGCGGCTAAATTAATTAAAAAATAATCTTCTGAGATTTGCATTGATGATGATTATCATTGTTGTAAAAACTATATAGTCGCCAATGGAGAAATAAATGAGTAGTTTGGAATTTGCCCAGTCTTGGCCAACTTGAGCTAATGTGTACTCCTGCGCTGCAAAGTAAATATAGGCTGTAATAGGTATTAAAACTACAGTGATTCTCCTTTGATTTGAAGATTTTAATAAATTGTTTTTAATTTCAAATAGTAAAATCAGCATAGTAAGTATGAAGCAAATTTGGATTAGGGCCTTGGAATCTATTAAAAAGAGTGTTATGCCAATGGAAATTATTCCGAGGAATTGTTTAGGCGGCGCAATATTTTTTGTAAAACAATGCGCCAAAAATATTGAAGCTACATTGGAATAATAGAAATTATCTCCATCACAAGGTATGCAAGAGAGCCAATTGTCCAATACGAGAATTAAAATAAATCCTAATATGGATGGTTGGAAGGATCCTTTTTTTAACTTCTTTTCCGTAATAAAATAATAGATTAAACGCAGGGCCGTAATATTTAATAAAATATTATTCGTCCAATTGTTCAACGATAATAAAAGTTCCACTACATCAACGGAGAGTTTGGTGGGCAGTAATAAGGGCAATGCTTCGATTCTCCCAAGATTATACCATTGGTCATGTCATTACCGTTATTATCAACTCCAACGACAACAATACTGAGAGTATTATTGTTGTTGAGGCTGAAATAGGTTCTGATTTCCGCCACTCCTGGTTGAGATAGTAACTGGTTGTAGGCGTCTTTGTCAATAGCGCAAGATTTAGTAAGCCCTTGGAACTGAAGTGAATTCTGAAATGCATGGGTTTCAGTTGACGCTTGAGATAATGGAATGATATTATTTGACATAGTAGTGTTGAGATGGCAAAAATAGCTTGTGAACTTTTTGTAAAATTGATGAATATTCATCAATTTTCAATGATTTGTTGTGCGGTATTTCGTGCCATGTTAAAAACTTTGAAAATTTCCCTTTTCCTTGCAACTTATCTAATTATCTCTGATGGTCTTTGTCAGCAATTCGATGTGACTTTGACTCATCAAAATACATATACTTCCGACGATCCTGCGATTTTTAGGGAATTCATAACCTGTAAGTCAGTGAATTCAGGTAAGACAGTCTCGATTGGTACGATAGATGGAGCCTCAGGGCCATTAAAATGGTTTTTTAATGAAATAGATTCTTCCGGGCAAGTAGATTCGCTAAATTGCCTTGAAATCAAATCCTCACCGAATACCAGTTCCATTGTAATTATGGATATTAAGCCTTTAAATAATAATAATGGTTATATTGCATGTGGTTACCATTTTTTAAATTCTATTCCCAATATTCTTAAGCCATTATCAATATTATTAAATAACGCAGGAGTTCCTCAGAAATGCTATAGCTATTTTGATTCTGGTATTTTTGCAAGGGTTACAGAGAGTCCCAATGGGGATTTTATTTTTGTAGGTGCCAAAGGTAATTCTGCGTTTATTAAAAATACTAATCGTACGGCATTAATAGTAAAGACATATCCTTCTCTTATAGAAAAATTTTATATTACCATACCTGGGGTTGTATCCACAGAGTCTTATGATTTGATAAATGATTTGGCAATAAAATCTGATGATAGTTTGATAATAGCAGGTTCTATCACCGTAAATTGCGCTATTGGTACTGGGTTGAAAGCACAATCAGTTTTGATGTGTTTAAACCCAAATAATGGTGTAATTCATTGGCAACAGAATTTATTTAATACAAATTATGTTTCACCTAAAGTAACAATCGAAAATGATACTTTATATGCAATCTTCAATGCTGGGCCTCCAAACAAGGCTGCGTTTTGTGTTATTTCGGCCATAAACGGAACTTTGTTAGGAGGGCGTCAAATTAAATTGGATGCAGTTTTAAATTGTCAAAATAATTTGATTAATACGGATACCATGCTTTTTCAGAGTTTGATAATTAGGTCAAATCGTATTTTCTTGTCGGGGAAAGTAATACATCACAGTGGCCAATTCCCGTTTGATATTCAATTTACAAAGGCAACTTATTTTGTTCAGTATTCTAATATTTACTTTAATAAATATAAATCTCCTAATTTTGATGGGATGAGTTATTCGAATTATAGAATTAGTACGGGTTGTTTGACCGGGTGGTCAATGTTGCCATTGTTTTCAGTGAATTCGAGTACAATGAATTCTTTCGATACCATTTCAACAATCGCCGCTACAACGTTCGCAGATTCTCTTGTAGGTCCATTTTACTCCTATTTCCCTTGGTCATATACTAATAATTATTCAATCATCACGGGGAAAAATTCTGCCACAGTCAATATAAGTTCTTTGCCTAGTACAAGTTCCGCAAATTTAACTGTTCAAACACCTGGCATTCGCCAATGGACTGATTTTAATTTGATTCATACTGTTCATCCCGTCAAACAAAACGGTTGTCAAAATCACAAAACGCCATGTGATTGTAATCATTAAAATTTAGTAGGAAGATCAAAAATGTTGGTGCGATTATTTTCATTGGTTTCATTATTTTTCATAAATAATATTCAAGCTCAACATACCTATCCGATTTATGGTGGATTATTCATCACAGGAGCTGTGAATATCGTGTCAATTCACAGTGCTAGTAGTCAGAGTGTAAGGATTACCAATTATAGTGATTATGATACAACCATTAATCTAACAGCCAATAAGTCGGTGGATTTGATGATGTACAAAAAGTTCTTTACCATTTCTGTTGGGAGCAGGAATACCATTCTTAAACGCACATTGTTTGCACTATCCAGCAAGCCCATAACTATAACCACACAGAATATATGGGGATCACGGGCAAATGAAACAAAACTCACAGGTTTAGGTCCATCGGGTTCCTATCAATCCATTGAGAAAGCAAACTGCGGAAGCCAATATGTTTTGTATCATCCCAAGACCTGTCATGATTCCTATTTCAATTCTGGTCAGTACAGTAAAACAAATGTGTATTGTTTTACTGTTGTTGCCTTTGACGATCAAACAGCGGTACAATTTGATTTGAACTTTGATACTGATTTGGGCAGAAAATTTTCGAAAACACTCAATAAAGGTGAGACTATTCAGATTTTGCTAAAACAACCAAGGGGGAAATTACACATTGTTAACGGCGGTAAAATCACATCTGCCGATTGTAATAAAAAACTTGCAGTTTTTTCCAACAATTTTGGTTTAGGATTCACAACGGGACTTAATTATTACAATATCGACAAGGGCGTTTATCCATTTGACGGTATAGAAATCGAACAGTTGCACCCGATAAAATCTTGGGGTTATGAGTTTGTAGTAGCATCGGAAGGGAAGAGCCACGTGGGAAATACGTATCATCTGTTTAGCTACAAAGACAATACAATTTGGATCAATGGTAAAATGACGATTATTGATAGAGATACGGTCATTGCCGATACGGTTTTTTATAAGCCCTTGTTGATACAATCGCTTAAGCCCATTGCCATTACGCAATATGTATCAGGCGCTAAAAATCAATCGGCTTTTGGAGCGCCCGATGATAAGGTCTATGCCAACGTTTTGGACTTTGCAAGCATTCCCCCAACGAATGCCTTAACGAAAGAAATTTCGGTGCCCATTCCAACGCTAGTGGGAACGAATCAAATGAATCGAGCGGTGGTGTTTTCTCCGGGTAATAACAAAATTGAGGTGAATGGCAAATCATACACCCTAACCAAGAAGTTCGGCACAATTTACTGGGGCTCCATTCAAAATACCAAACAGGATGTAATTAATATAAAATCAACCTCAGGGTTCAATGGATATTTTATTCATACCAAATCCAGTGACACTTTTGACATTTCTGACCAAAGAGCCTTCGCTGCGGGTGTAATGACCTTGTATTCCGGTTGGGATTCATTGCAATCTCGTATTCGGGTGAACAAGCAGGGTGCGCATTGGTATGGAGTGGATGATACGGGTGTTGCCGTGGCTTGCGTAGGGGCAAACACCAATTTTGCCTTGGAGGCGGGTTTGCGAAAATTGCAAAAGATCACCTGTTACGTAGACGGGAAGCTCGCAAGTCAATCCGCGGATTTTGATTGGAAGTTCACCGACACCGGCAAGGTAAAAATCACCTTTAACTATGAATTCGGTGATTATGGCTGCGACAGTGGGGTTCAGCATTCTGTGAGTCGATGGGTGAAAATCTATCAAAATGTTGATCGTACGCCATTTTCAGATACCACGGTGTGCGCCGGCGATACCCTTCGATTTCTTTCAAACAAAGATTATTTGTCCAAGGTGAAATGGTTTAGCCCCACCACCAAAGTCACCTGCGATACCTGCAGGACACTCACCTACATCGCCAAGCCCAATGCGAAAAGCAAATATCTGCTCACAATCCAAAAGCCTGCCTGCAATAACTATTACGACACTTTTTCTATTCAGGTCAGGGATTCGTTGAGGATAGATGTGGCCTATGATTCAGTTTATTGTATGGTTGATACGCTGCGTGCATTTGTATCGGGCAATGGGGGCGATTCGGTTCATTACAAATGGTTGTATACGTTCAATGGCGATACGGTGCAATTGAATCACAAAATGAAGGAATCTGGCCAATGGACCGTTAGGCTCTCGGATGGTTGCACAAAGAAGCCATTCGTAGCAGCCTTCGATGTTTATGTTGATACAA
>Ga0208440_1000371_pt1 | contig 14630 bp, 23 predicted proteins | sample Colrivmet1547B02_FD_187644 | JGI IMG/M metagenome (GOLD analysis project Ga0208440, IMG submission 187644) | Estuarine microbial communities from the Columbia River estuary - metaG 1547B-02 (SPAdes) (version 2) | ecosystem: Environmental > Aquatic > Marine > Intertidal zone > Estuary | place... | reverse complement strand
CTCCATATAGATTAACATTTACTCCAAAGGAAACTATAACAAATACAGCAGGTTTATTCTATACTGTTTTAGCAGATGCCGTAGATGGTGCCGGAAATAAGATTAACCTAATAGTTGAATAATGAAGCATTTATTAGTTACATTATTACTTTTATTAACATCATTTTTAGGGTTCGGACAGAGTGTATCTGCTCCGGACTCTAAATCTTTTTTACCATCCACAAACGGACAAGATGCAAGTGGGTTTGCATTAAGTGGATTCAGTTCTACGGCAACTCTATTAGCATCAATCAGTTTAGTTAATCCACCATCGGGTACAACATTTGTATTAAACACAACAACGGGTCTAACCGCAGCAAGTGGATTTACTTTAAGTGGTAATAAGACTCGTTTGGTGGTAACTGGAACAATGGCAAGTATCAATACAGCATTAACATCACTAAAAGTAAATACAGGTTCAGTAAGAGGTAATGTAGCATTATCAGTAGCAGCAACTGTAAACCCAACGGGATATTATTACAATGGTGTAAACGGACACTTTTATAGACCAATAACAACCGGAGCAACTTACACCGGAGCAAGAGCAGCATCTCTATTAACAACATTCAAAGGACAAACGGGATATTTGGTAACAATCACTTCTGCCGATGAAGATGCTTTCATTTTTAATAATGTACCACAAGGTAATATATGGTTTGCATTAACGGATGAAGTAAGTGAAGCAAGATGGACAATAGATGCAGGACCTGAAAAAGGAACTCTAATCAAAATAAATAACGGACAAACAAACGGAAATATTCCAGGTCAATATAATAACTGGGCAGGTGGTGAACCAAACAATAGTGGTGATGAAGATTACGCAGTAACTAAATGGAGCGGTGGTTCTCAATGGAATGATTTACCAAACCATTTTAGTTGTGCTTATGTAATTGAATATGGAACTTGGTCTAATCCTGATGATGCAACATTCACAGAGTTTTACACTAATTCAGTAACTCACTCAAACGGAGAAGTCCTAACTGCAAGGTTTAATTTTGACTTTGGTGGTAATGTAGACGAAACTAAATTCTCAGCAAAAGCAAATAGATATGTAAATAATCTATGGAGTACAACAACCAATACATCAAGAGCAATAAGTGGATTGGGTAAGGTTGATATTACAAATGATTTAGATACTGCAAAGGTAAGTGGTGGTGGGGTTAAAGCAACAACAACTGCCGGACAAGTTGAATGGGCAATAATAAATCCATATAATGCAACTTTAGGTGGCCATCAATTATTAATAGATGAAAGAGAATTTGATGGAACGGGAGTATCTCCAAGCGATATAACATCAATTAAATTATTTGATATATACGATGGACCTGTTACCGTTAATAGTGTAAGTGGTTGGTGGAAAACATATGTAATGCCAGGTAATTTGACATCAAAAATAACATCATCAACATTTCAAGCCCAATTAAGATTACAAGATGGTTGGTATGGAACGAGAGCTGAATTTAGTTTCTCACCAATAATGGCATTCAAACAACATGGAATCGACTTATCATATACCAATCAAAACGATTTAAACACTTTATACAATAGTGTTGTTACCGTATCCGATGTATTTATTGCATTTAAAGAATTGGCAAATGGTGGATTATTTGGTAACGAAAGTGGAAACGAATTTACATCGGGTATTCAATATATGAACGCAGATGTAGATGGTAATGGGATATTTAACGAAGCGGATACATATCGATTATTACAACATTTGACAGGAGCTCAACCTCTTACACAATATTCTGCATTAACTTATTTGATGAAACTTTATAGTAAATCAGATTACGATGCTATAACTAAATCCAACTGGAATACTCAATTTAACTCAACGAGAAGTTTGTATCCATTTAATTTGAATAGTGGAGTATTGAATAACACTTATAATGTTAATGTAACTTGGGTAGGTGACGTAAATCTGTCACATTCAGCACAACAAAGTACAAGTGGTGTTACTGGTAATTCTATTAGAACTATGAGTTTGAGTACTAATTCAGTCCCCAACCAAATAAACGCATATCTAATGGGTGAAAACGTAGACAATAAAGTTATAGTTACTATATCATTAGACCCATTACAACAAGAAGTGGTAGGAACACAATTTCAATTAAACTATGATAATTCTGTATTAAAATTTGAAAAGGTAGAATTTACAACAAAAGGAAATCCAATGAATTATGGTACTAATAAAGATAATTATATAAATTTGGGTTCATTGATAACCGATGGTAGTACTACATTGGATAAAACAACTGAATACAAAATAATATTTACACCATTAGCTCAAATTAATAGTATATTGGGATTAACATCAATATCAAATACCGATGCTGTTAATAAAAACGGAAAATCATTAAAAATAAAAATAAATTAAAAATTATGCCAAAGAAAAACGGAGACGGAATAATATTTCATTGTTCAGATTGTAATAAAAATGAGGTAAGAATGTATAGTTTTGGTGGTGATGGCAAAGCTTCAAGATGTGATATGTGGATGGGACTTACCGATAAAGCAATAAGGTACATTCACGACCATCGTGAAATAAATCATAGATTTGAAGATGTTGTGGGAGATATTGATTGGAAAAAGGTAAGAGAAAAATGTGGTTGTGATGTTTGTAAACAATACTTAAATGATTAATAAGTGAAAAAAATATTATTAATCATATCGTTAGTTTTAATTGGGTTTGTTGCAAACGCACAAACACCTGATACATTACAACTATCACCAAAAGAATTATTTGGAGAAAGTGATGATTGGAACGATGTGGGTATATTACAATCTTATATTGATTTCTCAAAAGATGTTCTTTCATCCTCAAACCTTTCAGTTGGTATAATAGGAAAGCAGGTATCAACTACATTGAATTTAGGGTATAGCAAATCATCTAAAAACGGACAATGGGGACACTCATTTGCAGCATCAATAAATCCTATATGGAATTATTATGGTGTAGGATATGGTTTATCCAGAAATACTGAAAAGAGAACAACTACTCTACAAACATTCTATTCAACGGATTTTGATTTTCAAAAGGATATTAACTTATCATTTGTAGATGTGTTTAGAACTAAAAAGTTTGGAACATTTGGATATAGTTTAACAGCATCAAAAACATTTTGGGGAGAATCTGAAGGTGCTTGGGAAGGAAAATATATAGTGGATGAAAATGGTAATTGGGTAAAAAACATATATCCAATAGACCCGGCATCATCTGAACTTACTTATAGAGGTATGGCGATGTACACATATACATTGAAAACAAAGAGAGTAAACATATCACCACAGGTATTCGCAATGAGTGATATATACACAGTATTCAAAAATGGTAGGTCTGATTTTTCATACTTTGATGATTTCAATTTGGACTTATATTATGGAGTATCTATGGATTGGAAAATAACTAAAAGATTTGTATTGAATACTAATGTTAGATATAACACAACTTTTGATAAATTAAGTGAATCAGTTGGATATAAAAAGAGTAACCCAATCCTATTTATGATAGGAACAAACTTTCAATTCTAATGAAAAAAATAATATTGATATCATTGATTTTATTGGTAGGGTGTACTAAACCAGAATTACCAACCCCAACTCCACCTGTTGAAAAAATATTTAGTGTTGGTGAAAGTAGAGTAGTAAACGGACAATCTATTTTCTTCGATTTACCATCAGCTGGAACATATACACTAACTTTAATTGATAAAGAAAGTGGACAAGTAATTAGTAGAGAAAGGTTTATTGGGCAGAATGGAGAAAATATAAAAAAGATTTATACGAATTCAATACAATCTCAATATTTATACCTGTTATTGGAAGATGTTACTAAAAAAGAAATAAGTAAAACAACAATAATAATAAAATAAAATGAAAAAATTAATCGTATTAACATTAGTACTTATTGGATTTGTAGGATGTACAAAAGATGATATGCTAATGCCAATTGTAGATAAAGTGCCGAATGAATTAGCAATCAATAGTGTAAGTGGTATCAAATTAGAATCACCATTTGTAACATCACAAGTTGCTATGAATGTAAAGAGTGAAATCGCACAAACGGTAACTATTAAGATTTTTGACATATCCAATAGGGTAGTATCAAAATCGACAAGTGATGTTAAAGCGGGTGATAATGTATTGAAAGTATATACAACCGCATTACCATCATCGGCATATAGAATTGGATTATATGATTCAATGGGTAGAGAATTAGGAATAACAGATTTTAATAAATTATAAATACAAATAAAATGGCAGAAGAAGTAGAACAACACAACGATGGTACGTGGTCTGGATTAAAAAAGACTATTGTAGGAGTAGCAACAACCGCAGTTATGGGGTTAGGAACTTGGGGTGTAACCCAAATTACAGGTGGAGATAAAGAAGAAGCAGCTCCCGTACAACAAGCGGCTCCGATAATTAATATTACAAACTCAAACCAACAATCTCAATCAGCAGGTGGCGGCAAGACTGTAATTATAAAAGAGAAAGAAACCATTAAAGAAAAACCAGCACCGGTTAAGAAAAAAGAAGGTGATGAGTTTAAAGAAGCAGAACCAAAATGGTAGTATTAAATAAATAAGTTACATAGTTAATAATAATTAAAACAAAAAAATTATGGGATTTATTAAAGACCTTTTTAAAGACAATAACGATATCAACGAAAAATCAGTAGTTGGTTTCTTATCGTTTGGATGTATGGTAATTGCATTAGCAGTTGACCTAATAACTGGATATATGGGTAAACCATTATTAATTAATGAGTATATCTTCAACGGATTCTTAGTAATAACTTTGGGTTCATTTGGTATAGCATCAGTTGATAAGTACATCAATAGAAAATCAGAGCACGATGCAGCTAAATTAGAAGCTGAACAACCACAAGAAGAATTAGGATAACAATTTCTTAATATAGAAACCCTCACTTTATGTGGGGGTTTTTTATTTATCTATATGAACGACTTATTAACCATAGTAATACCTTGTAAAAATGAAAGAGATAACATATATGAGTGTATTGGATTTATTGCAAAGCAAGTGGGGTTCGCTGGAACTAAAGTTATTATTGCAGATACTTCCGATGAAGCTGATAGTTTAAATTTTTTACAATATACGAAGGATGACTACCGATATTCATTAAATATTGAACTAATCAAAGGTGGATTCCCGGCAAAAGCCCGTTTAGAAGGTAGTAAATTAGTAACTACTCCGTATGTATTATTTTTAGATGCGGATATAATGTTATTAAACAAATCACTATTAGGTGAATGTTTGGCGTATGATGCCGATTTAGTAACTGTACCATTTCAAACCGAAAAGGGATTCAATTGGATATTCAGATTATTTGATATTCAACAAAGAATGAGTAATTGGTTAGGAACACCATTCGCAGTAGGTGGATTTCAATTGTGGAAAACCGAAGCATATTGGAAAACGGGTGGATACGATGAAACGCATTTATTTGCAGAAGATTATTGGGTTTCTCAAAAGACAGATAAAATGATTATTCACAATACAAAAGGAGTATGGACATCGGCAAGAAGATTTAAAAATAAAGGATTCTTCTATATGTTCATACTAAGTATCAAATGCTACATAAACCGAAACAACACAGAATTCTTCAAAAACCACCAAAATTATTGGAACTAATGAAATATAAAGCAATAATAGTATCTGACTTACATTTAGGAATTAAAGATTCTAAAGCAGAAGAGTTTATAGAATTCATAGATACACACCCAACCGACCTCCTAATTTTGAATGGAGATATAATAGATGGATGGGCATTAAATAGAGGAACAAAGTGGAAAAAACAGCACACCAAAGTTATATCTAAATTATTAAAATTATCAAACAAAACCAGAATTATTTGGATAAGAGGAAACCACGATGAATTTATACAAGAATTCATTGGTACTCATTTGGGAGCAATTGAAATTAGAGAAGATTATGTTTTAGAATTAACTGATAAAAAATATTATTGTTTTCATGGTGATGTAATAGATGTATTCATTACAAAATATAAATGGTTATCAAAGATAGGAGCAGTTGGATACGATTTTGCACTTTGGTTAAATAGAGTTTATAACACATATCGTAAGTGGAGAAAACTACCTTACATATCTATATCGCAAAAGATTAAAGAAAGTGTTAAAGTGGCCACAAACTATGTAAACGATTTTGAGGTTACCGCATTATCTATGGCAACTAAAAAAGGATGCGATGGTGTAATGTGTGGTCATATACATCAACCTGAAGATAGAATGATTAATGGTAAACGATATCTTAATAGTGGTGATTGGATTGAGAATATGTCAGCTATTTGTGTTGATAAAGATGAAAATCTATATTTATATAAAAAGTAATTATGTATGAAAAGTTTATTAGTATTATTAAGTTTCTTTTTGTTAAGCAGTGTTGCGGTTGTTGCTCAAACAATAGGAAGCACTAAGACAGAACAATATAAGGCATCATTTGAAACAGCAATCGATATATCAAAGTATATGGATTACGATGGCCCGCAAATTCCTATCCAAATTTTAAAAGCAGGTATTTCTGACGAGATGTACGAAATGTATCCTGAATTAAAAGAAAAAAGAGTAGGTTTAGGTGTGGCGAATATCTCAATGGAGTATTTGGAAAATCTTAATCGTTTCAAATTTACCGAAGATAAAACGGAAATTAAAAATAGAATGGTTAAGCAATTCCAAGCATCTCAATCTGGAATATCTGAAAACAAATTAGATGGCAGAGGTAAGATTAACTTAGCAGAATACTTTGTAACAATTGAGTGTTATGATTATTCAATATCTGAAGATGAAACGGTAAACCTAAAAGATGGTGTTAAAAATCTAATGGTAACTCGCATTGGTTTACAGGTTCGTTTTACAAATGCAGAGACGGGAGTAGTATTCGGAGCAAGTGGATTGGGTGAAGCAACTACTAAAAGAGAATTAACATTCCTTTCAGATGCAACAGTTGATGAAGTTAAATTCAATCAATCAACAATATCAATAGCAACCAAAAAAGCATTAGATATAGCTTGTGCTAGAATTTTAGACAGGATGATTAAAAAAGGTGTATTCACCAAATAAATTATGAAAAAATTATTAGTTTTATTATTTGTTATTCCAATGATATCTTTTTCACAAGTATCAACTTGGAGAACAAACACATCTCAACAATCACAATCAACTCAAACAAGAGTTCAACCATCTATACCACAACAAAATAATGTGAGTAGTTGGAGAACACAAACGGCACCAATTAGACCAGGTGATAACTTTGAAGGACAACCACTAACAAGAAGATGGAGAGCAACACAGGTAAACCCATACGGATTAATGTGGGGAACTTGGGGATGGTATCAACCATATCCTTATATTTGGTATGATGATTTTGGATGGAGACAACGAAGTGAAGTTAGAATATACGAAAGTGGTAAGAGAGATACAATTAGAAAAGAAAGAGTTTATACCTCTTTTGGATTTGGACATACAACTAATAAACAAATATCTTATTGGGGAGTAGTAGGCGGTAAGAAAGGGTATTTCATTATGGATTATATAATGACTTACAATATAGACCAAAATCAATACTATCCAAATGGTAATTTAGCTATTGCTGATTTTCCTGTTAGTAAAGAGATTTTCAAAAAAGAACATACATTTTATTTAGGTGGTGGTAAAAGAATTGGTAAATTGGGAGTACATGGTATGGTTGGATTTGGTAATGAAATTCAAAGATATCAGGGTAAAGATGCAATAGGTGGTATATCATTTCCAAAATCAAATACAAACTTTACTACATTCAAAGTTGGACTAATAAGAGATTTCAAATGGTTCACATTAAAATTAGATACTGACCCAATTAGGAAGTATTCTCAAATTTCAATCGGATTGAATAATAAGTAATGAGAAAATGGATTATTACATTTATCATATCAATTGTTACATTATTATCAGCATTTAAAGCCGAAGGGCAAACTATTACCCAAACTTATATAGACCCATGTGATAACAAAGTGTATGTTGTCACTATTCCATTTGGACAAAATCAAACTATTGCAGTTATTAGAGGTAAATCTAAAATTGTAACATTAGCAGATATCAGCAGCGGAGCATTTCAAAAATGGGTTAATGATATATTTTCAACCCCATGTACAAATCAAAGTGATGCGATAGCGGCTGCTCAAGCGGCGGCAGCAAGAGCAGCAGCAGATGCGGCAGCGAGAGCCGCCGCCGATGCCGCCGCAAAAGCAGCCGCCGATGCTGCAGCAAAAGCAGCGGCAGATGCGGCAGCAAAAGCAGCTAGTTCATCAGCATCATCGGCGGCATCTTCATCGGCAAGTGCAGCTGCGAGTTCAGCCGCAGCAAATGCCGCAACACCTCCACCTATAAACATTCCACCACCACCTCCACCGGTAAATGTTGCACCACCACCGGCAGCACCACCACCAACGGCAGCAGCACCACCACCCGCAAGTAGTAGTTCATCTCCACCGCCTGCAAGTGGTAGTAGTTCATCATCCCCACCACCTGCTGAAGCAAAACCTGCGGAAGCAAAACCTGCGGAAGCAAAGCCGGCTGATAAACCCGCTGACAAACCGGCGGAACAAAAGCAAGAGGAAAAGAAAACTGAAACTAAAACGGAAGAGAAGAAAGAGGAAACGAAAACCGAAGAAAAGAAATCAGAAGAAAAAAAGGAAGAAGCTAAAAAAGAAGAAGAGAAGAAGGAGGAAACTAAAAAAGAAGAAGAGAAGAAAGAGGAAGAAAAGAAAAAGAAGGAAGAAGAAAAAAAGAAAAAGCAAGAAGTAACTAACCCATTACTATTAGCATCAGATATAGCAGGTGCTGAATCGGCAGATGGCAAATATTTACTATCAGTTTCATTAGGAGTTAGTAAATCATCATTAGCAGGTGATGTTAGTTATAGCGCAGGATTGGTAGTAAATAGTGATTTAAGTTCAATTGTAACAACAGGTGGAATTACTAAAATGGAAATGAAACCTGATGGTAATTTAAAAGCTATACACTCATACGGAACTGCATTCGCATATTTAGGAGGAAACTATATGAACTTAATGGGTTATACTTGGATTAAACCTACTCCAAAGAGAGGTACATATGGTTATAATGTGGGCTTAATCAATCTATTCCTTAAAAACGATGATGGCGGATTTACTTATAATATGGCATCATCCCTAATTGTGTTTTGGACTAAACCATATATAATGAATAAAAAATTAGTAGTATCACCACAGGTATTTACAACGTTTGCTCCATTAGCTTGGAATAGTGTAACTAAAGTTTCTACTGTAAATAGACATATGGGATTTTTAGTAGGTGCGGCATTTGATTACAAAATAAGCAAGAGATTTGGATTCAGTTTTAACTATAAAGTAAGTAGCAATACAGCATCGGGAACACCTTTCCTAAGCAACTTCTTAGTAGGAAGCAGAATGATGTTATAATTGTATTTTAATATACTTATACTAAATAATTAGATGAAAAAATTAGTACTATTAGTTATTGTATTTATAGCAATGTTGTTACCAACAGTTGCACAAGGCATTAGAATTAAAAATAATGTATTTGAAGTATTCTATTCTCAAGAGTTAGAACAACCTTTAATGATTAAATATCATTCAACCAACCGCCCAACAAAAGTAAACAGAGGTTCTATGGATTTTTATAAAGAACCTAATATAAAAACATCCGATGCGGATGATTACAAAACTAACATATATGATAAAGGACATGGTGCACCCGCTGCATCATTTTCTGATAATATGGAAAATCTAAAACAAACATTTTCATATTTGAATTGCCTTATGCAAGACCAATACCTTAATAGAGGAGAGTGGAGATTATTAGAAGAGCAAGAGAGAAAATGGGATGATACTGAAAACTTAACGGTAATTATCAAAACAATATTTGATAAAAATCCAAAGAGAGTACCAACTGGAGCAGCTGTTCCATCGGTATTGCAAAAACATATTTATTTTGAAAAGCAAAAGGTATGGAAATGCTATGTATTCTTAAATGAAAAACCTAAATATAAGTGGGATGAATTAGAAATGGTTTGCCCACCATCTGACCACCAATAAAATAAAAATTAAAGTAGTGTTTGTACCAAATCATCTGCATCTATTAGTAAAGGGTTATATGAGCAACCCACCAAAAGAAGAAGCTCGTTTGAATGAATTTTTTAAAAGTTTAGTAAATAAAGTTAGAATGGTAGTAGTTGCCGGCCCCACATCGGTGTATGTGAATGAGGAAGGTAATGAAGGAATAACGGGAACAGTAACATTGGCAACATCGCATTCATCAATACACGTTTGGGATGCACAAAATCCATCGATGTTTCAGTTTGATTTATATAGTTGTTCGTGTTTTACGGCAGAAGAAGTATTAGAAGAATTAGATAGTTGGTTTCAGTTGGAATCAGCTAATTGGATTATGTTAGATAGAAATGGTGAAGGTTTCGTTTCAGCAGGTGCCGGAAAATGGGAAGGGGCTGGGGTAACGAAGTCGTAAACCCAAAAATTTTGATAGTTATGCAAGAAGGAGATATTTGCCCCAAATGCGCTTCCGTAATAGGAGCCGATGGGATGTGTTGGCAATGTATTTTAGAACGAAACCAATAGGATAGTATGAGACCAATCAAGTTTGTAAGTAAAGAAGAAGAGTTTCGATTAATTGATGTATTGGGGGATGAGTTATTAGAAGCCGGATGGAATTCTTTCAATTCTACAATTGTAACGGTATCTACGGATTATTCAGCTATCGTTGGCCAAATCCTAAGACATCACCTTTCATACGATGGTGAGATATGTGATGGATTCGGAATAGATGTGCCATACCCTGATGAGGAATGGGATGATAATTATCTATTTGAAATGAGAACTGCCTTTCAAACCCATAAACACACACTTAGGTATAAAACCCCTATATTGGTGGAAGCTGGGGTAATAAGGGGAGGAAACTATACATACGTTATTGATTGGATGAGAAAATACTTAGGATACGACCAAAAGATAATTACCCTCGCTCTATATGAGAACTTAGGAAGTAAGTTCAAATCTGATTTTGTAGGTAACTACTATGATGATACAATCCAAGACCTTACTTTTTGGTGGGAAAGGGATAATAACCATTGGAAATAGGGTATCTCGCTAACCCATTGATTCTTAACGCATTATAACTCATTGATAACCAATGGGTTATTTTTTTGCCCCATATTAGTGTTTTTTCTATATGTAACTCGTTGATGCTCTATAAAATATTTTTGAATTTTACAACTTTTTTTTATAAAAGACTTGTGCAATCCAATCTTTTTGCGTATCTTTACTAAGTAAATGAGAGACATTAATAATCTAAATCAATCAAAAATGAGTAAAAGTTACATTAGTTCAGAAGAAATCTTAAAAGAAGTTTCCGAAATCGGTAATTTTAAAGGGTATATCGATGGTATGAGTGGTACGTTAGAATGGTGGGATAAGGAAAACGATATTACGATATTAGCTACCCCAAATTGGGAAACTGATGGTGAAGTACCTTTCGATGTAGATAGAGGTGATGGGATGGAAATATGGAATGTGTGTACTATTAAAATGATAGATGGTACTAAAGGTGAACAATTCACTCACTATCTTAATGTGTTAATGATGATTATGAATCATTACAAAAATATCAACGATAACAAATAATTTAACCTTAAAATATAAAACTATGAGTTTACCATTTAATCTTAATTCAGTATTAGCAACCGCTTCGTTAATCGAAGGGTTTGATGTAGTTAGAAACGCTTTCCCTGTTGAGGGACGTTTTACTAAAAGAGTTATCACTTATTCAGATGCCGTATATGAGGCGTTGAATGATGTAGCCGATGATTATTCAGATTGGCCGGAAGACCAGGGATTTGGTTCATCCGATATGACTTACGTTCGTAAATCATTCGTTGATTCAATGATTGATATGGCTAACCTTAGAGGTTACTATATGACCGATTTTAAACCCTACTTAAAAGTGGTTGAATATTCGGAAATTGAGAAGGAAAACTATGACCTTCGTAGAGAGCAGGGATTGTAATTCCTAACGTGTTGATAATCAATGAAAAATATTTCACTTTTCCAAATAAAAAGTGTTAAAATATTTGGCAATATCGACCAAAATGCGTACCTTTATTATATAAGAGTGAGAGAGACATTCATTAAAACTTAAAACTTAAAACATATGAAAATTAGAGAATTTTATTTAGAGGCTTACCCAACCGATGAATTGGGATTAGAACTTAACGAAACCCCAACGTTTCCGGGTTTGTTAAATCAACTGATTGTTGATGGTGATATCTACCAATACATTGGTGTTAGTGATAGTTTAGTTAGAGAACGATTGTTTGAAAAACTGGCAGAAACCCTAAATGTGGGTTATGATTATATTTACAATTTATGGTTAAACTAAACATATGAGTAAATTACCTAAACATCGTATTTTAATGATGGAATCATTAGAATTGTTATTCAGCGGTAAGAAAGCTGAATTTAAAAAGAAACTTACAAAGGCTAAAGCCGAAACCAACAAATTTTATTCAATCAAATCTAAAACCAAATAATTATGGCTACTTCAAATTTCCACAATGTAAATGCTACTAACATATTCGCCGTTCAATTAGAAGATGAATGGGCGTATGATGATTTAGTTTCTAACTTAGAATCAGAATTCAGTAAATATTCCGACTATTATGATGATGGTAAAAGTGACCCAAACGAATTGAGTTCGTTTCCATCTAAATCATTAGGTTCATTCAGTAATATGGTAACTATCGAAGATGATACGGTTGAAATATATCTTACACCTGTTATTCGTAGTGGTTACTATGAAGGGTGTAACTTAGATTGGCATATTCGTTACTATGTTAATGGTAGTGAAGATGATACCTACTCGGATGATGCCAGAGTAAGTACAATCGCTAATGATTATATAGAGTTCATCGAAGATATCTTTGAGCAATATTCACAACCATTAGGAGTTACTGCCAGATTCAGTAACGGAGAAACTATTTATCACGCAATAAAATAATAAAAATATGAATTTAAGTATTAGAGAATTAAACGAATTAATTTATTCGTTAGGTATTACCGCTCATCACGGTATGTTTTGTCAAAAAGATTTAAATAAATCTTTATTGGATAAGTTATATGATGAATTAAGTCGTAAGATTTTAGCAGAAGTTATTGAAGAAGTTGATGCTAATTTTCTTGCTGAGCAATACGATATAGAACGTGATATTCTTAAAGATAGTAATTCACATATCGTAAGTAATGAAGAAGCTGATGAGGACTTTCTTTCTACATTAGAGCAAGATGAGCAAAGGTATGAAGATGCTGGATATAAACCTAAAGGCGTTACACAATCCATCTTAGATTATGTAGAATTTAAGGGTGAAGCCACTTATACCGAAATGCAGAATTTTTATAGAATCACATTTGGTTCAAATAGTTTTTCACATATACTAATAAGTTTGGTTGTACCTTATAAGAATCGAACTACTCGCCGTTATTTGTATAAAACCGCAAGTGGTAAGTATGTGGTAAGGGTAGCGGGGTTACACAATTGGGTAGAAAAAGATTACTAAAATTTAATTTATGAAAGTAATAGAAATGATGCAATGTGTAAAATGTAATGGACATATGCCATTATTACGTTTTACTAAATATGGCTATCGTAGTTGTGTTAATTGTTCTACTACACAAAAAGTAGGAGGAGTTCCAATTACGAATCATAAAACGGGTAACGAAATTCAGATAATGCCGATGGAAGATGCCCAACGATTATATAAATTATCCCAAAGACAGGGATATGGTGTATGTAAAGGAATGAAGCACAATTAAATTAAAAATAAGTTATGATATTAGAATCAAATTTACCACCCGTATCGTTTCAATCAGTAGTTGATGGTCAATGGTATATTGTTACTACTGGAAGAGCTGGAAAATGGACAAAAGTAAATAGAAAATATAGTTGGGATGAAATCGCCGCTATGTGGATACCAATTGTTTTCAAATCCACAAATCCACAAATTACTAAACCATTGAATATATCTAAACGAATTTATAAAGTGAAAGGTAGTAAGGATAATATATACGATGTTAATTATGATAGTGGTAGGTGGAGCTGTACTTGTCCGGCATATAGTTGGAGTAGAGGTAGTGAATGTAAACATATAAAATCGATTAGAATTAAGTAGGTTATAACCCGTTGAATATCAATGAGTTATAACCTATTAGTTTTCAACAGGTTATGTATATAAACCGCTATAATATATCGGGTGGATTTGGGACCTGATTGGGGTATTTGAGAGGGAATTTGGGGTGCTTCTGTACGTTTTAGACCCCCCTATATCTAAATGTACTATAAAAATATTTTCAATTTTCCAAAAAATAATTGATAATAAATTTGGCAATACCGACTATATTTCGTATATTTACTAAGTAAATGAGAGACATTATTAATCAAATCAAATAAGTTATGAGAAGTACAAATCAAAAAGCCATCGATTATTTAGAGGCTAACCCAATCGTT
>Ga0208440_1000353_pt1 | contig 15141 bp, 10 predicted proteins | sample Colrivmet1547B02_FD_187644 | JGI IMG/M metagenome (GOLD analysis project Ga0208440, IMG submission 187644) | Estuarine microbial communities from the Columbia River estuary - metaG 1547B-02 (SPAdes) (version 2) | ecosystem: Environmental > Aquatic > Marine > Intertidal zone > Estuary | place... | reverse complement strand
AATGTTGAGTATGGTACCAAAAGGCGATATGGTAAGATTAGAGTTTGAAATTCCTTCAAGAGGTTTGATGGGATTAAGAAATAACTTACTTACAGCTACCCAAGGTGAAGCAATTATGGCCCACCGTTTCAAAGCATTTGAACCATGGAAAGGCACTATGCCAACCCGTATTAATGGTGTTTTGATTTCTAAAGACAAAGGATTTTCTACTGGATATAGTATGGATAAATTGAAAGACCGTGGAAATTACTTTATCCATCCAGGTGCTGATATTTATACAGGTCAAATTGTTGGTGAACACATTAAGCCAGGAGATTTGGTTGTGAACTTGTGTACTGCCAAGCAGATGACGAATTTCCGTGCGGCGGGTAAGGACGATAACACTGTGTTGGCTCCACCACGTGAATTTTCATTGGAAGAAGCAATGGAATACATTCAGGAGGATGAGTACGTAGAAGTTACACCTGATAACATCCGTTTACGTAAAGTGTTTTTGGACGAAAACGAACGTAAACGTTCATCGTCTAAAATGGGCTTGGAAGCTTAATAGATAGGCATTAAATTGCCTGTTCATTATGCAGATTATCAAAGAATTTAAAGAGTTTGTCAATCGCGGTAACGTGATGGATTTGGCTGTTGCTGTAATCATTGGTTCGGCTTTTCAGAACATCGTAAATAGCATCGTAAATGATCTCATCATGCCATTGATTGCCTTGGTTGGCGGATGGGCGAAGCTAGATGATCTGCGTTTTGGCCCTTTCAATTACGGGAAATTAATTGCCAATATTTTACATTTTCTGATTGTGGCTTTTGTTTTGTTTTTGGTTGTGAAGGCACTGAATAGGGCAAAAGAAATCATCGTGAAAGAGGAAGTGGCGGAGGATAAGCCCAAGGAGAGCTAAGATTTTAGATATTTGCACTTAAGATGTTGTTGACGTGTTTGTTGGTGTTGTTGGGTGGGTCGGATGTGGATCCGGTGAAATTCCAATATCATCGCGACAGTAACGAAAGGCGGATCATAACATACGGGGCCGATTTTGGACTCACGTTGTCGTTCGCCGGGTCATCGCCCAATTGGTCGAGTGGAGGTTCTAGCAACATCAACGGTAACGGTTTTGTGAATGCTTTTGCACAGGTGAAACGTCCGAATACCAGTTTTGACAACGTGTTTCGTGTCAATTTGGGTGGCGTATCTACAAGACAATTAGATAACTACAACATTCGATATAGAATTTTAAAGAAAAACCTCGACAACGTATTTTTGGATTGTAAACTGGGTCATACAATTACGGCCGAACCGGGTATGTCGATCTTTGGCGGTTTAAACTTCCAAACGCAGCTGCTTCCGGGTTATAAATATTCCAGAAACACCATTGGCAGGGAGGTTGGGACAGTCAATTCTAGCTTTTTAAGTCAGGGGCAGACGCAATTTGCCTTGGGGATGGAGTACAAGCCGCTGCCTACCTTTTTTATCCGTATGGGGTACATCACCTTGAAACAGACGTATGTCATCAATCAATCGCTTTACGATATTAGGAACGAGCCAATTATTGCGCGTGTGGAGAAGGGGAAGTTTTTGAACAATCAGATGGGTGTTCAGATCCAGATGGGAATACAGCGGGAGTTTGGCGATCAGAAGCGGTTGGGAATGAAGTTGAATTATTTGGGCTTTGCGCCTTATTTGGCGGAGACCGCGAATTTAGATTCTCGGATTGATTTTGCTTTGGTGGCTAAGTTGACGAAGTATATCAATGTGAATTACACGTTGATTTCGATTTATGATAAAGATTTGGTGCCGCCTGGGATGAGTGCGTGGCAGAACAGCTGGGTGTTTGGACTCGGTTATATTTACAAGATTTGATGCTTGGGCGCGGGTTACGGGTGCCTTATTTGCAATGGTTTACAAGCGACGTGTTGAGATTCAGGGGTGTAGTAATTGCAAGAGTTTACCGGCGTTGATTTTGTTATTGAAGGTGGCACCGAGAGTTTTGGTGCGGTGTTCAATGTCTTTTTCGGTAAAGGGAGTGAGGAAACAGTTTTTGATTTGATCGGCCATTAGTTTGGGTTCATCGGAGACTTGACACAGGTTTTCAAGGCCGGTTTCTTCCACCATTGGGGTATTGGCAACAACATGTCGGCCCCGGTAAAGTGCATTCAGCAGTTTGAGTTTAATGCCAGTGGATTGGAAGGTGACTAGCGCATTGACATGGGCGTTTCTTACCAGGGTAAAAATTTCATCGGCGGTGAGATTCGCTTTAATTTGGATATGGGCGTATTTGGTAACGCCTTTTTGCAACATTTGTGATGGGTTGCTACCGGCGATTATACACGACTGTGAAAGGAGGGGGAATACTTTTGATGCGAGGTAAATAGCGGCATTGTCGTTCTCGGGGATGGATAGGTTCCCATGATAGAGCACATATTCACCTTTTCCCGTGAGGGAGGCGACATCGTTATTGGAGTGGAAGGCGGGGATATAATGGGTATGTCCGTAGGTGGATTGGAGGTAGGCGGTTTCCATCGGGGATATTCCGGCGATGGCGGTGGCTTTATTTAGGATGGGCTCGAATTGTTGCAGGCGTTGGGCTTCGAGGAAGAAAAATTTTTGTTTGATCCAGCGGCGCTCGGCGAAGCCGAGCGCCCGATAATAATTGTGCTCAACATTGTGCGCCCGAACAACCGTAATCCGCTGCTGGATTTCAGGGTGTTGTAAATATGCTGTGGTGTGAAGGCCTTCAAATAGAATGGGGTCGTTGTCTTTTAATAGGTTTGCTAGCAAGGCTTTGCTATTTCTCGTGTTGACAACAAAAGGGGTGGTTCCCCAAAACGGGTTGACCCAAGTTCTGCGGTAATAGTAAAAAGTTTTATGCGTTAATGCTTCAAGTGCTGGGGCCGGCATTTTGCCTTTGTACAAAAAAACATGCAAGGTGATTTCAACGCCCAAGTCATGTAAACTTCTGATTTTGTGAAAGATGTCGGTGGCGCCCCCGTAATCCGGAGGAAAAGGAAGGTCAAATGCGATGATATGAATGCGCGGGGCCGACATTGCAAAGGGTTTAAGCGTTTGTAAAGGTCTTTATTTTTAATGAAAGTTGTGCTGATAAGTTTGCTGAAAAATGTTGATGAGGGTTGGCGTTTCATTCTCCCAGGTCCATTTTTCGCTCGCCAGTTTACAGTTTGATTTGATTTCATCGTACAGTAATTGGTTCGTAAATAACTGCTTTGCTTGATTTACGATATCCTCTATGTCGGGTTCGGTGGCCAGGCCTACCTTAAATTCCTTCATCAAAGCGAGGTATTCTGGGAATGGGTTAATCAAGGATGGTAAATGTGCTTTGGTATAGTCGAAGAATTTGTTGTTCAGCGATAAATAATAACTGAGTCCCGCGTTTTGACTCACATTGTAGCCGATGTATGCTTGTTTTGTGAGTTGTGGTAGCTCATTGGGTGTCACCATGCCTAGGAATATCACTTTGTGTTCGAGGTTTAGTGATTGGGTAGATTTCTCAGAGTTTGAGAGAGATCGCCTTCGCCAGCAAGTACGAGGATTGCGGGGATTTCTGTCATTGCGTGAATCATCGATTCAAGTCCGCGGGCTTCGTTAAGAGCTCCTTGATAAAGGATAAAGCGCTGTCCTTGTAGCGCATCTATTTTGGATTGCCAAGCGGGAGATAGAGGATTATTGGGATTGGTTGCTCCACTTTTAATGGGCATATTTCTCACTACCGCAACCGGTTTGTTGTATTTTTCTTCAAAATATTGTGCGATGGCTGGGCCAACGGTGAAGGCGGCATTTGTGTGCTTAAAGGTGAATTTTTGAACGGATTCCCAGATTTTTTGGATGAATTTTCTTCGAGCGACTTCGGGTGTGTGGGTGAAGAGTTCATGGGCATCGAAAAGATGGGGTTTGCCTTTGATTTTGGATATCAAGATGCCGGGGATTGAGGTATCGAGGTCGATGCTACAAATGGCATCAAAGCTTTGGAACAATAGGAAGAAAAGCAATCGCAGATTGTATTCTAGGTAGAATAATTTTCCGGTTGTAAACAGTAGGTATTTGATGCGTATTTGCTGATAGGGTTGGGGTTGGAGGGGGATGGAGGAGGTTAGCTGTCGGCCGATCAGGGCTACTTCGTAGCCCTCGGCCGACAGTGTGGTGCAAATGCGCAACATCCGCTGATCGTACCGTAAATCATTGGTTACCGTAAAAATTATTCGCTTACCCATCGCAATTCCCCTTGATTATTTTCAATGATACAACCTTCATCCATTAATGTCCGCAATCCTTGGGTAAGAATTTCTCTTTTTGCCAAAGGGATTTTTATCGTAATGAGGTGGGTAGGTTGCGGCTGGCCCTGCAGGGTGGTGTGCCACCACCTGCGGGCCAGCCGCATTGGGTCTGATTCTGCTTTTTTACGACAATTGTCACATTTTCCGCAATCTTCCGCAGTTCCTCCGAAATATTGGGTCCAAAAGGCGGCTCTACAATGATTGCTATGGGCGTAATCGTAGAAATTTTGCAGTGCTTCCACTCGCCGCTGATAGAGTTTCATCAGTCCATCTATATTGATGCTAGGATAAAGACTTCTGCCTTCGGGCAAGATGATGGTGGGAAGATCTGTGGCGGGATAGTATCGCAGGATGCCTCTTTTTTCAAGGAAAAGCAAGTCCTTTCTGAGCTGCTCCGCTTCGCTCCGCAGCCGCTGTGCCAGCCATTCCTCATGAATCACCACGGGATGATCAAATACCCCGCCCTGGCCGCGCAAAAGGATGTCGAGAAGGGGCGACATCGCCTTACTATTTTCTTTGAAGTCATAGACTTCATCGTAGCTGCCAATCATCTGGATCTTTGCCGGCTGCCAATTGCCTTCAATAAAATGCCACTGTCCAGCCACCTCCAATGCCTTCGCTGCAAAATAAAGGTCTTTTGGCGGTAGCTGTTTTTGTCTGGCAATCCCAAATAAATCAACGGGAAAAGGTTGTAAAGCTCCTTCGCCATCGCTGATTTGTAATCCATTTAATATATTGTGGTAGGCGGCTCTTAAAACAGGTTCGGGAGGATGCTGTTGCGTTAAGCCCTTTTGGATATTTTCCCAATCTTGAGCACTGTGTAAAAGGATGCAATAACTCGTTTGTCCATCCCTGCCTGCCCTGCCTGCCTCCTGGTAATAATCTTCAGGGTTTTTGGGCGGCGCCAAATGGACCACCAATCGCACATCGGGCTTGTCTACCCCCATCCCAAATGCGTTGGTGCATACCATCACCCGGATTTTGTTCTGTATCCAATCTTGCTGCCTTCGGCTTCGTTCCGCATGTTCCAATCCCGCATGATAAAAGGTGGTAGAAACGCCTTCGTTCTGCAACCATTGAGCAATGTCCTCCACAGAATTGCGAGTATTTCCAAAAATCAATGCGCTTCCGTTGGATTTTGCAATCAATCGCAGAATTACTTGCTGTTTAGCCGTTGTGTTGAATGAGTAAAAAGTTAAGTTGTTACGCCTAAAATCGCCCATAAAAACAAAGGGGGATCGCATTTGTAGGCCCTGCAGGATATCGTCTTGAATCCATTGTGGCGCACTGGCGGTAAACGCGGCCATTTGAACAGACGGGAAGAGGGTTTTGATCTCAGCAATTCTCTGGTAGGAAGGTCTGAAATCATGGCCCCACATACTAATACAGTGGGCCTCGTCAATCACCAATAATGAAATATTTAAGTTGGGCAAATAGCCTTTGAAATTCTGTGTGGTAAAACGCTCCGGCGATAGATAAAGGAGTTTGTATGCGCCGTTGAGTGCGTTGTTTAGGATTTGATTGGTGTCGTCTCTGCTGAGGCCTGAATGCAATGCCACAGCAGGAATTCCCTTACTCGTGAGGTTTTCAACTTGGTCTTTCATCAAGGCGATGAGGGGAGAAATGACCAATGTTAGCCCGGATTTTAGCAATGCAGGGACCTGGAAACAAATGCTTTTCCCGCCGCCAGTGGGTAGCAACACGAGGACATCTTTGCCGTCGTGAATTTGGTCGACGATGTCTTTTTGTCCAGGACGAAAATTGTCGTACCCCCAGTATTTTAACAATATGGATTCGGCTGATTCAACCATTCACTTCCCGCGGTTCAATCGTTTAGGACTTGCTGACGTAGTTTGTCGATGCTCGCATAAATCGCTCTAAAAAACTGATTTCTTGATTTTTCAGCCACCAAACTTAAATGGGTGCTTTTAGAAATCATATTTCTCAGCCATCCTTCATTGGATTCGTTGAAATAGCGATTGTTGCTACGCATGAAATTGAATGAATTGTAACTGATATAACTGGCTTGATGCGTATCAGATGTTAGGAAAACAGCATTGTTTCCAATCATCAATTCACAACCATACATAGAATATTCAACATCGTAGTATTGATCTTTGATAGGGTTGTATTTTTTACCCATTGCAGCTTGTTTTGTTGCCATCGCAAGGATTCCATCTAGATCTTCTAGGATGGCGAGAATGGTTTCTTTCTTTTGAAAAAATCCAGCTTCCCAATAGAATTTGATTTGTTGAATGCTACTTTTAAGGGTATCGTCGTTCCAGATTTCTGTAGTTGGTATTTTCAAGAAAACTTCTCTCACTTTAGGGACTTCTTCTAGCCAAGTGGGAGGCAATTGAATTTCTTCTATCGTTTTGCCTTGCAAGGCTTCGGCGTTAAGGATACTCTTATTCCAATACACCATTTTGAAAAGTGCGAGATTGGGGAAGAAGAAATGGTAGAATACGGGCAGGTCTTCAGCGGCATAGATCAAGTGATGATTGGGGTATTTCATCATCCAGTTTAGATCGCCGTGGAGCACTTGTAAATATTGACTAAAACTTTCGGCGCTATTGGAAAGTTTGTTGATTCTAAAGGCAACCATATTGGAGTTGATTTCCGCTAGGGCCTCCAAAGGGATGTTAAAATGCTTGCAAATGGCGAATGTTTCCGACAAAGTGATATCGGTTTCGCATCTCAATCTTCTGTAGACAGAATCGAGTGAAATCTTCAATAGTTCGCTCAATTCCTCCGCTAGACTAATGTGGGTGGCGGTTGAGCGCTTTAGAAGTTCAATGAAATTTGATTGGATGGCCTCCATGTTTTTGCAATTTTCCGTAAAGGTATTGAAAAACTGTTGCAAAAAATGCAACTTTTTTATCAATCGCTCAATCTTCTATAACATCCAACTGACCGTCTTTCATTTGAAGGGTTCGGTTGGCGATGTTGGTTAGGGCCATGTTGTGGGTGACGATAACCAGGGTTTGGTTGAAATCGTCGCGCATTTTTTGAAAATAATCATGGATTAGGGCGGCGTTTTGGGTGTCGAGATTCCCGGTGGGCTCATCGGCCAGAATTACTTTGGGCTGATTGAATTGGGCTCTGGCGATGGCCACGCGTTGTTGTTCTCCGCCCGATAGTTGACCGGGTTTATGGTGTATGCGATGGGAAAGTCCAAAATAGTCGAGGAGTTCTTTGCCTCGTTTTTCAACAGCTCCCATGGAGATTCCTGCGATCAAGCCTGGCATAATGGCATTTTCTAGGGCAGTAAATTCTGGCAAAAGTTGGTGGAATTGAAATACAAATCCCAGCGAAGTATTTCTGAAATGGGCGAGTTGTTTTCCTTTTAGCGTTGAAAGGTTTACTCCGTCTATGCTTACTTCTCCCTCATCGGCCTTGTCGAGCGTGCCTAGGATTTGCAATAAAGTGCTTTTGCCTGCGCCACTTTCCCCGATGATGGAAAGGATTTCACCTGCTTCAATGGAAAGGGTAACGCCTTTAACCACATGTAGTGGGCCGTAGTGCTTGTGTAAATTGTTACAGAAAACCATGTTAAAATTGCATGAAAGTGCCTTAAATTGGGTCAAAGTTAGTTATTTTCGCAGCGCAATAATCTAGCATTCTCGCAACTACATGAATATCCACGAGTATCAAGCCAAAGAAATTCTTAAAAAGTACGGTGTTGCCGTTCAAGAAGGATTCGTAGCGGAAACAGCCGAACAAGCATCGGAAGCCGCCCAAAAAGTTAAAGAACAGTTTCAGTCTGATTGGTGTGTGGTGAAAGCCCAAATACATGCCGGCGGAAGAGGGAAGGGTAAAATCCAAGGCAGCGAACAGCGCGGAGTACAAGTGGCAAAAAATGCGGGTCAGGCCGGAGAAATTGCTGCCAACATGTTGGGAGGTACTTTGGTTACCATTCAAACAGGTGCTGCAGGTAAATTGGTTAGTAAGGTATTGGTGGCACAGGATGTATTTTATCCAGGAGCAAACGAGCCTGAGGAGTATTATATGAGTGTGTTGTTGGATCGTGCTACCAAGCAAAATGTGATCATATACACCACAGAAGGTGGAATGGATATCGAAGAGGTGGCAGACCAACATCCCGAGAAAATTCACAGAGAGTGGATAAATCCGGCAGTGGGTTTACAGCCTTTCCAAGCGCGCAAAATTGCGTTCAACTTGGGTTTGGAAGGTAAGGCCTTCAAAGAAATGGTAACGTTTGTAACTTCTTTGTACAAGGCTTACGATGAAACCGACAGTGCGATGTTCGAAATCAACCCGGTGTTGAAGACTTCTGATGATCGTATCATTGCGGTAGATGCCAAAGTTGATTTGGACGATAACGCTTTGTATCGCCATAAAGACTATTTGGAATTGCGCGATTTGGCCGAAGAAGATCCAACCGAAGTTGAAGCGGGTAAATACAATTTGAACTACGTGAAATTAGACGGTAACGTGGGTTGCATGGTTAACGGAGCGGGTTTGGCGATGGCTACCATGGATATCATTAAGTTGAGCGGTGGTGAGCCAGCAAACTTCTTGGATGTTGGAGGTACTGCCAATGCGGAGACGGTTGAGTCTGGATTCAGAATCATCATGAGCGATCCTAACGTAAAAGCGATTTTGATTAATATTTTTGGTGGTATCGTTCGTTGCGATCGTGTTGCCAATGGTGTTGTTGAGGCGTATCGTAAAATTGGAGATGTTCAAATCCCAATCATTGTTCGTTTGCAAGGTACCAACGCGGTGGAAGCAAAGCGCATCATCGATGAGAGTGGTTTAAAGGTGTTTAGCGCTATCACTCTTGCCGAAGCAGCCGCTTTGGTAGAGCAGGTGTTAAAGGCTTAATTTGATAAGAGTTTTATGTTAAAAAGGGAGCCCAAGGGCTCCCTTTTTTTTGTACTGTACAATCTAATCGTCAGTGGTTCTGAAAGTGAATAAGGTGGACCATCCATAGGATTTTGATCCCATAACTTTGAGTTTATGAGATTGGCATTCTATGTCGTGTTAATGACTCTCCTTGGTCCATTGTTTGGGCAGGAAGGCAAACAAAATCAATTCCCCGAAACCCATTATGATCGAGGGATGGAGTTGTACCGTGAAGGACGCTTTAATGCGGCTGTGGCGCAGTTCAGGAATTACCTGAATGTGGCGGGCAATAGTCCTCAGCGTTCCGAGGCGGAATACTATTATGCCATTTCAAAACTTAAGGCCCAACATACCGATGGCGTGGCGTCTTTACAGCAGTTTTTAGATCAAAACCCAGGTTCTTTAAAGACCAACGAAGCCAATTTGGCCTTGGGGGATTACTACTATTTGAAGCCCCGATATTCAAATGCTTTGCGGTATTATAAGAATGTGGATGAGAAATCGATCGACAAAGAACTTCGCTCTCGTTTGAACTATCGAAAAGGGTTTTGCTTGGTTAATGCCAAGAAATATAAGGACGCGGTAGAGGTGTTGAAGTCGGTTGCCGATGCCCCCGGAGAGTATCGCGATTTGGGAAGTTACTACTACGGATATGCCTGTTTAATGATGGGGGATTATCCACAAGCCATTGCTGCGTTTGAGCGAATCAAGGACAAAGGGTACGATAATGTGAGATTTTATTTGGCTCAGGTGCATTACCAAATGAGCAACTACGACTTTGCGATTGCCGAATTGGATAAGGTAGATAAAAAAGTGCCTCAGAACCAGGTTTTATGGTTGAAAGGGAAGTGTTATTTCAGGAAGAACTCTTTTGATAAAGCTGCCGAAGCCTATCGTTTGGCGGAACTTTCTCCCGATACGCTTAAAGTGGAAGAGCGTTATGAAATTGGATATTCGTTTTATCGCACTGGAGATTATGCGGGTAGCTTGAAATGGTTGAGCAGCGTGGCCGCAGAGGGCGATAGTTTGTCGCAGATTGCCAGTTTTCAGTTGGGAAATGCATTGATGAAACAAAAGAACAACCGCGAGGCGATGAATGCTTATGCGGAAGCTTTCCGGACCGGGTTTGATCCATCAATTGCAGAAATGGCGCTCTTTAACCAAGCAAAATTGGCCATTCAGTTGGGTGATAACGGCAGCATCGGACTGTTGGATAAATACGTGAAATTGTTTCCGAACAACCCCAATGCGAAAGAAGCCACCAAACTCAAAGCGAGGTTGTTGATTAATACCGATAGTTATCGTGAGGCGGTTTCGTTGTTGGATGGTCTGGGGGAATTGGATGCGCAAACAGAAGAAGTGTATCAAAAAGTAACCCTAGCCCGTGGGATGGAGTTGTACAAGGCTCGCAATTTAAAAGGCGCGATAGAACTGTTCGATAAATGCGCATCGAAGCGTTCTAATATGGACTTTAACGCACAATCGAGATTTTGGAAGGCAGAAACTTTGATGCTCATGGGCGAAGAGGCTGCCGCAACCCAGGCCTATCAAGATTTTTTGGATCAACCATCAGCCACATCAACCGAAATGTATCCCTATGCCTATTACGGTTTGGGTTATATGAAGTTTCAACAGAAGAAATACGATGAAGCAGCTAGCAATTTTAGTCGTTTCACAACCCAAGCAGCACAAGGTCGTTACGATGAGCGAATGGTTCACGATGGGTATTTGAGATTGGGCGACTGTAACTTCATGACAAAACAGTTGACTGAATCGGTGAAGGCCTATGCTTATGTAACCGGAAAAAAAGGGACAGATGCCGATTATGCCTTGTATCAAAGTGGATTGATTTATGGCTTATTAACCAAGAGCGAGGAGAAGGTTACCACCATGAAGCGATTGATTACGGATTTCCCAAATTCTCGTTTTGTTGTGGATGCTTATTTTGAGTGTGCTGAGGAATACATGGTGATGGGCAGAAGTGCTGAAGCGGAGAAGTATTACGGCGATATTCTTCAGAAATTCCCTAACAACCCAAAAGCCAATCGCGCCTATGCTACGTTAGGTCGGATCTATTACAACAACAACAAGTTGAGCAATGCGGTGGAGGTTTACAGTAAACTGTACGATAATTATCCAGGTACTCCAGAAGCGCAAGCCGCCAACGATATGGTTCGTAAGATCTATTCCGAGCAGGGCGATGCAAAGTCGTATGTTCGATGGAAGAAGGATCGCGGTGGAATTTCCGACAACGATCAAGACAGTTTGATGTACGAAACAGGTTATAACGCCTACGAAAAAGGAGAATTTGCTGTCGCTAAGAAAGGTTTTGATGCCTATTTGACCGATTATCCCAAAGGGTCTTTCTATTTATCGGCTCATTATTATTTGGCTCAGACCAACGAAGAGTTGAAGAATTCGGCAGAAGCGATCAAGCACTATTCGGTGGTTGCCTTGGCAAATAGCGGAGAATTAAAGGAAGATGCGGCTTTGGCGGTGTTGAAGTTGAGTGGCGAGAATCCAACCTGCGATCAGGTTTTGGTGTATGTTGAGGTTTTAGAGCCTATCACACAATCACGTCAGACCAAGCAAAACTGTTGGAAGACGATGATGTATTGTTATGCGAAGAATGGCAATACCGCGGGCTTAGAGACGATTTCTGCGAAGGTGTTGGCAGATGAAGGCACACCAGTAGAGTTGCGCACCGAAGCCAAGTTGATTTTGGTGAAGGCGGATATCAAAGCGGGCAAGACAGACAATGCAATGGCGGACTTAAAGGCCATTTACAGCAAGGAGAACAATCGTTTTGCGGCAGAGGCCAAGTATTTGGAAGCGGAACTATTGTATTCACGTGATAGTATCGCTGCTTGTCAGGCCTCTTGTTACATCATCTTAGACGAGTTTAACGGGTACGACATGTGGGTTGGTAAAGCGTTGATATTATTGGGCGATGCGTTTAAAAAGGAGGGCGACTTCTTTAACGCAAAAGCCACTTGGAACGGAGTGATCGAGAACTTTGATGTCGCTGAGTTGGTCGCCATTGCCAAAGAGAAATTGGCTCAATTGGCTGCTGAGCAAGCAAAGAATCCCAAATAAGAGTAGTTGTAGTTTTATTTCATATGGTTAAATGAGGGGGCGGGAGCGCCCCTTTGTTTTTTTTGGCCTATATTCGACTAAACAATCCCGATTATTTCAATGAGACGATTATTGATTTCTTGCTTATTATTCTTGTTGAATGCAGCTTTAATTGCTCAAAATCCTATTTGTACTTCACAAATTAGGACGAAATACAATACGTATAAAATCACAGGCAACGGCTACAGTGCAATTAATCCCTACAGCGTTGCGTATGCTAAATCGGGAGGATATTGGGTAGGTGGTCTTGTTACTCAGACTTCAGGGAATGTCGATTTTTTTGTATCGAAATTCGATGATACGGGTAAGTTTCTTCTTTCAACTGCGGTTGGGTCTTCGAGTTCAGAAACTGGGTATCCAATCCCAATTTTTCCAACCAGAGACGGCGGTTGTTTGGTTGCCGGAAGGGTGAATTCTGCTTATGAACTGGGGGCTTTGTCGAAAATTGATAAAAATGGAAATTTGGCTTGGTCTCGTCAGTCTCCAGTCTATCGTACAGGAGTTTATGATGCATTTAGAGGGATTTACGTAGATGAGAATAGCGATATACTCGCTGTAGGTACTGGAATGCAGCTAACAGGCAAAGCGAATTTGTTGGCCTCGTTATTGGATTCATCAGGAAAGGTAAGGTGGGTAAAGAATTTTGATTTTGGTGGAACCCAGCATCATTTTAATGCAATTACTAAATCCGATTCGATATATACCTTGGTGGGGTGGTGTACCTTTAGTGGTGGTGGGATTTCTCCGATAATGGCGCAAATTTCGGAATCGGGGAGGTTCATTCGAAGTAATTATTATCCGGCTTCTAGTACTACTACGTTTAGCGATTTATTGGTATCTGCATCTAAAGTCATTTATACTCTCGGTTATTCAAGTACGCCATCAGGCCAACATTGTTATATCACTAAAATGAAAATGGATGGTACAATTTTGTGGCAAAAGGCCATTGGTTATGGGGGCGATGTGGGTAATAAATTGCTGTTTGACCAGGGGGAATTGTGGGTTTCTGGCCAATCGACAAACCTCGGTGCTAACAAGAGAGAGTATTTTTTGAATATCGATACATCAGGAAATTTGATGAAATATGGGGGGCTGTTTTGGGATGTCTATGGTTTTTCCTCCAAGCATCAAGGAAGCAGCATCAGTCGAAGCCATTTGGGTGGACTGGTCTCCGTAGGTGTCGATGATCAGTCTTCAGTGCCTCATTTTAATATTATTTTTGGCAATCCTTGTCAAACCGGGAATTGCGGAATTAATTCGATAGACGCACCCACAACTCAATCGATGTCGTTGTCTAGGCAATCACTGAACTGCACAGCCAAAGACAATGGAAGTTTGACAAATCAAACGCTAAATCAGCAACAAATTCCAATCGCATACTCGCTGAATTGTTATGACAATTGCGTTTTTATTGGCAAGAAGTTATTGCCCTCAACTTTAACTGTTTGTAAGGGTGGCAACGACAAGGTTGCGGTGGATGTTCGAAACGGGAATTACAAGTATTTGTGGAGTAACGGGGATACTTCGTCTAAATTTACATTTTTGTCGCCTGGTCAGTTTTGGGTAAAAACCTACAACGAATGCGGCAGTAGGATTGATACGGTTGATGTTGGTGGGGTTGATAGTTTTCGATTTTCCAAACTGCCAGATTCTCTTTATTGTTACAGAAATTGGTCGTATCAGGTGAATCTTATGCCCATGCTTGAAACCAAAATCGCCTGGGAAAATGGGGATGTCAATTGGTCGCGTAAGATTGCAACGACAGGGAAATATTGGTATACCATTCAAAATCGCTGTGGAATCTGGAAAGATACATTTGTGATTTCACAGGATTCTGCACCCAAATCTGTATTGCCCAAACAAATGAGCTTGTGCAATGGCAGTAACGCATTTCTAGATGGAACCCAAATGGGCAAGGGGGAATACCAATATCGTTGGGAAGATGGTACAAAAGTGCCTACCAGTTGGGTTTCTGGTTCGGCGATCAAAATGTTAAAAACTTGGAATCTCTGTGGGAGTATCAACGATACGGTTAATGTAGTGTCTAGAGAGTGTAACTGCACTTTCTGGGTACCAAATGCATTTACACCAAGGGCAAGTAGCGGGAAGAATGATGGATGGAAGCCTGAGTTTAATTGTGCTGCGGATGCCAAATTTAGCATCTATTCCCGTTGGGGAGAGTGTTTGGTTCGCGATCAGCCTATCGATGTGCCTTGGGATGGAAATTATATGGGTGATTTGGTTCCAGATGGAGTTTACATTTACATCATTTTTGGTAATTATACTAGTAGTACGAAAGGGTTGCAGAGATTAGACAAGAGTGGTACTTTGTTGGTGCTGGATGGTGGGAAATAGCTATAGTGATGGCCCTTTGTAGTGATATATGAGGTGGATTTAATACTAGTTTCTTGGGGTGTTTTCTATCATCGAAAAGGGGGCCATTGGCCCCCTTTTCGATAGATAATCTCTATTTTGGGATTACTCGCTTCCAGAAAATTCTGATTGGGTTGAATTATTTTAAATCCAAAACAGTTGATCCCATTTTGTAGCCTTCTGAGTAAATCTCTACCGTGTATTTACCGGGCTTCAATTGTTCTGTAGGTTTCCAAACTGTGGGTTGTACTGGTTTGGTCTCGTTTTCAAATACCGCTGAAATCTTGTATGTGTATTTGCTCGATTTGCCATCAATGTCAAATGTTCCACCCTGACCTGAATTGGCAAGTGTTACACCCTCAGGACCTGTGATTTTAACGTACAAGGTTTTGTCTCCAGCTTCCGCAATATTGTTCTCGTTGATGCTAAAGCTGATTCTGAAGGCTTCTACGGCATTGGCTTTCAATGTGCCCG
>Ga0208440_1000346_pt1 | contig 15369 bp, 12 predicted proteins | sample Colrivmet1547B02_FD_187644 | JGI IMG/M metagenome (GOLD analysis project Ga0208440, IMG submission 187644) | Estuarine microbial communities from the Columbia River estuary - metaG 1547B-02 (SPAdes) (version 2) | ecosystem: Environmental > Aquatic > Marine > Intertidal zone > Estuary | place... | reverse complement strand
CAAAGCCGATGTTGACACGATTGTTAGGTAGAGGAAAACTCCAGGCGTAAGCGGGAAGCAAATCTTCTTCAAACCAAACAATGAGCCGTTCGTTGGCAACGCCAGTGACGTTGTTGGCGTACTGACGAAATGCGTGCCATTCACCCAGGTATCCAGATTCGGATATTCCAAGTGATTTGCGAACGGGACTCCACATGCCGTCCGCGGCGATCAACCATGATGCCGTGATGAGGAGGGGGTTGTCGTCGTGAGTGACCGAAACACATACTGATTCGGCGTTGACCGTCATCGAGTCATACGTGCAATTTTCAAGAATGGTGACCCCGGCATTGCGGGCCTGACTCACGAGGGCGTTATCGAGTTCAAGGCGCGGAGTAATGGCCGCAAACTTTCCCGAAGTCGGCATCGGGAGGCGAACCTCTCGACCAGAAGGAGATCGTAACCATGCTGAGTCAATGTCTTGCCACGACGGCACGGTGCTCGGATCAAACTGGAGCTTTTCTAATTCGCGAAGTGCAAGAGTCGTCAAGCCATCGCCGCAGCACTTGTCGCGCGGAAATGTGGCCTTATCGATCACGATGACTTTCAAGCCGTGACGAGTAGCAGTGATTGCGGCAGCGGTGCCGGCTGGTCCCGCCCCGACGATGAGGACATCGCAGGTCATCATGGGATCGGCATGGGATCAGGATCGGTACTAGACACGGTTTCAGGCTAGAACCACTCGCTGGTTGGTGCCTCACTCGGTGCGGTTCTCTATGATCGGTTCAGTAGATGTCACACCCGAGGTGGGTAGGGCAGACAATCGTGAGGAGACCCGACATGGCTCGGTTATGTGAAGGAAAAATTGCAATCGTGACCGGAGCCGGTCGTGGAATCGGTCGCGAGCACGCACTCAGCCTGGCATCGCAAGGTGCCAAAGTCGTCGTCAACGATCTCGGTGGAAATGTGGACGGAAGCGGCGGTGACTTGAGTCCCGCCGAACAAGTTGTGCAAGAAATCAAGGGTATGGGTGGCGAAGCAGTTGCCAATGGCGACAGCGTAAGCGATTGGGCCGGAGCAGAGCGCCTCATCAATACGGCAATCGAAACTTTTGGTGACCTCAACATCGTTGTGAATAACGCTGGCATTTTGCGCGACCGGATGTTGTTTTCGATGACCGAGGCCGAGTGGGATGCAGTCATCAACGTGCACCTCAAAGGAACTTTCGCGCCGAGTCGTTTTGCGTGTGTGTACTGGCGTGAACAGTCAAAGGCTGGCAAGCCCGTGTCGGGACGCATCATCAACACCACATCAGTGTCGGGCATCTATGGCAACCCTGGCCAAACGAACTATGGCGCGGCAAAGGCTGGCATTGCATCGTTCACCAATATCGCGGCCCTTGAAATGGCGCGTTACGGAGTCACTGTCAACGCAGTTGCTCCAGTTGCCCTCACCCGTATGACTGAAGGCCTCGGACCTGCTCCCGAAAGTGATGAAGATCGCGAAAAGCGTTCGCCGCGATGGATTGCTCCGATCGTCACCTGGTTGGCTTCAGATGAAGCTGCTGATGTCACTGGTCGAATATTCGAAGCCAGTGGCGATGTGCTTGCTGTTTCAGAAGGTTGGGTACGTGGCCCGAAGCATGCACCAGTTGATGACCCGACCATTCTTGGTCCGATCGTTGCGGAGCTGTTGTCGAAGGCTCGTAAGAATTCAGGTATGGACGGCACCCCTGGTGGCTGGCCGCAACCCCGCTCGAAATGACATTTCAGTAACAAAGACGTCAGTTAATTACTCATAGAAATCACCAACAAGGAGAATTGTTATGCCTTTGAATCCAGCAGCAGTCGGCGCCGTTGGCGATATTCGCACAATGTCGTGGAACTCAAAAGATGCGTTGTTGTACGCGGTCGGAATTGGTGCAGGTCAGAATGACTTGCCCTTCACGACCGAAAACACCAAAGAAGTTCAGCAAGTCGTGTTCCCAACATTCGCAGTTGTTGCAGGTTCGGGAACGACGTCACCAGGCAAGAGCGCAATGGCCGAAATCGGTACCTTTAACTGGGCAATGTTGGTTCACGGTTCACAAGCGATCACTTTGCATCGTCCGATTCCGGTTGAGGCCGAAGCAACTGTGCAAGACAAAGTTGTCGCAATGTACGACAAAGGTAAAGCTGCCGTTGTTGTCACCGAAGCCGAAACCAAGTTGAAGACCGGCGAATTGTTGTGGACGACACGTTCATCAGTGTTCATTCGCGGTGAAGGTGGTTGGGATGGCGAGCGTGGACCTTCGGGACCACAGAATGAGCCGCCGGCCAAGGCTCCGGATCACGAAGTGACATTGCAAACATCTCCCGATCAGGCTTTTGTGTATCGCTTGTCGGGTGACCGCAATCCGTTGCACACCGATCCGTCGTTTGCTGCTATCGGTGGGTTTGACCGACCGATCTTGCACGGTTTGTGCTCGTACGGTTTCACCGGTCGCGCATTGTTGGGCGCCTTGTGTAACAACGATGTCACCAAGTTCAAGCACATCGAAGGTCGGTTCTCGTCGCCTGTTATGCCTGGCGATGCGCTCACTGTTCGCATGTGGAATATCGGTGCAGGCGAAACGGTGTTTACAACATCAGTGGGCGATCGTGTTGTGATCGACCAAGGTCTCGTACGACACGCCTGAAATTAAAAGAGACAGAATTTAAAACAGACGTAGTTCTTCGGGGCGTCGGCCCCGAAGATCTTCGTAATCAACTTCAGCCCAGCCAATTCCGCGTTGCTCGGCCATTTTCTTGGCCTGAGGTTTGATGACTTGAGCGACAAAAATGCCGCGCAAGCCCTTGAGATTGCCGTCGGGTTGTAGAAGTTCTAGATAACGAGCGAGTTGTTCGACGCCATCAATTTCGCCACGTCGTTTGATTTCGACCGCGACGTAATTGCCGTCGGAATCGACACACATCAAGTCGACAGGACCAATTGGCGTGGGCCATTCACGGCGAATCAATGTGAGTCCAGATTCAATGGTGTCGGGAAGTGCGGCAAGTAATTCTTGCAAGTGTGCTTCAACGCCATCTTTTTGTAGGCCCGGGTCTTCGCCAAATTCGTGAGCATTGTCGGTGAAGACTTCATGCAAGTGAATCGTCAGGGTTTCACCCTTTGGATTGGTGACAACCCATTGTCCTTCAAGTTCGACCACGGTATTGGGTGCTGTCATCCAATTGAGAGGTTTGTAGGCGCCGCCATCGCTGTGGATCGCAACACAACCATCGGCCTTGACCATGATGAGGCGTACCGCTTCGGGCAGTGTCGCATCGAGGCGACCAGAGTATTGAACGCTGCAACGAGCGACGACGAGACGCATAACGCAGCAAATCTAGTGGTTATCGACCCACGTGATCGCGCATACGTTTTTGAATGAGTTCTCGGCGTGCTTGTAGATCTTTATACGTCATTCGATCAACATTCTCTTCAAGTCCGAGACTTGCTTTGACGCCCGACATGTCAAACTCGACTGCACTTGGATCAACTCCGAGTTCCTTGCCGAGGCGTTCGCCATGGCGTTGAGCAAACATCATTGAGATATTGGCGACTTCACCCAAAATGTCGAGTTCGGGCGCCAAGCGTGAAATTGCGCCATCTAAGAACACCATGTTTTTGACGTACAGCATAAGTTCTTTGGGAAGACTCGCGCCATAACCAAGTAATGCCTTGATGACACGTTGAACTTCGTTGACCATCTGTTCGCCCGAGAGTGTTGTTGGATCAATGGTCGGCAGGTCGAGGCGTAGATCGCGAATCACGGCATCCAGGTCGGTATCAAAAGGCAGGGCACCTAAGTCTCGTAAGGCTGCCATTTGGCCTTTGATGTCATTGGTAGTTGCGCTCAACATCAATCGCAAGAAAGCCAAACGACGATCCTGTGAGAGGCGCGCGACTATTCCAAAGTCAAGCAGTGCAGTTCGACCATCTTTCAGGACGAAGAGGTTCCCGCCATGTAAGTCGCCATGGAAAATTCCATGGATCATGGCACCTTCCATGAATGCGATCATTCCGGTGCGAATAACCGCCTCGGTGTCGATGCCCGCATCTTTCATGCCAGCCACATCATCAAAGTTGAAACCAGAGACTCGTTCCATCACTAAGACTCGACGGGTCACAAGTTGTGGATGTGGTCGGGGAACGACGTAACCCTCTTGTCCCAATTCGTGCAACATTGCGGCGACATCAAGCATGTTTGATGCTTCAAGGCGGAAGTCGAGTTCTTCAACAATTGTTTCGGCAAACAACTCAACGAGAGCAGGGGGATTGGCCAATGCGGCGATTGGAATTCGGCCGACAAGATACGGGGCAATCCAGGCCATAACTGTGAGGTCTTTGCGAACGAGTGAAGCGACGCGGGGTCGTTGCACCTTGACGACAACATCTTCGCCAGTCAGCAAACGAGCGGCATGCACTTGGGCGATAGATGCGGCAGCGAGTTCTTTCTCATCAAACCATTCAAAAACATCTTCTAAACGTGCGCCAAAGTCTTGCTCGACAGTTTGACGAACAGTTGCAAATGGTTCAGCCGGAACTTGGTCGCGACACTTTTTGAACTGATCAACAAGTTCGGCCGGGAAGAGGCCTTCGCCAGAAGAAATGATCTGTCCGAGTTTGATATAAGTCGGTCCAAGAACTTCGACGGCCTGGCGTAAACGGAGCGAAACATCAGCATGGCTACTTGAAACGTCAGTGAACTTCCCGCGCTTTTTCTTCACATACCACGGAGCAAGAGCGCCGATGATTTGTGTCGCGACAGTGATGACACGCAATCCCGGAGGTAGTCGGCGTGGCGTGGTGAGGGCGGGGACTTCGGCACTTGCTCGAGAGCGAAGCCCGGGGGCGAGTGACAACCAGCGAACATTGTCTCGGTCAAGTACCCAGGGGGCATTTTCAGTGAACGATCCCCAACTGAGGTCTCCGGGGGTGTCGTTTGCTTGGCCAAATTCATTCACTTTGAAAGTCTGCCCGTGTTGCCGAAAGATTTCCTATCGGACGGATACCTGTTGGTGTGACAGTAAGTACGGCAAGTGGTTTGTTGTTGATAATGACTGACTATTGTCGGAGGTAGGTCGCTCGGGGGATTGCGACTACATGGATCACGGGGGATTGCTATGAGCACAGGAAATTCATTGCCAGATCGTTGGTTGACTGACTGGACGCCAAGTCAAAAACTGCCCGTGTACACCCGGGCGAATGCTGGTGAAGTTTTACCTGACCCCTGCAGCCCGTTGTGTTGGACCGTGGTGTGGGAACCCGGAGTCGTCATGGGCTGGCGTGACTGCCAAATTGATGTCGGCACATTTAGTGAGCATGAGATGGATGCTCGCCGCCCTGAAGTAGTCGGACTGTTTGGTGGCTATCTCTTCATCAATGCGTCAACAGCGCGTTTGTTTGGTGTGCGCGGTCCTGGTCTTGCCCCCGAAATGATTGATGCCACCTACTTTGGGACTCATCCTGATGTGCCTCCGTACATTCCTGAGCCGTGGCATGAGAACGCCGACAACACGGCGCGCTTAGGTGAATGGATGGGCCGAGTCATGACGGCACAAGATCTTCCTGAATTGATTGAGGATCAAAAGATTTCCAACCAAGCGCGTGCTTCGCGGCCCGACCTGGCAAACCTCGATGAAGTATCACTCATCAACCGCATGCGTTCGTTCACGGCTACTTTGCGTCGAGACTTTCAACATCATCTTGATATGACTGCCGGTACTTCAATTGGACCAGGGGCACTTGGTGCAATTGCTACAGCGTTGGGTGACCCTTCGCTGGTGTTGACTCTGATCACGGCCATTGGCGATGTTGATTCGGCTGCACCAAGTCGGGCGATGTGGGAACTCTCACGGTTGTCTAAAGACTCACGTGAGTATGCAGAAAAGTTTGCAGCATTTATTCACGACTTCGGTAGCCGTGGTCCGAATGAATGGGACATCCGTTCCGATACTTGGGAGACCAAGCCGACGCTCGCGACGTCATTGATTGACACGATGCGCGGCGCTGCCAATAGTGAAAGCCCAGTCATCCGTAATGAAAAGAATGCCGAACTTCGCCGTGCTGCTGAAAAACGGGTGCGCGAAGCATTGGCTGGTGACCCTGAAGCGTTGGCACAATTTGAAATGGCCCTGAAATCTGCCCACTTGTACTTGGCGGGTCGCGAACGGGCCAAGACCAACATCATCAAGGTTGTACACGAAGTTCGTATGGCTGCTTTTGCATTGGCGGCCCGCACCGGATACACCACATCACAAATCTGTATGTTGCTTGCCGACGAACTTGATGCATTCGTTGCTCAGCCTGACGAATTTAGGGCTCGACTCGCGCAACGCGAACGTCAATACCTCGAGCTCTTTCAACTCGAGCCACCATTTATCGTGAATGGTGTTGTTGCGCCTTTGTCGCAGTGGGCGCTCAAGGGAGAATCAACTGCTGTTGCCGTGCACGCTGGTGAAGTATTGACGGGCATGTCTGGTGCTCCTGGTACGTACACCGGGAAGGCACGAATCATTCTTGATGCCGCTGATCCGATGGCCTTAGAACCAGGCGAAGTATTGGTTGCACCATTCACCGACCCGGCATGGACGCCGCTTTTTGTTGCGGCTGGGGCAGTTGTCGTGAACGTCGGTGCTGTCGTGAGTCACGCGATCATCGTGAGTCGTGAATTAGGTATTCCGTGCGTGGTCAGCGTCACCGATGCGACTGTGCGAATACCTGATGGGGCGACGATCACTGTTGATGGGGCGAATGGCACTGTCTCAATCGTGAGTATGCCCTGAAACCAGTTTTCCCATATTTCTACGTCGCATTTGTCATGGGCATTGCCCTGTCATTGTTGGGCCCGTCGGTTTCATACCTAGAGGACCAATTGGGAGTCAGTGCTGGAGTTGTCGGAATCTTGTTTGCGGTGATTGCTGCAAGCAATTTTTTCGGGGCATTAGTTGGCGGACGATGGGTCACGCGCTGGGGTGGCCATGTGGTGCTGCGTATCGGTGTCATGACTTTTTCAGTTGGAGTTGTTTTCATAGCGCTTGCTTCGACATATGTCGTTGCGGCAATGGGCGCCGTCTTGATCGGATCAGCAACTGGTATGACCGATGCCTCGATGAACATCATGGTGGTGTGGGCGCGTGCAGGAAAGTCGGGTCCGGCTCTTAATGCAATGCATTTACTATTTGGCGTCGGTGCATTTCTTGCACCGCTGATTGTCGATCGAGCGATCGCCTTCACTGATCATCTGTGGCCGGCCTCAATTGTGATTGGACTTTTTGCTTTCTTATCAATGGCGGTTCTTGGTCGCCGTGAATCACCATTTGAACCAGAGCACGCGCCAGATTTTCATCGGCCAGAGTTGCCGACCAAAGTTGTGGTGCATGTAGCAATCTTCTTTTTGTTGTACGTCGGAGGTGAGGTCGGTTTTGCTGGATGGATTCACACCTACGCCGAAGATCAAGGAATGTCGGGCTCGAACCCAGCGCTCGTTACCGCAATTTTTTGGGCCTCGTTTGCGCTCGCGCGTTTAGTGGCGATTCCATTAAGCAAAATCTTGAAGCCACTCACGATTGTCGGCGGGGCCTGTGCTTTATCTCTCTTGGGTTTAATCATCATGATTGTGGGCGATGTCAATGCGTTGTCAATTTGGATCGGAGCAGCGCTCTTCGGATTTGCTTCTGGGCCGCAATACCCAACCATGATTGCCTTGGTTGATGAGAAGCTTTCACTGTCGGCACAGGCCACGGCGTGGATCGTTGGGGCGGCAGCAATCGGTGGTTTAATCGTTCCAGTCTCAATTGGAGCCCTGATAGACACCGTCGGATCGGCGTCAATGCCAATAGTTGTGCTTGGCGTTTGTTGTCTCGGTTTGGCGTGGGTGTTTGTAGTGCAGCGAAGTATTAGCCGTGCGAGTGCACCTCATCACACAGGCGTTCTTCGCCCACTTTGATTTGTCCAGCACCAACACCCTCAAGTGCAGCGAAAGGTCCACAAGCTTGGGGCGTGAGCCAGACATGCAACATCGGATTGGGCTGAAGTTTGATACCGAACGAACATGGACCGTCTTCGGAAGTCACTCCAACAACTCGGGTTGATCCTGAAATCTTCGGGTCTTGGTTGAAACACAAGTTGTTGTGAATATGCCACTGAGTGAGCGGACCACCGACATCGGGAACGGTCTCGAGCGTGTATTCATCGCCAACCATGTACATCGCCGAGACCAAGGTGCGGCTGCCACCTTGACCAACTGCGAAGACCAAACTCTCGGGATAGTTCGGATTGAGTTCATGTTCATCATTAATCCATGACCAGTTGATGTAGTGCTCGACGCCAGTGCTGGCATCTTGAATTGAAGTGAACCCGTATTCCTTGGCAATTTCGGGCGTGGCGAATTTCGGAAGAATTGTGCGAGTTTGGTAAATCAATTCTTCAGCGCGGGCTTGCTGTTCGGCCGACACTCCAGGAAAACCTGCGAGGGTGATGCGTGCCTTGCCCGTGTCGTTGTACGTCGGTGCAACAGTTGGTGCAACAGTTGGCGCAACAGTTGGTGTCGTATGTGGGTCCTCATGCGCCGCATTGCAAAGATCAACTCGCTCAGCATCGCTGACGTTTGAGCGCCCTGCGCCAGCGCCTTCAAGGGCAGCGAATGGTCCACAGAGATGTGGGGTAATCCACACATGTACCATGGCGTTGTTTCCCCCAGCTCGCACCGAGCCGGGAGGGCAGTTTCCTGCGCCATCGGTCAAGCCCGCAATCACGGGAACACCTTGGGCATTATTTCGCCAGCACAAATTGTCATGTGAATGCCATTGAATGAGACCACCTGCGAAGTCGGTCAGGCTTGGGTCGTCAACGGTGACTCCGGTTTTGGCGATGAACATCACTGAAACCAGAGTGCGCTTGGCGCCTTCAACTTTGTAGACCAAGGCTTCAGGTGCTGTTGGATCAAGGAACTTGTCATCTTGAATCAGTTCGCGCTTAATGAAGTGTTCAAATCCTGTTGACCCATCACCGATTGACTGCCAGCCACCATCAATGGCGGTCTGGTAATCGGCCCATGTGGGAAGTTCGCGTTGAGTCAACTCAATGAGCGCCCTAGCGCGGCCCTCTTGTTCGGCACTGACATTTGCGACATTGGAAATATCAAGTGGCAGTGCTGGGTCGTATGGACGCGGCCATGCGGCGAAGGTCGATGTGTTGTTTGATGGGGTTCCAGAAACTATTTGTTCGATGGGTGTTGACGCTGGGTCGTGATGTCCTACTTCTTCGGTGCCATGACCATCGGCGTGGGCGATGCCACCTTCGCTATGAATATGGCTCGCGCCGTTCCACATTGCTGGCAATGTCAAGAGCAATACTGCGAACGAAGGAAACGCAAGTCGAACCTGAGGCAGTTCACGTTCGCCGATCAACAATGCAGCGAGTGCAACTGTTGCCGCAACAATTCCGAGACCCGCACACAATGTGTCGGCGATTTGTGGGCTCTCGCGAACCTCGAGGCCATCAATCCAGGAAATGCCGGCAATGCGAGTCAGCGCCCAACCGCAAACGGCCGCACCATTAACAACAACACCAACTGGCAAAAGCCAATGTTGGGGTCGCAGCAAAATTGCGACACCCCACGCCAACTGCAACAAGGTCATCACAATAAAGATGCGCGCGAGTTGGGGATGCTCGGCATGTAGACCAATTGCACCACCATGAATTGCGCCAGCAGCGATTGATGCGAGGCCAGCGATTGCGATACCCGGAAAACGTTTCACGGACAAAGAGTACCTGTTCTAGGGGTTGAGTGCCTTCAGCGCAGGTTCGGCAAATTCAGTTCGGCACACTAAAAAGTCGGGTAACCACAAGGACTCTTGGTTGTACTTGAGTGGTGATCCGTCAATTCGACTGACGTGTAGCCCAGCAGCTTTGGCAACTGCCGATGGGGCGGCTGAGTCCCATTGGTACATGCCGCCGTCGTGGACATAAATATCGGCTTCGCCCATCACGATGGCCATTGCCTTTGCGCCAGCCGAACCAAGGCGAGCGACATCGCAACCGAGGGCGTTAGCGACCATGACCGCGCAGTAGGGATTACGCGAACGAGATGTGACGAGAAGTGGCTTGGCGCGTGTCGACGGGGGAACGACTGCGGCGGGGCTGGCATCAAAGGTAACTCTGAGCGTCGGAAGTGCAACCGAGGCGGCGGTTAATTCGCCGGCCTCCCAAAGGGCAATATGAATCGCCCAATCATGACGAGGATGTTCAGCGAATTCGGTCGTCCCATCAATTGGGTCGATGATCCAGACACGTTTGGCGCTGAGGCGGCGACGATTGTCGGCTGCTTCTTCGGACAAGATCACATCATCGGGACGCGCCGCGGTTAAAGCACTCATGATGTAGCGATGTCCGGCGACATCCCCTTCGTCTTTGAGATCCCAATAGTGAATACCTTCAGCCACTAATTCATCGCGTAGTTCAACCAACATTGCGCCAGCTTCGGTTGCAACTCGTGAGGCAAGTTGTTGATCAGTCTCGCTCACAGTCCTTGACCCAACTGAATCGATGAGCGAACGAGTTCTCGTAATTCGTTTTCATCGACACCAGCAGCAACGAGTTGAGTAATGCGCTGTTCGATCGCCTCGGCTCGCACATCAGAAAATTCTGGGATGCGTTTTGTGGCAGTGACGAGCGATACGACAATCAAGATGATTGCTGCACTGGCTCCACATGCGCCGATACTCAAGACCCAGCCTTCGTTGTTTCCAGCGATCGACGAGATGATCAGCCCAGCAATACACAGCACAAAAATCACCGCGCACGCGATGCGAATGACACGTATTGCCAGACTCGTATTCATTATCGGGCCAGTGGCTTGTACTTGATACGGTGCGGTTGATCGGCGGCTGATCCGATCTCTTTCTTCCGCCAGGCTTCGTACTCGCTGAAGTTGCCTTCAAACCAACGAACCTGACTGTCGCCTTCAAATGCCAACACGTGTGTAGCGATGCGGTCAAGGAACCAGCGATCGTGACTAATCACTACTGCACATCCGGGAAACGCTTCGAGCGAATCTTCGAGGGCACGCAATGTGTCGACGTCAAGGTCGTTAGTAGGTTCGTCGAGTAGCAGCACGTTGCCACCGGTCTTTAACAACTTGGCAAGATGAACTCGGTTGCGTTCTCCACCAGACAGGTCGCCAACTTTCTTTTGTTGATCACTGCCCTTGAAGTTAAACGACGCAACGTAAGCACGACCATTGATTTCGCGATTGCCGACTTTCATATGTTCGATGTTGCCGGTGATTTCTTCGTACACCGTGGCGTTGTCGTCGAGTGAGTCACGACTTTGATCGACATATGCCAACTGGACTGTGTGTCCGACGGTGATTTCACCAGCGCCAGGAGCCTCTTGGCCAGTCAACATTCGGAACAGAGTTGTCTTACCAGCGCCGTTAGGTCCGATAATCCCAACAATTCCTGCAGGCGGCAACGAGAACGTCAGATCCTCAATCAACATGCGATCGCCAAAGCCTTTAGTGAGACCTTTGACTTCAATGACAGTGTCGCCAAGACGTCCACCAGCAGGGATCATGATTTCGAGTTTGCTCGGACCGCGATCGGCGACTTCGGCTTCGGCATGCAACTTTTCATACGCCGACAAACGCGCTTTACCTTTGGCCTGGCGAGCCTTAGGGGACATGCGCACCCATTCGAGTTCACGCTCAAGAGTACGGCGGCGGTTTTCATTGCCTTTTTCTTCGCGAGCAATACGTTCTTGTTTCTGCTCAAGCCAACTGGTGTAGTTGCCCTCGAATGGAAAGCCGCGGCCGCGATCGAGTTCAAGAATCCACTTCGCGACGTTGTCCAAGAAGTACCGGTCGTGGGTAATGGCGACAACAGTGCCGGGGTATTCCTTCAAGAAACGCTCGAGCCAATCAACGCTTTCGGCGTCAAGGTGGTTGGTTGGTTCGTCGAGTAGCAATAGGTCGGGGCGACTTAGCAACAAGCGACACAAAGCAACGCGGCGCCGTTCACCACCCGACAGTGTGGTGACATCAGAATCGTTTGGAGGACAGCGCAGCGCGTCCATGGCGATTTCGACGTTGCGATCGAGGCTCCATGCGTCGGCTGCGGCGATCTTGTCTTCAAGATCGGCCTGCAAGGCTCCGACCTTTTCGTAATCGGCGTCGGGGTCGCCCCACATCGCCATGACCTCGTTGTAGCGGTCGAGAAGAGCCTTGACCGGAGCGACTCCGTCCATCACGTTTCCGAGGACGTCTTTGTCGGGGTCGAGCTGGGGTTCTTGGGCCAAATAGCCCACGCTGAAACCGGGGGTCAGGCGGGCGTCACCCGAAAAGCCGTCATCAAGACCAGCCATGATGCGCAAAAGGCTGGATTTACCCGAGCCATTCGAGCCGATCACGCCAATTTTGGCGCCCGGGTAGAACGAGAGCGAGATGTTTTCGAGAACTGTGCGGTCGGGCGGGTAGTGCCGAGCCAGTTTGTAACACGTGTAGATGAACTCATGAGCCATGGATAAATGACCTCCAGGGCACAAGGCTAGTGCGCGAATGTCTCCAGGTACCTGCCGACATCACTCGCTTGAGAGGTCTTTCTTTGCTACCGTGACATTGCCCTTCGGTCTTGAGGGGTCGCTGTCTTTTGTCAGTCATGTGTTTTATTTGGAGGAATTCATCATGGAAATTTTCACTCAGGAAGGTCTGGCGTTTTTGACACGCTGGCTCCACGTTCTTGCGGGCATCACCTGGATTGGCTTGTTGTACTACTTCAATGTCGTTCAAGTCCCCGCCTTCGCTGCGTACGGCGATGAGGGCAAAGCTCGCAATATCTCCATCGACAAACTTGCCCGTCGCGCCTTGTGGTGGTTCCGTTGGGCTGCCGTTGTCACTTTGGTCCTCGGACTCTTGATCATCGGAGTCACCGAGAACTACATGCAGGACTACATGAGTGAAACATCGACTTTTGGTCTTCCTCATAACTCCGCAATTTTTGTTGGCATGATTTTCGGAATCGTGATGGCCGCCAACGTTTGGATGGTCATCTGGAAGAACCAGAAGATTGTTTTGGCTAACGCAGCCAATGTGCTCGCCGGTGGCGAAGCCAATCCCGATGCCCCAGCAGCTGGCCGTCGTGCAGTTTTGGCGAGTCGTCAGAACATGGTTTTCTCGGTTTCAATGTTGTTCTACATGGTTGGTGCATCGCACTTCTTCGGACCGTTGTACGACGGTAACGATGCGGGCAAGGCGTGGACCTTCGTGATCATTGCCTTGGTTATTGGTGCGGTTTTGGAACTCAATTGCCTCGGCAAATTGGGCGGAACTGCAGCAACGAACAAGTTGTTGTGGCCATATGAGAATCACAAAAATGCCATGTATTCAGCAGGCGCGTTGTTGGTCGTGCTCTACATCTTGGGTGAGATTTTCCTCAAGGCGTGAGCCAACAAGTACTGAAATGAAAAGGGCCGCCCCAATGGGGCGGCCCTTTTTCGTTCGATTGATGTGATCAGGAAACGGTGAGCGTGCTGTTCATGTTGCCATGACCCGGGATGGTGCAGTACACGCTATAAACACCGGCTTCAAGGTTGATGGTGCCTTCATCGACTGTGCCCTTTTTAGTAACGGTCAGTTCGAGATCGCCGACCACTTTGTCGTCTTGAAGTACAACCAAAATATGCTTCACGCTGTCATCGTTGGCAAGAAAGACTTTGATGTCGCCGGCAGTAGCGGTGTATTCGGTGGCGTCCCAGCGAATTGTGGGGACAGCCTTGACAACTAAACCGGCATCAGCGGGCACGGTGTAAGCAGGAGTGCTTGATGATGAACCACCGCACGCGCTCAACGAGATCAGCGAGGCGGCAAAAACGGATGTGGCAAGGGGGCGAAGGAAACTCATATCTGAAATATACAAGTAACTACTTGCGAAAATCAAACGTCGGCGCCACTGCGGTGCGTGACGCTCGTCAACTTTGTGCCTTGGGGGTTCATTGCTCCGCAGGTAGACACGTCAATAGGGGTACAGTTTCCAACGATGTCTGAAGCTCTGATCCCTGCCAATGCTGCCACTCCCGACTTTGGAGCCAACTCGTGGCTTGTCGAGGAGATGTACGAGCAATTCCGCCTCGATCCTGCATCGGTCGGTGAAGCGTGGCAAGAATTTTTCTCGGACTATAAGTCGATGTCCACTGCAGTCGCAGCGGTGACTCATCCGAAACCCGAACCCGCTGTTGTATCCGCGCCTCAAGCCGCCGCAGCCACTGCTGGCGTCACAGCCGCCAAGCCAACTGCACCAGCAACTGCCGTCACTCCGGTTGAAGATGTGAGCGAACCAATTCGAGGTGCGAGTCTTGCAATTGTGACGAATATGGAACGGAGTCTTACCGTTCCGACGGCCACAAGTTTCCGTAACGTGCCAGCCAAGTTGCTTGAAGTGAACCGTGGTGTCATCAACGGTTATCGCCTTCGCACGGGCCAAAGTAAAATCAGTTTCACGCACTTGATTGGTTATGCGATCGTGCGTGCCATTGCTGATGCAGTGCCTGCGATGAACAGTGCGTTTTCAGAAGGTGCCGATGGCAAGCCACGAGTAACTCATCATCAACACATCAACATGGGACTTGCTGTTGACGTCGCAAAGTCTGACGGCAGTCGCACGCTGGTTGTTCCGGTGCTCCGCGAAGCAGATCGACTTTCATTTGGTGAGTTTTTGGTGGCTTACGAAGATGTTGTGCGCAAGGTCAAGCAGAACAAACTCACCGTGGCTGACTTCCAAGGTGCCACGATCAGTTTGACCAACCCCGGAACAATCGGAACTGTTCAAAGTGTGCCGCGACTCATGCCGGGTCAAGGCGTCATTGTCGGAGTTGGCTCGATTGATTATCCAGCCGAATTCCAGGGTGCCGACGGACGAGCGCTCGGAACTTTGGGTATTTCAAAAGTCGTCACTGTTACGAGTACATACGACCATCGCATCATTCAAGGCGCCGAGAGCGGAATGTTCTTAAAGCGCGTGCACGAACTCTTGTTGGGCGAGCACGGTTTTTACGAAGGTGTCTTTAAGAGTCTCGAAGTTCCGTACGAGGCAGTGAAGTGGCGCACCGATGTCAATCCACTCGATCGCGAAGAGTCAAACCTGCATAAGCAAATGCAGATTGCTACTTTGATTCGCGTGCATCGCGTACGCGGTCACTTAATCGCCGATATCGACCCGTTGCGTTGGAAAGAACCAAAGTTGCCCGTCGAGCTTGACCCCGCAACTTATGGTCTCACGATTTGGGACCTTGACCGTGAATTCTTAACGGGCGGTGTCGCAGGCACTAATCGTCTACCTTTAGGCGAACTATTGCATGTTCTTCGTGATGCCT
>Ga0208440_1000284_pt1 | contig 16865 bp, 14 predicted proteins | sample Colrivmet1547B02_FD_187644 | JGI IMG/M metagenome (GOLD analysis project Ga0208440, IMG submission 187644) | Estuarine microbial communities from the Columbia River estuary - metaG 1547B-02 (SPAdes) (version 2) | ecosystem: Environmental > Aquatic > Marine > Intertidal zone > Estuary | place... | reverse complement strand
AAGTTTGGGCTCAAATCAACGACAATGCTGCCATCCCAACGCGTGCTACTAACGGTCAACTGAGCTCAACCGACAACGCGTTAAATTCTACGATTGCTGCAATATCAATCACCAACATTTCACAAGCATTACCTGATTCTAAGCAAGAAAAACTTCAACGCGTTTATGAAATCGAATGTGCATGCGCTGAAGAGGTGTTAATGAACTCCTTAAAATCGGTAGCAGTTATTTCAGGAATTGAAGCGGCACCGAACTACCAAGTTCTTTACACACCGAATGACTACAATCTAGGCCTTGCGAACAATTATGCTTTGGATTTAATAAATGCTGAAGGTGCATGGGATATCACTCAAGGGAATGCAAGTTTCATCATCGGTATAAGTGATCAAAATGTAAATCCGGCGCATGAGGAGTTAGCTGGAAAAATTGTTTCCTATGATGCGAGTAATTTAGCTACACCAACACACGGAAATGCGGTTTGTGCAATTGCAGCGGGAAACACAAACAACAACATTGGGTTAAGCTCGATTGGATTCAATTCTTCTATAGCATTCTATCAAATGAATTATAATCAATTACTAGTTGCTACCTACAGTGGAATCAGAGTACTCAATTTAAGCTGGACTTCTGGGTGCTTTTACAATCAATATGAACAAGATGTAATGACAGAAGTATACAATAATGGTACCTTCATTATTGCTGCTGCCGGAAACGGAAATACCTGCAGTTCGCCCGATGCGCTTGTATATCCAGCTGCATACGCTCATGTATTTGCTGTAACAAGTATTGGCTCAATGGACAACCACGAACAAGTAAGTGGTGATCCGTTATCAACACATCAGCACAATCAAATGGTAGACCTTTCTGCACCAGGATACAATGTTGCCATCGCACCAATGGACGGATGGTATTTAAATAGTTCTGGTACGTCTTACGCTGCTCCCTATGTTACAGGAACTGTTGCTCTTATGTTAGCTGTAAATCCTTGCCTAGGAAATGTTGACCTTGAAACCATACTTAAAAACACATCGACCAATATTGATGCATTGAATCCATTATATGCAGGAAAAATTGGTAGCGGGCGTTTAAACGCAGCAGCAGCAGTCTTATTCGCTCAAACCTTTGTTCACGAAGCGATTTTTAATGTGAATGTTCAAGGAACTTGTGCTAGCACCTCTTCAACCGTTAGCCTTAACCCAGGAAATGTAACGGGAAATGTATCTGTAACATGGTCTAATGGTATGGTAGGAATTCAAAATACGGGAATAGAAACGGGAACATATACCGTAACCTTGGTAGATGCAATTGGCTGTAGTTCAGATACCACGTTTACAGTGAATGCTCCAGTAGCCGTTCAAGTGAATGGCATTGTGACTCAAATTCAGTGTTTCGGTCAAGCCAATGGAGCAATCGATGTGAGTGTACTTCAAGGAAATCCTATGTTTACTTATGCCTGGGATAACGGTGCAACTACGCAAGATTTAACTAACCTTGATGCTGGAACCTACCGATTAACTGTAGTTGATGCGAATGGATGTATTTCATACAGTAGCTATACCATTTCTCAGCCTACTGAGATTACAATAAATGCTACGGTAACTGATGAAGTACAAGGTAATGACGGTTCGATTGATTTAACGATTACTGGTGGTGTTCCATCCTACGCTACCCTATGGTCTAATGGTGTAAATACCGAAGACCAAACGAATCTAACCGCTGGAACATATGAAGTAACAGTAGTTGATGGGAACGGATGTATGAATAGTTTAGAAGTAATTGTTTTGAATAATCAAACAAACAGTATAACAGAAGAACATGCAATTAACATGACGATTTTCCCAAATCCTAGCATGGGAAATGCAACGGTACAGTGGAATGAAGAAATGGTGCAACTCATGGTAATTGATAACAACGGTCGAGTTGTTTATGACAAAGAAATCAACGGACTTAATTCAATTGAAATTAATGAATTGAGTTCAGGAACTTATTATGTGAATTTATTCAATAAAGAAGGAATTGCAGGTACGCAACGGATTGTGGTACTGTAATAGTTAGGTTTAGGGTTGGAAAAAGGGATGGCAACGGCTATCCCTTTTTCTTTTTCATTAAAAAATGTTGAATTTCACCAAAAAGTAAATGTGACGGTTCAACGAGAGCATAACCCAGTTTCTGATAAAATCCCAGCGCTTGCTCCCGAGCATGCAAGATAATCTCAACCGCACCTGAATTCCATGCATCCATTTCTATGGCTTTCATTAAACTTGCCCCTATGCCCTTGGATTGACAACCAGGTTCAACTGCCATAAATCTAATTTGATAAATACGAGCTTCCACATGATCTAAACGTCCCACGCCTATAAGGTTGGCTTCTTCAAATGCAGCAAAATGCTTTGCTTGATCTTCTAAGGCATCACGTTCAGAACCTACAGGCTGATTCCAAGGCTGCCTTAGTACGCGATACCTTAAGTCATAATACTGACTCCATTCATCCGTATTTATTGGTGTTCTTATTTCCATTTAAATGCCAGTTGGGTAACCCGTTTAGTACTTGTTGTTCCTTGAGTTTCTTCACGAATCAAGTCGTTTGCTGCTGTGGTTGAGAAGACTTCATCCATAGATTTTATAATCCCAAACGGAATATGATGTTCTAAAGCCAAATTAGATAGGCTGCTCGAGTCAAACTTCATGATATGAGGTGCAATTTCGAGTTTTAACTGTTCTCGATGCTTAACACGTTCTTCATTCGTTGAATAAGATGGATTTACAGCAAGTAATTCGCAGTTGAGCAAGGAACAAAGCGCCTTAAACTGACGGTTTGATCCAACCGCGAAGGTGACTAATTTTTGGTCTTTAGTTTTAAAAATCTCACCATAAGGAGCAATATTAGGGTGTAAACTGCCAATGCGTTTTGGAACAAACCCATTCATTAAAAAGGCGGATGCTTGATTTACTAAACTAGACACTGCTGCATCATAAAGTGAAACACTAACCCAACTCCCCTGCCCTGTTTTTTCAAGCTTAATTAAGGCCAATAAAAGTGCCTCTTTTAATTGATGCGCAGCAAGGACATCAATAAATGCTACGGGCATTTTGAGCGGTGGACTATCAGCCTCCCCGTTTATTGACATTAATCCGGATTCCGCTTGTAGAATTAAATCATAAGCAACACGGTCTGAATTATCGCCAAAACCTGAAATTGTGCCGATAACTAGGCGCGGATTAACCGAAAGTAATATTTGTTTTGTGAGATTAAACTTCTCGTAATCAGAAGGTTTAAAATTCATAATTAACACATCCACCCGGGGCAGTTCATCCATTAACCACCTATAGTCACTGGGTTGGCTAAAGTCCTTTGTAATATATTGTTTTCCGAAATTAATACTTGAAAAATAACTGGTAACCTCTTGATTTTCACCGGGAATTCGCCATGTTCTTGTAACGTCACCATGATTCGGATGTTCAATCTTGGTAACCGTTGCGCCCAGTTCAGCGAAAAATGTTGCTACCGAAGGCCCTGCCAACACTGTAGAAAGATCAAAAACAACAAGATTATCAAACATTACTCAAAAGTACATTAAAATTGAATGTGAAAAAATGAAGGATTTCATAGCGTTTCGGTAGCAAATTTATGGATAATTGAGTAGCTTTGCGGGAATAAAAAATTTACTATGGTTTTCGATATTGACATGATTAAACGGGTATATGCAAATTACCCAGAACGTATTAATGCAGCTAGACAAGTGCTTAACAAACCGTTAACCCTAACGGAAAAAATACTTTATGCGCACTTGTGGGATGAGAAGGCCACATCAGCCTTTGAAAGGGGAAAATCATATGTGGATTTCGCACCTGATCGCGTGGCTATGCAAGATGCCACGGCACAAATGGCACTATTACAATTCATGCAAGCTGGCAAAAAACGCGTTGCGGTACCTTCCACAGTGCATGCGGACCATTTAATTCAAGCGAGAGTTGGAGCAAGTAAAGATTTACAAGATTCATTAAATCAAAACAATGAGGTCTTTAACTTTTTATCCTCTATTTCAAATAAATACGGAATCGGATTTTGGAAACCAGGCGCTGGTATTATTCACCAAGTGGTCCTAGAAAACTATGCATTTCCAGGGGGAATGATGATTGGTACGGATTCTCACACTGTAAATGCAGGAGGACTTGGAATGGTAGCGATTGGTGTTGGTGGAGCAGATGCTGTTGATGTTATGGCTGGAATGGCTTGGGAATTAAAATTCCCGAAGTTAATTGGGATTAAATTAACTGGGAAGTTAAATGGATGGACATCTGCCAAAGATGTAATTCTAAAAGTTGCAGATATTTTGACAGTTAAAGGAGGTACCGGGTGCATCGTTGAGTACTTTGGAGAAGGTGCACAAGCCTTATCTTGTACTGGAAAAGGAACCATTTGTAATATGGGGGCTGAAATTGGTGCCACCACGTCAACGTTTGGTTATGACGACTCCATGCGCAGGTATTTAATTGCTACCGGTCGTCAAGATGTTGTTGATGCAGCAGATGTTATCGCAGAACATTTGACCGGTGATGCTGAAGTATATGAAAACCCCAAAGCTTATTTTGATCAAATCATAGAAATCAATCTATCTGAATTAGAGCCACACATCAATGGTCCATTTACTCCAGACCGTGGAACGCCAGTATCTAAAATGCGCGAGGAAGCAGAAAAAAATGGTTGGCCCATGGATGTAGAATGGGGATTGATTGGTTCTTGTACTAACTCTTCTTACGAAGATTTAGCACGGGCCGCCTCTGTAGTTAAACAAGCTGTAGCGAACGGCATCACCCCAAAAGCAGAATTTGGAATCAACCCAGGATCAGAACAAGTTCGATTCACGGCTGAACGCGATGGAATTCTCGCTGATTTCGAGAAAATGGGAACCAAAGTATTTACCAATGCATGTGGTCCTTGTATTGGACAATGGGATCGTGAAGGTGCTGAAAAGCAAGAAAAGAACACGATTGTTCATTCGTTCAACCGAAACTTCTCAAAACGTGCAGATGGTAATCCGAATACCCATGCATTTGTTACCAGCCCTGAAATGGTAGCCGCATTAGCAATTGCAGGAAATTTAGGATTTAACCCATTAACGGATACCTTAACGAATGCTGAAGGTAAGTCCTTTAAATTAACTCCACCTGTTGGGGATGAATTACCAACGAAAGGTTTTGCCGTGGAAGACAATGGATATCAAGCGCCAGCAGCGGATGGAAGTGCGGTAAATATTATAGTAGCTCCTGATTCGCAACGACTTCAATTGTTGGAAAATTTCCCGGTTTGGAATGGTAAAAACATTACCGATGCTAAACTGTTGATTAAGGTTAAAGGAAAATGTACGACCGACCACATTTCAATGGCGGGTCCTTGGTTGAAATACCGCGGACACCTAGATAATATTTCAAACAACCTGTTAATTGGTGCTGAAAATGCCTTTAATGGTAAAGCGAATGAAGTAAAAAATCAATTAACTGGAAGTTACGGCGAAGTACCAGCAGTTCAGAGAGCATATAAAGCCGCGGGAATTTCTTCGATTGTCGTTGGAGATCATAACTATGGCGAAGGGAGTTCAAGAGAACATGCGGCAATGGAACCAAGACATTTAGGGGTATCTGCTGTTATTGTTAAATCGTTTGCTAGAATTCATGAAACGAATTTAAAGAAACAAGGGATGCTAGCGTTAACGTTCACAGATGAGGCTGATTACGATAAAATTCATGAAAATGATTTATTTGATTTTATCGATCTTGAATCTTTCGCACCTGAGAAGCCACTTACCCTTAGAATTCGACATGAGAATGGAACGCATGATGATATTATCTTAAATCATACATATAATCAATCTCAAATTGAGTGGTTCAAAGCAGGATCGGCATTGAACTTAATTAAATTGATGGAAAATTAATTCCAAATTAATAGCATAAAAAAAGGGAGGCTCGCCTCCCTTTTTTTATATCTGTATAACTTAATTAGAACTTAACAGAAAGTCCAGCTTGAAGTAAACCACCTCCGAAAGCACCTAACTCAACATGTGCACCGATGTTTTGTGTAAAGTACATTTTTGCACCGATTGCAACACGAAGCGTAACAGGAACTAACGCACCATTCAGGTTTGCGTCCGTATAGCTAGACGTTGTAGGATTTGTCTCGCTCCCACGATTTACAGATTTGTAACCACCCGCAAAACCGGCATACATATCTAATTTCTCTTCTTGAACAAAATGATAATTCAATCGGAACATGGCACGCAATTTCTTCGCGGTGTATTGGGTTTGATATTGAGTGATTACTGGGTCACCATTTGCATCCGTAAGATAATTACCTTCGATATCGTATACATAGTCATCGAATTTATACGAATAACCGGAAACTTCATAATTCACATCTGCACCAACTCCTACTTTATCGGAAGCCATATATTCTATACGACCACCATAGGACAACATACTTCCAACCACTTTATAATCTTGGATATTCGATTGATTACCTTCATATTGATTATAAATTAAGGAGTTTGCCCAGTTTGGTACCCCAATGTAGGGATCAATTGAAATATTCCCTTGACCCATTTGCGCTTTCGCGCTTACTCCACCAATAACAGCGAAGATTAAAACATAGATTTTTTTCATAATTAATTAATTTGATTGTGTGTACTTCGATTTACAGATAAAGTTTCATTTCAGGAAATGATTTTGCCACAGAGTCGAATTCATTCAATGAAACATTCAGTGAAGAAATTTTTGAAGCCACGATCGCTGCTAACACAATCCGATGATCATTAAACGTCTCAATGCAAGCATCCATGTTTTTTACTCCGCCCGTAATATGAATTTCATGGGTTCCAATTTCAAAATGAACGCCTAAGGAACTAAGCATAGCGATTGAGGACATTAAGCGATCCGACTCTTTATTCTTAAGGCGCTGTGTTCCTCTAATAACAGATATCCCGATGGCAGAGGCGGCTAACACACACACGAGTGGAAACAAATCTGGACAATGAGTTACATCGCAACTAAACGAACGATTCTCGGAATGCCTTAGCGTGATAATATCTCCATTCCATTCAATTTGCGCACCGTACATCGTTAATATTTCAAGTATAAACTCATCCGCTTGGTTGCTATCTTTACGCAAGCCTTTAACACGTATTTCGTTGGTAATAGCCCCTATGCACAATACGTTTGCGGCCCCACTCCAATCTCCTTCGATTTGGATGTCGAGGCCTTTTATCTGATCCTTATCGTTAAAGAAAATACAGTTATCTACCCAAGAGAGATTAACACCTCGGTTAATTAAATTTTCAACTGTCATTTTGAAGTACGGTGTGCTGACAAGATTTGTTAAGCATAAACTGCGCTCCCCTGAACATTTAGCCAATCGCATTAAAACCCCTGATGCAATTTGAGAAGTAGTTGATGCATCAAGTTGAAGATGTTGCTGGATTGGATTAATTTGCTCCAATATCAAAGGCCAATCACCTTCTTTGGAACATTTAACCAATCCTAATTGAGAAAATAATTCCTCATTCAGATGAAGCTCACGCGTACACAAGGTACCGTGGGCCTGAATAATAAGTTTTCGTGTAAATAAAAAACCAATGGAAACAATGTTTCGAATTAAAAAACCGGATTCCCCAACATAAACAGTTAGTTCATCTTTTATGATTGGGTTGAGGGGTGGAATAACTTCTATTCTGTGTTGGTTAATAAAAACCGTAGCGCCAAATGACTCAATACATTTAATAGCCGATAATACATCATCCGGAAGTGAAACAAAATTTCCATGTAATCGTGTAGTTGAATTAGCCAATACAGACAACAATAGTTCCCGTTGCATATGGCTTTTAGATACGGGAGCCTGAATAAGAGAAGGTAAGGCAATGTTAGGGATTCGAATCACCTTTATCAGAATTACGTAATATTTTTGATTGAATATCTATTGACTCTTGATGAATCAATTTGAAAACCTCTGCAGCAAACTCCTTAGACAACGCAGCATCTTCAGATAATCTAAGAAATTTAGCTAAGGCTTCTTCCCATTGGTTTGGTTGAAAAATAGCAATATTGTTTCGTTTCTTATAGTGACCAATCTGCTCAACTAAATCCATTCGTTTAGCAAACAGCTCTACCACCTGGTTGTCTAGGATTGAAATATTAGCGCGCAATTCACGTATTTCTTCTTGATCGATAGCTTCTCTGCTGCGAACGTTTAAATTCGCAATCAACTCCAGATATTTTTTAGGCGTTATTTGCTGTTTTGCATCCGTTTTCGCTGCGGCGGGATTTGGATGAACTTCAATCATCAGCCCATCAAACTTCAAATCAATGGCCTTTTGTGATACTTCAAATACATTATTTGCAATTCCTGAAATATGCGATGGGTCGCAGATAATTTCTAATCCGGGAAACTCCGCACGTAATGCAATTGGAATTTGCCAATTAGGAAGGTTACGATATTTCAGTTTATCATACGTTGAGAATCCCCTATGAATAGCAATTACTTTTTTAACCCCCGCTTTATACAAACGTTCTATTCCTCCTACCCAAAGTTTTAAATCAGGATTTGTTGGATTCTTAATTAGGATTGTTGCCTCTGTTCCTTGAAGGGAATCCGCGAGTTCTTGAACAGAAAAAGGATTAGATGTCGTTCTTGCGCCAATCCACATCATATTAAAGCCGTGGGCTAACACTTTTTCTACATGAGACGCGTTAGCAACCTCTGTTAACACATTCATACCGAACTCCTCTTGAATATCACGCATCCAACCTAAAGCTTCATCGCCTGCACCTTCAAAGGCACCGGGTTGTGTTCTAGGTTTCCATATCCCGGCTCGAAAAGCAAATAAATTCACAGCCTCTAATTCTTGAGCAACAGTTCTTAATTGTTCGTAAGACTCTGCACTACACGGACCAGCAATGAGTTTTAAATCAGCGGGAAGCATACATTATTTAGCGTAATTCACTGCTCTTTTTTCTCGGATTACGGTCACTTTTACTTGACCTGGGTAGGTCATTTCGGTTTGAATTCGTTGAGATATGGTAAACGATAATTCTTCTGCACGTTGATCTGTTACTTTTTCAGCTTCAACCAATACACGCAACTCACGTCCCGCTTGAATTGCATACGCGCTACCAACTCCATCATAGGAAAGCGCTAAATTTTCAAGTTCCTTAATTCGTTTAATGTAAGCTTCAACGATTTCACGTCGCGCGCCAGGGCGTGCTCCAGAGATTGCATCACAGACTTGAACAATCGGAGAAATCAATGTTTTCATTTCGATTTCATCATGGTGAGCTCCAATGGCATTCAAAACATCGGGTTTTTCACCATATTTCTCAGCGATTTTCATTCCGAGGATTGCATGTGGTAATTCTGGTTCTTCATCAGGAACCTTACCAATATCGTGTAAAAGTCCAGCACGTTTAGCCACTTTAACATTCAACCCTAATTCTGCAGCCATGATTGCACAAAGGTTAGCCACTTCTCTGGAGTGTTGAAGTAAGTTCTGGCCGTAAGATGAACGATACTTCATACGTCCAACCATTCGCATTAATTCAGGATGTAAGCCATGAATACCTAAATCGATACATGTTCGTCGTCCTGTTTCTGCGATTTCTTCATCGAGGTTCTTTTTCGTTTTAGCTACAACCTCCTCGATTCGTGCCGGGTGAATTCGCCCGTCGGATACTAGTTGATGCAAAGATAAACGTGCAATTTCTCGACGAACTGGATCAAAACATGATAAGATAATAGCTTCCGGTGTATCATCCACTATGATTTCGACACCTGTTGCTGCTTCTAAGGCACGAATATTGCGGCCTTCACGACCAATAATTCGACCTTTAACCTCATCCGATTCGATATTAAATACAGTAACAGCATTCTCTATTGCTTGTTCAGTAGCAACACGCTGTATGGTTTGAATAACGATTCTACGAGCCTCGCGATTTGCATTTAACTTAGCTTCTTCGGAAATCTCTTTAATTTGAGCCATGGCCGCAGTACGCGCTTCATCTACCAAGGCATCCATTAACATTTTCTTTGCCTCTTCCGGTTGAAGGCTGCTTAATTTTGATAATTCAGCAACACGTTTTTGTTGAATTTTATCAAGTTCCTGAATTCTACCATCTAGGCTTTCGCTTTTCTGGGTAAGTTCTCCTTGGGAACGTTCAAGGTCTTTTTCCTTGCGATTTAAATCTTCTAATTTTTGATTAATTGATTTTTCTTTTCCACGAATCCGATCTTCATTTGATTGCATGCGGCGTTCGCGCTCTTTAACATTGGTCTCATGTTCTTCTTTAAGCTTTAGGAAATTCTCCTTTGCTTGAAGCATACGCTCTTTCTTGATTCGTTCAGCTTCACTTTCAGCTTCAGAGATTCGTTGTTTAACTTTGTTACCTACAATCCATTGTTGAACAGCAAAGGCTCCGCCTCCACCCACAACAAGTCCGATAATTATTCCTAATAAATCCATACCCTTTTATTTAATTTGTTAATCAGGGTTGGTAAAATTCTAGATTATTCCGTTGAGCTCCGATGTTAGGTCATCTAACTTTTGTTCTATTTCACTAAAGTCAGGTTCAGCATTACTAAGGGGTTTCATTAAGTATTGTAATGAAGCCATGGCTAATAAATCTTGCTGATCATTCACTGCATAATGTTTTTTCAGTGAATCAATGGAAGCATTCAAGGCATTTGCAGCATGCAACACTTTCTCTTTTTCAGTTTCTAATACTGAAATAGGATAGGTTCTTCCTGCAATCTCCAACTTTAAGGATACTTTAGCCATTGTTATGTTTTAACTGGGCAATACAAAAATCTATTTCTTTTACCAACGCGTCGATTTCAGCCTCATCTCGTGAATATCCACTGAACAGATTAGGTTCAACCGCCTGTTGTTTTTTATTTGCTTGGACAACCGCTGTTAATCGGGTGATTTCTTGCTGGAACGCTTGTTGGGCATTTGTTAAGCGTGTAACTTCCTGTTTTGCCGCAACCAAATCAACAGATAACTGTTGATTTGTAGTTCGTTCCTGCTCAATTTCAGCTTTTAATTGATGAAAAATGGTTCTTAACTGAGCAATCTGTGTATCAATTTTCGGCGTCATCCGTGCAAACTTTCCACAAAGTTAACACACATTGTTAGATATCCCGATTATTGATGATTTTTTTATTAAAAATAACTCGTGAATTTCACGAATTTACTTTTCCATTGTAGAATGCCTTGGTGTAATTCGGTTTAATTTGTTCGATGTCATCAAAATCGCCTGCTGAAAACCTATTAAAAGCAATCCGAACCTGACCTTTAGCAGAGGGGTGAATATCGTCCGCAAACACATGGTGGGCATCAGACAGTGAAGATCGTAGTTTTGCATTCGCATCCCCTACCCAAACTAAAGGTAAAATCGGTGGATTAAAGTCTTCTGAAATAATGACAGGTTGGTCAGTAAGTAGTAGGGTTCTATCTTGTTGAATCCTTAGAAACACTTCATCTCTTCGCGCGTCAAACGCAGCAGCTATCGATGCTTTTGGATATTTTTCTAGTGCTAATTCAGTTAAACTCTCCAAGGAAGAAATCCCGAAAAACCGGACCCCAAGTCCATAAACCAATCCTTTCGCTGTAGCTAACCCAATGCGAAGACCCGTGTAAGATCCTGGTCCAATAGCGACAGAAACGGCAGTTAAGCATGTAATTTCAAGCGAATTCCGACGTAAAATCTCCTGAATCATTACCGTTAATGCTTCACCATGAATAAACTGATCACTTGAATCTTCGATGCAATCAAGCAACTCGTTATTCCTTGAAATAGCAACAGAACAAATCTTGGTAGATGTTTCTATGTGAAGAATCATGCTTTGATTTCCAATTTGAATCCTACACCATGAATATTCAAAATTTGAATAGTCTCATCATCCTTGAGATACTTTCGAAGTTTTGTTATAAATACATCCAAGCTTCTACCAACAAAATAATCATCTTGACCCCAAACCGTATTCAAAATGACCTCTCTAGGAAGCACTTGGTTTTTGAATTTGTATAGAATTTTTAAAATCTGTGCTTCTTTTTTGGTCAGAGATTGGACATTGCCTCCAAGCGTTAGCGTTAAATTCTCTGTATCAAACACAAACTCAGAGACATTAAATACTTTTTCTTCCGGAATTTCAGTTCGTATATTAACTCGCTTCAAAAGCGATTTAATTCGAAGATTTAACTCTTCCACCGAAAACGGTTTAGTTAAATAATCATCGCCTCCGGCGTTAAACCCCTCAATTTTATCTTCAGTCATTGACTTGGCAGTCAAAAACAAAATTGGAACATCTGTATTAATTTTTCGGATATCTCTCGCTAATGTAAATCCATCTTTTTTAGGCATCATTACATCAAAAATACACAAATGATAAGGCTGCTCATTAAACCGCTTTAATGCCTCAATACCATCTGTTGTTAAAGACACATGATAGCCTTCAGCGCGTAACTGATCTGCGATAACAAATCCAAGATTTATATCGTCCTCAGCAAGTAAAATTGAGATTTTCATGGTAGGCAACATTTTGATTAACTTGATTATGAAAAGCCAAGAGCCTTGGTTACCCAGGGCCCTTGACTAATCAACCTAACCTACTACTGCTGCAAAGGTAATGTGAAAATTGAATTTGGTTACGAATCCCTAGATTTTTTTTCTTAAAAAAATGTTAATGTTCGATTTATAGCCGTATCCATAACCATTTCAAACATAAAACTCCTTACCTTCGATTTCAAATGGGACACATATTAATTGTTGATGATGAGGCGGACATTCGAGAGCTACTTAAGTATAACCTCGAAAAGGAAGGGCATACAACTGATGTAGCCGAAAATGGTTCCGTAGCTCTTGATTGCATCCAAATCAGAAAACCAGATTTAATGCTCTTGGATGTCATGATGCCTGTAATGGATGGAATTCAAACCTGTGAAACAATAAAAGAAGACCATTCGAATAAAGACATTCTTATCTGTTTCTTGACAGCGCGAGCAGAGGATTACAGCCAAATTGCAGGATTAGAGGCAGGTGGAGATGATTACATAGCTAAGCCTATCAAGCCTAAAGTCTTGGTCAGCAGAATCAATGCGTTATTAAGAAGAAAGAGCATCGGTACGCGTTCACCTAAGGAGCAGAAACCCGTTGAAGATTTAATTATTGACAAAGAAACGCACTTGGTTCATGTTCAAGGAATCCCACTACAACTACCTCGAAAAGAATTTGATCTTTTAGCATTGCTGGCTTCTAAACCCAATATGGTTTTTAAACGTGAATATATTCTTACGAATGTATGGGGTACCGACGTAATCGTTGGTGATCGTACGATCGACGTTCACATCCGAAAGCTAAGAGAAAAAATAGGAGATTCTTACATTCAAACCATTAAAGGAGTAGGCTATAAATATTGTCCAAAATTCTAAGTATGAAAACAACTTTTTTTATTGCATTAACTTGTATCTTAAGCGTATGTTATGGTCAGCGAAATCCTGCGTATGAACCCGTAAGAAAGGACTTAATGCAATGGGACTCCATTCGCGGCGGGTGGATTTATGAAGCGGTTCTTTCCATTCAAACCAAACAACCTGTGCCGGACCGCACATTTCCAGAGGACCTAACCCCTGTTGAATTATTCTCTTTAGCTCCAGAAAGGGATCGAGAATCATTGCAATCCACGCTCTCTGGAATGAACCAATCCGACGCGTTTACTCAATTAATGAGTACGCTAGTAAATGCTACCTATTGCAGCGCTAACCAAGGACGAAGCTATGGAGATCCACATATCGTAACATTCGATAATACGAGTTATTCATTTCAAACGGTTGGAGAATTTATTTTAACAAAAGTCGGTGACTATTTTGAAGTACAAGCGAGGCAGAAGCCACAACGGGATGACTTTTCATTGAATACAGCGGTAGCAATTAACCTGTACGGGGATCGGATTGCCTATTACGCCGAAGATGTTCCGGACGGATCAAATTCACCCTTATGGCTTAACGGTAAACCAATTCGATTGGAAGGAAGAACGTATTATTTACCCTGTGGTGGTAGCATAAGACTCATCGGTCGAAATTACATTGTTTCAGGACCTCTTGGCGAAAAAGTAATCATTGATAACCGTGGAAGTGCTAACCGAGGTTTTGTAAACCTAACGGTAAATTATCCATCATGCAACATTCAACAAGTCAGTGGATTACTAGGAAATGCCAATCGCAATCGTCAAGATGAGTTTCAGGTTAATCAAATCAATCAAACAACCAATTTAACGGGTTTTATTGGTATGAACAGCCCTGAATTCGCATCTTTATCTCAAGATGTCGAACAACGGTACCAAAATGAGATTATTAAAGATTTTGCAGAAATACATCGCGTTACTCAAGAACGAAGTCTTTTCGATTATCGACCAGGGTTAACCACGTCTTTTTACACCGATCGTTCTTTTCCTCGAATTATTCGAACATTTAACTCCATTCCTAACACCAACCGCGACGCGGCTCGGAATCGATGTCAGCAAATGGGAGTATCCGAAGCTGAAATGAACGGCTGTATATTTGATGCGTATTATTTGGATCTTAATCCAAATCCAATTCCTACGCCACCCCCAGCAACAGAAGGAGTTATTCTAAACAAATTAAGGCACCCGATGGTCAATTCGAACACGATAGCTCCATCCAAATTCCCGGAGAATGAAGCGCAACCCCTACCTACCAAACCGATTGATTCCACTTCAAAACCAAGCGAATATGAACCAGTCACTAAGCCATCAACTGAACCGGTGAAACCTGCTATTAATTTCAAGGTTCCGGAGCCTAAAGCACCGAATGTTTCCAAGCCAATCAGTGAACCAAAACCAATTAAAACACCTCCGGCCTCCCCTGCACCGAAAAGTCCACCTGCATCTGTTCCATCAAAAGGAAAAGGATAATGAGAAAACTTGTGCTATGCGGTTTATTGGTCCCATTTGTTTTTTTAGGTCAAACCCCTAAAATAATTGTTGGTATTGTTGTCGATCAAATGTGTTATGATTACCTCTATCGATTTCAACATCATTTTTCAACAGACGGATTTAATCGATTCCTTACCAGTGGGGTAAATTGTAGAAATACGAACTACAATTATGTCCCAACATATACAGGTCCGGGACATGCCTCAATTTACACAGGCACCACACCATATAACCATGGCATTGTTGCGAATGAGTGGTATGATCGAACGCAAGCTAAGGGTGTTAATTGCGTATTCGACCCAAGTGTTCAAGCAGTTGGAAATTCTTCGAGTGGATATGGACAGGTTTCACCGCACCACCTAGAAACCATGACGATTACCGATCAATTAAAATTCACCTATCCCTCATCTAAGGTGTTTTCGATTTCCATTAAGGACCGTAGTGCTGCCCTACCCGGTGGACATTTGAGTGATGGATCCTATTGGTTTGACTACAGCAGTGGCAAGTTTATTACGAGTACATTTTATATGAATCAGCTACCAAGCTGGGTTCAAACATTTAATGAGCAAAAGAATGCCGACAGTTATTTAGCAGATTGGGAACTATTAAATGACCCATCAAGTTACTCAAGGAGAATTGATAATTCACCGTATGAAGTAACCATCAAGGGTGCCAAAACACCAACCTTCCCGTATGCCTTCACTTCCTTCGCTAGAGGGAACTACAGTCAATTCACGATAACTCCATTTGCTAATACCCTACTAACTGATTTTGCGCTGGAGTTAATCCAACGTGAAGGGTTAGGAAAGAATGACGCAACAGATATGCTGTGCATGAGTTATTCAACACCTGACATTGTAGGGCACGCATTCGGGCCTTACTCTCTTGAAATAGAGGATATTTACGCACGTTTAGACCTTGAACTCGCCAAACTATTTAACACCTTGGATAAACAAGTTGGCAAACACAACTATGTGGTTTTTTTAACGGCAGATCATGCGGTTGTTCCGGTTCCACAGCAGTTAACAGACGAGAAACTACCGGGAGGTTATTTTGATATGTCTGCGTGTTTAACGAGCATAAACACCCAACTTCAAAAAAAATACGGATCAATTTTAATACAATCTGAAGAGAATCAAAACATTTATCTTGACAATCCCCTTATTGATTCATTAAAATTAAATCGAAGCGTTATACAACAGGAGGTAGCGTCAATTCTTCGCTCCTTTCCCGAAGTAAAGGTTGCTGTAACAGGTTCTGATTTAGAACGAGGAATCATTCAAGATCCTTGGATGCAGATGATATTGAACGGCTATTCTAAAGAGCGTAGTGGCGATGTTATTTTTATACTTAAACCGGGGTATCTCGCCATTTCTTCTAACGCAAGCTCAGAACACAAAGGCACATCTCATGGATCTGCATTTAACTATGATACCCATGTTCCCTTATTGTGGTATGGAAATAGAATGAAACATCAAGAAATATTCAGACCCCTAGAAATCACCGACATTTCAGCCACCCTCGTTCATATGCTTAAGTTGCAACGAATTGGCAGTATGACAGGGAAACCAATTGTTGAAATTCTAGGCCATTAAATATGCTGTCACGTTATTGTTGATTCGAGCAATCATATCTTCTTGATTGTCCTTAACAAATACCTTTCCTGTTATTTTTTCATAGAGTTCAATGTAACGTTGACTTACTAAGTCCACGAAATCATCGGGCATAACAGGCATTTCCTGACCTTCCAGCCCCTGGAATCCTTGTTCAATCAGCCATTGACGTACAAATTCCTTGGACAATTGTTTTTGAGGTTCGCCGTTGCGTTGACGGTCTTCATACCCGTCTGCATAAAAATATCGCGAAGAATCTG